>ERZ773027.174-NODE-174-length-42104-cov-31.449119_pt1 | contig 42104 bp, 32 predicted proteins | sample MGYA00511032_ERZ773027 | MGnify/ENA primary metagenome ERZ773027 (study PRJEB29015, sample SAMEA2738138) | human oral metagenome | biome: human oral; feature: human-associated habitat; material: saliva | place: China | collected 2190 ... | reverse complement strand
CCAAAGCGTACAGCGGCAGGCCCATAATCAGGCGGGTCGCGCCCAGCGCCTCCACATTATTCGCGAAGTACAGGGGCACCTGCACGGCAAGGCGCAGCATCATCAGCACGGTAATAATCCAGGTCGCCAGCATGTACTGGCGCAGACGCACCGGGTTCTCACGCCAGGTCAGCGCCTCACCGCGAATCACCGCGAAAATCAGACCCATCAGCGGCCAACGCACCAGCATCGACAGCAGATACGCCAGAATGTACACGCCGTTCGTCCAGAAACCGACCACAAAGTAGTCGCTCGCATTACCGGTACGGTACGCGGCAAACGCACAAATCGCCACGCCCACCAGACCGGTCAGCGCGCTCACCAGCTTAGAGCCCTGCACCAGGCGAATCAGCGTGAACACGCCCGCCGCAGCTAACGCCGCAATCAGGGACAGGTTCAGTTCCTTCGTCACGGTGAACAGCGCCAGGAACGCCACAGCAGGCAGGGAGGATTCCACCAGGCCGCGCCAGCCGCCAATAGCGTGCAGAATATCCACATCGCCGTTAGCGGTGCGGCGCATATTTGCGCCCATGGAGGCGCTTAGGCTCTGCGCCAGCTGATTCTCCTCCCGCGCCGGGGCATCTGCGGGGTTAGCGTTCGGATCGGGCTGGGTCGAAGACTGCTCAGCGCTCATAGTTTCCCTTCTCCACAAAGAATTGCGGCACAATCTCATAGCGCGGGTTATAAATCACCGGCTGATGCGCCCTCACAGACACCACCCCGGAACAGCGCAGCAGCGCACCGGCATGCACGCCGGGCACCATCTGCTGGCCCTGCCACTTGAGCATGACCCTATCCCCCGGATTGAACGGCGCATATGGCGGGAAAGACACCTCGTGCGGCTCCTGCACCGCCACGGTCGCCAAAGACGCCGTGTTCAGGTGGTGTTGCTTCTCGGGGTCCTCGGACTCCTCCTCGAAATCCTCACCGGGCGGCTCCACAATCGGCATACCAATCAGCGCCAGCGGGCTCGACCACTGCAGCGGCTTTGACTTAGCCACCACCAGCTCGGCACGGTACATCGGCTTATCCTGGGCGGTCGGCAACCACACCTGCTCCACGCGTCCGGCAAGGCGTACGCGAAAGCGCTCGGGGTACCCGGGAGCAAGAATCTGCTCCTCAGGAACCGCGAGCGCACTCGGGTAGTTCGAGAACTCAGGCATTAGCCAATCTCGGTAATCTCAGGGCCGCGGCGAGGCATCGGGCGCAACTTGCTGTGCTCGTTCTCAGTTTCTTCCTCGACGGCGGGCTCTTCCTCAGCCGCAGCAACCAGGTCGGCAGGCAGAGTCATGGGCAGCAGTTCACGCGGCGGGCGCGGCTCGTCGCCACGGTCCACCACGACGGTGCGGAATACTTCCTCCACTGAGGCGGCAGCCTTGTCGTCACCGAGCACAGCCGCGCCGGAGATGACGCCGCGCAGGAACCAGCGGGGACCGTCCACACCCACGAAGCGGGCGATGCGCTCGCCGGGCTGACCGTCCGGGGTGACGGCGGGCAGGCGAGTCAGCATCTCGGCACCGAAGACGCCGGCGTAAATTTCGACAACGCCGCCCTGGGAGGCGACGGACTCGGTTAGGTCGTGACGGATGTCATCCCAGATGCCGGTGGTGCGCGGTGCGGCGAATGCCTGCACCTGCAGGGTTGCGCCGTCGCGGGTGATGGTTGCGGCGATTACCGCGCCGGTTGCGTCGTCAGTTTCGAGGCGCAGGTTCATGCCGTCGAGCAGCTTGATGCGCAGCGCACCCAGGTCGACGTAGTCTTCGAGGTCTTCGGCGGTGACTTCTTCAATGTCGTGCGGCCCGTTGACGCGGTCGTACTTGATGACCTCGGGAGAGTTCTCCTCTTCCTTCAGCTCCTCAACCTCGACGTTGGTTTCCTCAATCTCTTCAGCGACAGCCTTGTCGATGGCGGCCTTTTCAGCCTCCTCGGCGCGCTTCTTCTTACCAAATCCGAACATGGTATTCCTACTTTCACCGCACGCAGGGTGCGGGGGTTTCTTCTCTTCTCTCGTGCGACAATCGCGGTGAGAGCAGACTAGTGGATTCCGCTGGAGCCGAAGCCGCTGGAGCCGCGTTCGGTCTGTTCCAGTTCATCCACCACGGTAAAGGTTGCGTGCTCGTACTTCTGAATGACCAGCTGGGCGATGCGGTCGCCGCGCTGCACGTGGAAGGACTTGGTCTTGTCAGTGTTGAGCAGGGTGACCATCAGCTCGCCGCGGTAGCCGGAATCAACGGTGCCGGGTGCGTTCACGATGGTGATGCCGTTCTTGGTCGCCAGGCCGGAGCGCGGGTGCACCAGACCGACGTAACCTTCGGGCAGGGCGATTGCCACGCCGGTGGGGACGAGGGCGCGTTCGCCCGGTTCCAGCTCGAAGTCGATGCGGGAGCGCAGGTCAGCGCCGGCGTCGCCGGGCTTTGCGTAGGCGGGGGCGGGCAGCTCGGGGTCGAGCAGCTTAATGTGGACGTTTACGGGGGTCATCATGGTCAATACTCTAACCTTTCGCGGGTGTCTGTGCCATCACCTCGCGCTGTGTTGAGGCTCTACTGCGGGGTGTTTTCGTTACGTGTTCGCGTTGAGCACGTGCCACAGCGTGCCTTGTTGAGGGGGGGGCGAACGCGGCGCTGTTCTTGCGCACACTTTCGCATACGCGTTTTCACATGCTCAACGGGGCGGGTGCACTCGGCACTCGCCCCGTCATGAGGTGTATGTCGGGTGGGTGTTAGCCCTTCCCTAAAGTTTTAGCCCTCGCACTCGATGCAGTAGGACAGGCCGCCCTCTTCGCGTGCAATCTGCGAGCGGTGGCGCACCAGGAAGCAGGATGCGCAGGTGAACTCGTCGTCCTGAGCGGGCAGAACAACAACGTTCAGCTCCTCGTTGGAGAGGTCAGCACCGGGCAGCTCGAAGCTTTCTGCTGCGCTGTTCTCGTCTTCGTCCACCGCACCGGACTGCATCTCGGAACGGCGGGCGTTCAGCTCCTCGTAGGACTCTTCGTTCTGCTCTTCGTCCTGCTTGCGAGGTGCATCGTAATCAGTTGCCAAACTTTCACGCTCCGTTGGTTCTGTGGCTGTGTGTTGGACTAGGCCACGCTGGTTTATTGAGTGCTCTAGGTGCCGCTGGTGTGTAATTAACCCTGACGGCATGCCAGGTATTGTTCACCATTGGCACCCTATTTGTCTAATCCTGGGTAGGCTTTGGACTGTTTAGGCGTCACATTCTATCTTTTTCGGTGCGAAAAGTACATGTTTTTTTGGTGAAAATCCCGCCTCCGCTACTGATTTACCGCGCTTTCACGGTACCCTGGTAGGTAGTTTGCGTTCCGTGCAACACATTCACGAACGCGTCCGGTTCACCTATGGAGGTTCTCATGCTTGAACTGCGTCTGATTGGCGTTCACGATGACGGCGAAAATCTGGTGCTTGAGTCTGCTGACGGCACCCGCTTCTTGCTGCCGATTGACGCGAACCTGCGCACGAGCATCACCAAGGCTCGCCGTATTCAGCCTGCCCGCGGTCTGGGCGCTAAGGGCACCTTCGGTCCGCGCGATATTCAGACCCGTTTCCGTCAGGGTGCCTCCGTTGAGGAAATCGCTGAAGAGTCCGGTTGGGAGCCGGAGCGCGTGCGCCGCTACGAGTGGCCGATCGTTGCTGAGCGTGCCCACATTATTCGTGCCGCTCAGAGCGTGAAGATTGGTCGCCGCAGCTCTGCTTCGGGTACCGCACAGATTCCCGTGACCCTGAGCGCCCGCATTGAGGAAGTCTCTGAGCGTTACGGTTTTGAGGACGCAACCCAGGACTGGACCACCCGCCAGCAGGAGAACGGCCAGTGGCGCGTTGAGGTTGATATTGCGCTGAAGGATTCGGTGCGTCAGAACCTGCCCGCGCAGGTCGTCTTCCCCGCACGTTGGGTGTACAACCCGGCGAACCAGGGCCTGTACGCGTCGAATGAGGCAGCGTACTTCCTGATGGGCAATAGTGAGGACGCTGTTGCCGCCGCCGCTAAGAAGGCTCCCGTGGAGGTTCCTCCCGCCCGCCCGCCGAAGGCACCCGAGCCCGCACCGGCACCCCTTACTTCCTCTGAGAGCGCTGACGAGCGTAAGCTCAAGGAGCTTCTGGAGCGTGCCCGCTCGGTGCGCCCGGCACAGGTTGAGGAGCCCGAGGTGTTCGTGCACCGCGAGCCCGCTCAGCCCGCTCAGCCCGCTGAGCCTGTAGCACCGGATGCGCCCGCTGCCCCGGTAGCGCCTGTGGCACCTGTTGCCCCGGCAGCACCCGAGCCCACCGCAGGAACCACCGCAGAAACCACCGACCCGCTGGCTGTGGACTCGGAAGCACCCGCTGAATCCGTTCCGGTCGAGTCCTTCACCCTGGCGGCACCCATCGAGGACGCACCCGCAGCTGAGGCTGCTGAGGCGCCCGTTGCTGAGGCGCCCGCTACTGAAGCACAGGCCGAGCCCCCCTCCGCCGCGCCTGCATCTGAGGAGAAGCCCAAGCCTTCCTCTTCGAAGAAGCAGCGTGTGAGCGTTCCGGCTTGGGATGACATCATCTTCGGTAGCCGCAAGTAAGCGACCGCCCGCGCCGCCCGATAAAGGGCATCTAGGCGAGAATATCTAGGTATACGAAAACCGCTGGTTATTCACCCGAATAACCAGCGGTTTTCTCTATCTCCTCAGCCTGTGCCCTCTGATGCTTTAGAAGACTAGTACTTTAGAAAGTCTTGAGCATGCGCAACGGCACCAGACGCTCAGCGTCCGTGAGCGAGCCGTGCTGACCCACCATGTGCAGGGCACGCTCCTGATAGTGGCGCATATCGTACAGCGCCCAGTCGTCGCGAGCGCACACCATCAGGTCGCCAATGCGGCCGCGCGCCGCATCCGTAATGACCGGGCCGAAGTAGCCGGCACGCATCAGTTCGCGAGAATCAATCACCCAGGCGCGCTCGCCCCAGTACTGCGCCCAACGCTGAGCGGTGGCGGTGCGTGCCGCCTCCGAAGTGTCTTCGAGGTACAGGTGCACGGCACGAGGTTCACCGGCGGTCATTGCGATGTTGCGGGTCAGCTCCTCCACGCCCGAGTAGTCGATACGCTGATGCTCGGGCACGTTCACCATGCCGTGATCGGCGGTCACGAAGAGTGCCGCCCACGCCGGGGCGCGCTCCGCCAGACGCTTCAGCGCCGAGTTCAGTTCCTCCAGCTGCTGCAGCCATTCGTCGCTACCCACGCCGTAGCGGTGGCCCGCCGCGTCAATCTCGCCCCAGTACAGGTACACGGTGGTCGGGGTGCGGCTGGAGAGCGCTTCCAGGGCGTAGGTGACGCGGGCGTTATAGCCGACGGCGTCCACGAAGTCGCCGCCGCGCAACGCCGCCTCCGTCAGGCCGGTACCGCGGTACTTACCCAGCGAAATGGTGAGCACTCGGCGGTTTTCGTGGTGGCGTTCCAGCACGGTCGGCAGCGGCTGCCAGGCGTGCGGGTCCACCGACTGGTCCCAACCGGATAGGTGGTTCATGACCGAGCCCGCTCCCCCATTACCTGCCGGGTTGCGCACCTCGTAACCGGCGATGCCGTGCGCGCCGGGTGCCGTACCGGTACCCAACGAGGTCAGGGAGGCGGCGGTCGTGGTGGGGAACGCGGCGTCCAGCGGGCCCAGGTTCAGGGTCTTGCGCAGGGCGGGCGCGTAGCCGCCGTAGCTGTTGATGAGCTGCTCGCCCAGACCGTCCACCATGACCACGCAGGCGTGACGGAAAGACGCCGGGTCAACGTCCTGCTCCGCGAGGCGACCGGCAAGGTTCAGCGGGTCGGCTACAGAGTTGAACGCCGGGTCGGCGTCCAGGGCGTGGACCGGGCGCGCCAGGCTTCGCTGAGCCACCAGAGAGGAGGCGGACTCCAGCACATCGGCGATGCTATTGCTGCCGTAGGCGGGCGCGGGGGGCAACGGCGCGCCCAGAACATCGTGCAGAGTGGGCTGTTCGGCGCGGGACGGGGCCGTCATAGGTTCCTCTCGGGTCTCTCTCGGGGTGTTTATCGGTGCTGTTTATCGGCGGGTTGCGTACATGCGGGCACGGTGCAGAGCACGCGCAAACTGCTGCGCACGCTGAACCGACTCCGGGCCGTCAGCGGTCGCAGAAACACGCACCGCAATGTCCTCGCGGCGCGCATCGCCGGTGAAGCCGTGGTCGGCATTGCACTGCGGATCCTGGCAACCGGCAGGAGCCAGCTCCATGTGCAGCGAACCGGTCCAGGCAATCTGGAAGGAAATCTCAGTCGGGGCGGTGCTACCGGCGTTGTACGCCTGCGGCTGGCTGAAACCGTAGCTGATGGTGACCGCGTTCAGGGCGCTCAGGTGCACAGCCTCCACGCTCACATGCGCCACGGTGCCCTGCGCGTCACCCTCAAGGTGCTGGTCGTCCAGGTGCGCAAAGATGACGTGCTCACCGCAGAGCACCATCACGGTGATGTGACGGTGAAAATCATCGCGTGAGAAGTGGGTTTCATGCTGTACGAAGTGTGCGTCCGGGTTCATGCCCGCCAGCGCGTCATCCACCACTTCCAGCACGAGGTCGGGGTAGAAACCGGCATGCTTAATGTCTGCGACCAGTTGCTCGCGTTCGGGGGTGGTGGCGTACATCGTACCTCTTTCATGCGGTGCCTTCATGAGGCGACGTCGGTCGGCGCACACGATGAAGGCGGTTAGGTGTTACTCCCCTCTACCTTAGAGGGTTCCAGCCGGGCTATGCTACTTGACCACGCTAATACATGCGCATATGACGGCGTGCGCTCCCCCGGTACGCTTCGGTTACTGCCTGCAACTGCCTTGGCACACCCCATAGATGACGCTGACCAGCCAGCCCGATTCAGCCGCTCCCACCCGCTAAAATAGGAGGAGCGAAAACACACCGACACGAGGAGATATATGGCTCGCCGATCCAAATCCGCCGTCAGCGACTACCCGGTGGATGTGGTAGAGAATATCGTCGACATCGACGTATCCGCCGAGATGGAATCCAGCTTCCTGGAATACTCCTACTCGGTGATTTATTCGCGTGCCCTCCCCGACGCCCGCGACGGCCTCAAGCCCGTGCAGCGCCGCATCCTCTACATGATGCAGCAGATGGGTCTGCGCCCCGACAAGGGCCACGTCAAGAGCGCCCGCGTGACCGGCGAGGTCATGGGTAAGCTCCACCCGCACGGCGACGCCGCCATCTACGACGCCATGGTACGCCTCGCCCAGCCCTTCGCGCTGCGCCTGCCCCTCGTTGACGGTCACGGTAACTTCGGCTCCCTCGATGACGGCCCGGCAGCTGCCCGATACACCGAAGCACGCATGGCACCCGCCGCGCAGGCGCTCACCGCGGACCTCGACGAAGACGTGGTTGACTTCGTACCGAACTACGACAACCAGTTCATGCAGCCCGCCGTGCTGCCCGCAGCGTTCCCGAACCTGCTCGTCAACGGCACCACCGGCATCGCGGTCGGCATGGCAACCAACATGGCGCCGCACAACCTGCGCGAGGTCATCGCCGGTACCCGCCACCTCATCGCTCACCCCGAGGCGACCCTCAAAGACATCATGAAGTTCATCCCCGGCCCCGACCTGCCCACCGGCGGCACCATCGTGGGCCTGGGAGGCATCCGTGACGCTTACGAAACCGGCCGCGGCACCTTCAAAACCCGTGCGAAGGTCTCCATCGAGCAGGTCAGCCCCCGCAAGCAGGGCATTGTCGTCACCGAACTGCCGTACATGGTCGGCCCCGAAAAGGTCATCGAAAAGATCAAGGACGGCGTCAACTCCAAGAAGCTCACCGGTATCTCCGACGTGGTCGACCTGACCGACCGCACCAACGGTCTGCGCCTCGTCATCGAAATCAAGAACGGTTTCAACCCGGAGGCGGTGCTCGCCGCCCTCTACAAGCACACCCCGCTCGAGGATTCCTTCGGCATTAACAACGTGGCGCTCGTGGACGGTCAGCCGCAGACCCTCGGCCTGCTCGACCTGATGCGCGTGTACATTGACCACCGCCTGAACGTGGTCCGCCGCCGCACCGAATTCCGCCTGGGCAAGCGCACCGACCGCCTGCACCTGGTGGAAGGCCTGCTCGTGGCGATCCTCGACATTGACGAGGTTATCCAGATCATTCGTGAATCTGATGAGACCGCTCAGGCACGCGAAAAGCTGAAGGCCGTCTTCGACCTGACCGACACCCAGGCGAACCATATTCTGGAGCTACGCCTGCGCCAGCTCACCAAGTACTCCCGCCTGGAGCTGGAAGCAGAACGCGACACCCTGCAGCAGGACATCGCGGAATTGCAGCGTATCCTCGGCTCCGATGCGGCGCTGCGCGAACTGGTCTCCGACGAGCTCGCCGAGGTCGCCGAACGCTACGGCACCGACCGCCGCACCCAGCTCAAAACCAAGGACGACATGCAGGTCGCCATTGAGGCAGTCACCGCGCAGTCCAAGGCGAAGAAGAGCCTGGGCCTCGCCCTCGAAATCGCGGACGAGCCCTGCTGGGTGCTGCTCTCCGCCTCCGGCATGATGGGACGAACCCCCGGCAAGCCCATCCGCGAGGCGCTCGTGGATCCCGGCAAACGTTTCAAGCACGACGTGTTCACCTCGATTGTGCCGACCACCGCGCGCGGCGAGATCGGTGCCGTGACCTCCGCAGGACGCATGGTGCGTCTATCCGTCATGGACATTGCGGTGCTGGACGAAAACGGCGGCACCCCCTCCATGGCCTCGGCGGTGAAGGCAGCCGAGCTGGTTCAGCTCGCCAAGGGTGAGAAGCTGGTCGCCCTCGTACCGCTGAACACGGTGCTGGCGCTGGCAACCGCGGGCGGCGTGATTAAGCGCCTCAACCCGGATTACCCGCTGAACCAGACCGAGTGGGACATCATGAAGCTCAAGGACGGCGACGAAATCGTAGCCGCCGCCCCCTGCCCCACCGATGATATGGTTCTCACCTTCGTCACCCGCGACGCGAAGCTACTGACCTTCGACGCGGCAAAGGTCCGCCCGCAGGGACGCACCGGCGGCGGTATCGCAGGCATCAAGCTTGCTGACGGTGACCGCCTCATCGCCCTGGGTGTGACTGCTCCCGGCGAGGCGGCGGAGGTCGTGACAGTCACCAACGGCAAGGACGGCCTGGCGAGCGCCAAGGTCACCGCCCTGAGCGAGTACCCGCAGAAGGGCCGCGCAACCGGCGGGGTGCGTGCGCACCGCTTCCTCACCGGTGAGAGCCAGCTGGCTCTGGCGTGGGTGGGCGTGGGCCCGGCGAAGGCGGCGTCCTCCGGCGGTGTGGCTCGTTCCCTGCCGACCGAGCACGGTGCCCGTAACGGTTCCGGTGTGATGCTCACTCAGAGCATCGGCATTGTGGGCCCGAACTATGCGGCTGTTTCTGCTGCGATGGCGGTTAGCCCGGAGGGTGAAAAGCTCTTCTAGGCGCGCCGTTCGCGACCTTTCGGCTCTAGGTTGGTAACGAAGCTGGGGAGGATGAAGCAGGGAGCGACGAAGCCGCGAGGAACCTGCGCGCGCATATAACGCGCAGAGATATGAACGCGAAGAAAGGCCCCGGTACTGATGTACCGGGGCCTTTCGTCATGGGCAATCCGCACGTGGCGGCTACGCTCAGCTGCGTTTAGAGGCGAACCACCTCGTCACAGCGGGCAATATCCTCAGGACGGTGCGACACCAGAACCGTAGCCACGGAGCTGGAGCGGGTCGCCGCATCCAAGTCAGCCATCAGCGCGCGGGCTGACTCAGCGTCCAGGTGCGCGGTCGGCTCATCCAGCAGCAGCACCGGCGAGTTCACCAGCAGGGCACGAGCCACCGCCAGACGCTGACGCTGACCACCCGACAGGAAGGAACCGCCAGCACCCACCGGGGTGCGCAGGCCCTGAGGTAGAGCGTCAAACCACTCGCCCAGACCCACACGGCGCAGAACCTCAATCAGCTCTTCCTCGCTCGGGCGATTCGAACGGTCACGAGCCAGCATCAGGTTACCCTCAAGGGTCGACTCGAAAATGTGAGCCGCCTGCGGGCACCACGCCGCGTAGCCGCGCAGCTGTTCACCCTCCAGGACCTCGCCGGAAGCCAGCACGCGGCCGGACTCCAACGGCAAGAAGCCCAGAACGGTTGCAAGCACCGTAGACTTACCGGAACCGGAGGGGCCGGTCACCGCAGTCCAGGAGCCCGCGCGGGCGTTCATGTTCAGGTCGGTGAAGACCGGGTGATCCATACCGGGCCAGCGGGCGGCAGCGTCCTGCAGGCTCAGTGCGGGTTCGGCGTCAGTGACCTTTACGCCGAGCTCCTGCGGGGTGCCGCAGCTGACCAGGGTGGGTTCGCCGAGCTTCGGCGGGCGCACAGAGCCAGCCTTCGAATCCGCCTTAGCCTCAGCCGCAGATTCGGGGCGGTCAAAGCGGTGAGCACGCTGACGGTCAGCCTCCAGCAGCTCCTCCATCTCGGCCTCTGCGCGGGCACGCAGACGCTCAACACGACGCGGCAGAACGTGGGTGTCCACCTCAGCCTCGGTCGGCACGGAACGATTCAGGGTCGAGACGGCAACAATACCCTCCAGGGATACCTCGCGCACGCTCGGGGCAATCGTTGCGAGCAGACGGCTGAACGCGGGCCAGGAGCGGACCGCCTCAACATGGCCCAGGGAGCTTTCCAGCATGCCGGTGCACAGCAGCACCACAATCGCCGCTTCCGGGGCACGCACGGCGCCGTCAACAGCCAGCGGGTACGCAATGATTGCGCTCGCCAGGGCCGCACCGAACCAGCTGAGGGTCACGAGGGTACGACCCACGCCCTGAGCGGTCGAGCCCTTCTGCAGGGCGGACAGGTTCTCGGCATCCAGTGCGCCGTTAGCCTTCTCAGCGGTGGTTGCCACACCGTTAGCGCGCAGATCCTCAGCAGCCGAAAGCATGCCGGTACCCAGGCGCAGCATCTGCGCGGTGGAGCGGCGAGCCAGCGCCTCCGCACGGGCATCAGCGCGAAGCACAATCCACGGAGCCACAAAAGTGCTGACCAGCACGGCAAGCAGAACCGGAATCAGAGCCTGCGGCAGGATGCACGCGGTCGTAATCAGCGCCGCGATCATGACCAACAGGTGCGCAGCCGGCGGAATAATAACGCGCGGCACGCCGTCACGCAGCTCATCAATACCGCCCACGAGGCGTTCGAGCAGCGCGTCACCACGCAGCAGGGCACGCACGCTGCTCACGCTCTGCCATGCGCCAACCCAGGCGCGCAGACGCAGAATATTTGCGGCGGCAAGAACCTTCGAGTGGGTCATCAGACGCTCAGCGTAGCGGGCGCAGGCACGACCCAGGCCGAAGAAACGCACGCCCACAATGGCGACCATCAGGTACATCATTGCCGGGCCCTCTGCGGCGCGAACAATCAGCCAGCCGGACAGCGCGGTCAGTGCCGCAGCCATCAGGGAAGTAATCGCAGCCATAATCACCGGGCCGGTTGCGGCGCGAACACCGATACCGGTCAGTTCCTTCAGGGTGCGCAGGCTTGCGAACAGGCCGGCAGGCTCGGATTCCTCAACCTCGGCAGTTGCGGAGGCGCCCGCCGGGGCGGTGCTTTCAGCCTCGTACTCTTCCCGATCCTTAAGCAGGTGCGCGGGGACTTGCGCGGGAACCGCAACGCGGGCGGTGTTCGCCTCGGCGGTCCAAGTGTAGCCCTGAGCGGTCTGCACGGCACGAACGAGGGTGTCGCAGCCAGCGGCGAGCTCCTGCTCGTGGGTCACAATCAGCACGGTTGCGCCAAGTTCCGCCAGGCGGTGCAGGGCGCGGGTCACCAGGTATGCCGAGTAGGCGTCCAGGTGCGCGGTCGGCTCATCCACCAGGACGGTCAGCGCGGTCTGCTCACCGCCGGCACGGTAGATAGCCTCGGCACGAGCCAGGGTGCGCGCCACGGCGAGGCGACGCGCCTGACCCGCGCTGAGAGCACCGGGCTCAAGGGCGGTCAGCTTCTCCATGCCCAGCTGAGCCAGCGGACCAACCAGCAGCGCGGACTCAGCATCGGTGACGGACAGCTTCTTGGAGTCCATCGCTTCACCGAGCAGAGCGGCTGCACGCTCGCGCTCCACCTCGGTAGCGCTCAGCGCGTAGAGAGCCATTTCAGTCTGCACGGTGGGTGCGGTGAAGACCGGCGACTGCGGAATAACCAGAGTGGTTCCCAGACCGGTCACGCTACCGGTCACGTGCACGGGCTCCTCCGAGCCGGTGGGTACCAGACCTTCACGCACAGCACCGGAGAACACGTTCAGCAGGGTGGACTTACCGCAACCGGACTCACCCATCACGCCGATCACCGCACCACGCTCACCCTGGGCGATAGTAACGCGACGGTCCAGGTTCAGGGACAGGTTAGTCAGCACGGCAGGACGCGCTGGGTAGCTCACCGACAGGTCCTTAACCTCAATGGTGGAAGGCTGAGCCTCTTCACTCTCAGGTGTAGCACTGTCCGCAGCGGCGGCGGGCAGGGGCGCATCAATAATCTTCTGGGCGCTACGCAGGGCGGCAACGCCGTCCTCCGACTGGTGGTAGGCGGCACCCACATCACGCAGCGGCTGGTAGCACTCGGGAGCCAGCAGCAGCACAAGAATTGCGGTGTCCAGGCCCAGGGTGCCGTTGACCAGGCGCACACCAATCAGCACAGCAATCAGCGCCACCGAAATAGTGGTGATGAGCTCCAGCGCCAGCGAAGACATGAAGGCGCTACGCAGGGTCTGCATGGTGCGTTCGCGGTAACGCTGGCCGAGCGCGTTCATGGCGCGGGTCTGTGCACGCTCACGGCCCAGACCGATAATGACGGGCAGGCCGCGCACCAGCTCCAGAATATGGTCGGAGAGGCGGTGCAGTTCAGCCTGAGCTTCTGCGGTTTCGTCGCGGGTGTTCTTACCAATCAGGATCATGAACACCGGAATGAGCGGCAGGGTGCACGCCAGCACCATTGCGCTCATCCAGTCTAGGGACGCCACAACGACCCAGAGCATGAACGGCACAACCGCGGTGGAAACGAACGCGGTCAGCGTCTTGGTGTAGTAGTCGTCCAGGGCGTTCAGGCCGCGGGAAAGCAGCACAGCGGTCGCGCCGGTACCCTCGGGAGTGTCCGCGCCACCGGTGGCGAGCACGCGCTTAAGCAGGGCGGAACGAATCCGAGACTTCGCTCCGGAGGCGGCACGCTGCGCGCTCACAGCCAGCAGGTAGTCGGTACCCGAGCGGACGAGCAGGGCGATGACAGCGACCGCAATCAGGCCGGGGGTAATGGTGTCTGCGTCACCGAAGATGCCACCGAGGCCGAGCAACCAGCCGCCGTGCGCCTCCAGCTGCGCCTGCGCGGAGCCCGAGAACTCAATGTAGGCGCGATACACGTCCGGGGCGCTGGTCTCTTTGAGACGCGCGTGCTCGGCAGCAACAGCGGCGAAACCGGCGTGTGCCGCCCGGGCAATAATCACAGCCAGGGCGGCGCTGAAAAGCACCGTCGCGAGGGTGTGCACGGCGGTGATGACGCCGAACGTGCTGAGGGTTTTACGGGCGTCAGGGCCCAGGGGCGGGCGACGGTCAGCGCGGTCGTTGCGCTTTCCTTCGGTCATCCCTGGCGCCTCGGTATTCTGATGTTTGTCAGCATGACGCGGTGTGTGCGTTCGACTCACGTGTTGTCCTTAGTCTTCTGCTGTTTTTACCTCCCATTAGTTTAAGGCTTGGGCTATCTAATACCTATTTGACCAGTCAGGTTTCAGCTAATTGGCTGGTCCTCACCCAGCGCTAGTTCTAGCCGCGCATCGCGTCGGCGGGGCTCTTGCGGGACGCCACCCACGCCGGGTACGCCGAAGACACCAGGCCGGTGAGGGCGCCTACCCCCACGCCGAGCACCACGAATCCCGGTGAGAGAATCGCCTGCCAGCCCTGCACGAGCGAAAGAATAATGGTCGCAATCATGCCGGAGCAGGCACCAATGGAGCCGCCGAGCACACCGAGCATGACGCCCTCCATGAGGAAGATGCGGGCAATCAGCCATTTACTCGATCCGATAGCGCGGCGCAGCGCAATTTCTGCGGTGCGTGATTGCACGGACAGGTACATGGCGGTTGCCGCCGAGAGGGAGGCAAGCACCAGCAGAATCCCGGAGAGCACACCCACGTACAGACCCAGATCCGAGGCGATGGACGCGCGCAGGCTCTGCAGGTCGGAGGGGGTTTCCACGTTAATCTGGCTGGGTTCAGCGGGTTTGAGGGTCAGCGGAATCGCCTTGGCGACCGCCTTGCCGTAGCCTCGTTCGGTTTCGGCAATGTAGGTCACCTGGCCGCGTCCGGTGCGCTGAAGTGTGCCCGGCGAGACAATGACCGTGTTCCTGAATTCGTAGCCGCTATTGCCGGGGTCGAAGAGGCCGATAACCGGCATCAGCTGACCTTCCACCCAGATGCTCACACCGGGTGCCACCTGCGGCAGCCCGCCGAGCTTAATACCGTACTCGACGGCGGGTAGCTCGCCGGGGCGGGGCTCGGTTGTGGCGTTATCTGCAGCCTTATCTTCGGGGAGAATGCCGAGGGCGCGGGCAGCGGAGACCGACACAATAGCGCCCGAGAGCTGCTCGGAGCGTTCACGGTCGGCAACGTTCTGCTGGGTGAGGGTCGAGTTCATCTGTTCGAGCGCGCGCAGGGTTTCGGGGTTCATGCGGGCACCGATTTGCTCAAGCCGGGTCTTCGAGGTGGAGCTGAGGCCAATCGCGGTTTTGGGTTCGTCCTCGTAGGGGCTGAACCGGGTGATTCGCACGTCGGCGGGCGCCACGCTGCTGACGAATCCGGTGTTCTTCACGTAGTCCAGCGCGCTAATGCGGTCGGCAACATTCTGCGCGGATTCGCCCTGCCGGTAGGTTCCGAGCACGTTCTCATCATTATCCCTGTCGCTGATGTAGAGCGTGGATTGTTCGGATCCGAGCAGACGCTGGTTCACCTGGTAGCTGGCGGATTCGCTCATACCGGAGGCGCTAATGAGTCCGCCCACGCCCAGCGCGAAGGACAGGCCCAGCAGCAGGGTGCGTAGCGGTCGGGAGGTGAGCGCGGAGATCGCCTCGATGCTGTCGTCGGTGAGGAAGCTTCCGCGGCGATGCGTAGCGGGCTTCTCCCCCGGCGCGAAGGTGGCGGGGGCACCTACCGGGGCTTCCGTCGGGGTGTCCGTTGCAGCCGACACAACCTCAGCGACCGGCACCGTAGCCGAATCGGCACGGCTCTGCTCGTGTAGCCGCCCATCCTCAATGCGAATCACGCGGCGGGCAGCGGCGGCAACCTCCGGGTCGTGGGTAATCACCAGCACGGTACAGCCGGTCGCGTTAATGCGCTGCAGAATCTCAATGACCTTGGCGCTATTGTGGCTGTCCAGGTTGCCGGTGGGCTCGTCGGCAAGAATCAGCGGCGGGCGCGTGGCGAGGGCGCGGGCAATGGCGCAACGCTGCTTTTCGCCGCCGGACAGGTACCGGGTGCGGATGCTGGCGCGGTCGCTCAACCCCAGAAATTCTAGGGTTTCTTCGGTGCGTTGCAGGCGCTCACTGTAGGGTACGCCCTGCACGCGCAGACCCATGGAGGCGTTGGTCGTGCTGGTTTCGTCCAGCAGCATGTTTGAGGATTGGAAGATGAAGCCGAGGTGATCTCGGCGCATTTCGTCGCGTTCTCTGTCGCTGAGTCCTTCCGTGTTTTTGCCGAAGAGGCTGTACGTTCCGCTGGTGGGAGTGTCGAGCAGGCCAATGGCGTTGAGCAGGGTGGATTTACCGGATCCGGAGGGACCGATGATGGCGAGGAATTCGCCGCGTTCGACCACCAGGTCGAGGTGGTCGAGGACGGGTCGGTCGCTCCCCTCAAAGATGCGGGTAATGCCGCGCATTTCGATGGCGGGCGCGGTGTTGGGATCGGTGTTAGGCGCGATGTTAGGCGCGATGTTAGGCACAGTGTCGAGCCCGGCAGCTTCTCCCCTACCCTGCGGGGTTGTCATGTCGTCGGGGGCTCGCTCGGGGATTCCATGATGGCGGCTCATGAGACAAGCACCTTCTGTCCCGTGCTGAGGTTCGCGTTGATGGCGGCGTATCCGCCGGCGGTACGCAGAACCTCAACGTTGACTCGTTCGGTAGCGGGCGCATCCTTGCTGGTCGAGGTGGAGCTTCCGCCCTTTTCAACCAGCACGTAGGTGCCCTGGGAATCCTGGCGTACCGCGGTGGTCGGCACGGCGAGGGTGGTTGAGGTGTTGCCCTTGCTGGTGATGGAGGCGCTTTGACCCGGCGTGAGCTTGCTCGGGTCGTCGGCGCTGAATCGCACGCTCTTTGCCGCACCCTTGGAGGGGTCGTTCTGCAGCTCACCAATGCTGGTGATGGTGCCCTCCACGCTGCCGGTGGAAGTGCGCAGGCTAACGCGGTCGCCGGCCTTGAGCTTATTGGCAACGGAGAGCTCAACGCTGGATTCCACGTAGGGTTCGCTGGTTTCTACACTCGCGATGGGGTTGCCGTCGCTGATGAGCTGGCCGACCGCCGCAACTGCGGTGACGGTGTGGCTTCCGCCGGGCAGAATCGCGTAGTTGTTGCGGACAATGCTGGTGACCCCCTCGCTGGGCACGCCGGTCAGGTGCGCACGGTGCAGGCGCGTGACGGCGTCGAGGGTGTCTTCGGTGACGGTGCCGCTCAATGCGGTGGCGTACCCGGCGGAGTTCAGCGCCTTCTGGAAGGCGAGCACGTCGTCGCCGTTATCGCCCAGGTGCAGGTCGCGGTACAGCGGTAGCGGCCCGTCCAGCACAAAGACGGGGTCGGCACCGATAATGCCGATGAAGTCACCGGCCTTGAGCACGTTACCGGGCTTCTGGTTCTGGTAGACGAGCACCGGCTCACCGTTGGTGCGCGCGCTAATCGGGGCGGTCTCCCCAGCCTTGGTGGTTCCGGCAATGGCGAGGCCCTCGCTGACGGTTCGTTCTTCAACCTTCGCCCAGACCGGAATCACGGTTTTCGCCTGCACGGTCGGGTCGGGGCCCGTGGCGGCGTAGCGGGTGCCCAGGTAGAAGGACAGCATGAGCGAGCCGATGGCGAGAATAGCCAGCAGCAGGAGCACGCGGGGTCGGGCGATGCGTTCGCTGAAGCGGTGCCCGCTGTTTTGGTTTTTCGTGTGAGTGGTCATGGCGGTGTCTTTCTAAACTGTGTCAGCGCTGTCTATTTCTCTGCGCTGTCTTTTGCTACGCTATCCTGCGTTGCGCTGTCTTTCAGTACCTCGGATTACTGGTGCTCCAGAACGTACTGCTTGAACTTCTCGTCACGCTCACGTTCTGCATTGCGTTCCTGTTCAAGCTGCGTCTGGTACTTGCGGATGAGCGGCATCTGGTACTGTGCCTCCAGGTCGTAAAGCTGCTGGCTCATGCCAACCTGTTGGTTGCATTCTGCCTGGATGGTGGCGATGCGAATCTCTTCTTCGGAGGCGGGCGCGTTCGGTCCTCCGTTCTTCATCATCTGATCAAACATCGGAGTTTCCTCGGCTACCGACCCTGCCCTATTGGGGGTGAGCCCCCGGTTTGAGACGCACTGCTTCCACTTCTCTTCGAGCTCCTTGTGCAGGTCGCTACCGTAGACCGCCTTGCCGGCCTCGTTTTCCAGGCGAATGTAGGTAGGCTGCGTGGTGTCATTATCTTTCCGCTTGCCTTCGGGTACCGCGGCGTCCAGGGTCTCGCGGGCCTTGGGGTAGCATTCGGTGCGAAGCTTGTCCTCGGGGCTCATGCTCTCCCCCGAGTTGTAGGATATGGGGTCGGCTGCGTTGGGGTCTCGCTTCTGAAAGCCGTACTTCTGGGCGTACTCGACGTTCCAGGGGCCGTACTTTCGGCCCAAATCGCCACGCGGCGCGCTTTTAGAATGGGGAGCTTGGACGGTGTAATTCTGCCCGTGTTCGGCGAAGCATTGCTTCATGGCAATCTGCAATGCCGTGTATTCGTAGTTGGTGCGCTCGTAGTAGAGGTAATCGTCCAGGGGCATCTTCACGATGTCCTGTTCCGCGTCAAAGATGGCGTGGACGCTTTCGTCACGTTCCAGCGGCGGGTTAAAGAGCGAGCATGCACTCAGCGGGAGCACGCCGATGCAGAGCAGGGCGCCCGTGGTGAGCAGTCGGCGCTTCATGCTGGTGCGAGGGGCGGGTGCAGTGGAGCTGCGATTGAGGAACTTCATTGTTGAACCCCTTTCATAAGAGTGAGTTGTACACCACATTACACTTTTTACTCCCTGTCGCGCCCGAATTTCGGGGGGGGTGTGCACCAAAAATTTTTGCGTTCCCACTCGCCTGCCGAGAGCTGCAGCTTCCGCGGGAATATCCTCGCGGGTGCGGGCTACCCGCCGAGCCTGTGTCTCGGGTGGCCCGCACCATTACCGGTCTTTCCCCGGTATCAAGATTCGGTTTTAAAATCCGACGTCAAAACCGGTCGTGGACGCTCGGGTTACTGGTGCTCCTGAACGTACTGCTTGAACTTCTCGTCGCGGTCGCGGTCGGCTTGGCGCTCCTGTTCAAGCTGCGACTGGTACTTGCGGATGAGCGGCATCTGGTACTGAGCTTCCAGGTCGTAGAGCTGCTTGCTCATGCCGACCTGCTGGTTACATTCGGCCTGGATGGTGGCGATGCGAATCTCTTCTTCGGAGGCGGGCTTGTTGAATCCGTCGTTCTTGCTCAGCTGCTCAGCCAGCGGGGTTTCCTCGGCGACGGAGCCTGCCGAGCGAGGGGTGAGGCCGCGGTCTGAGACGCACTGCTTCCACTTCTCTTCGAGCTCGCGGTGTAGCGTGCTACCGTAAACGGCGTTACCCGCCTCAGTAGAGATACGAATGTACGTGGCCTGATCTTCCTTCTCGGGCCTCTTACCTTCGGGCACCGCGGCATCCAGGGTCTCGCGGGCCTTGTCGTAGCATTCGATGCGAAGCTTGTCCTCGGGGCTCATGCTCTCCCCCGAGTTAAAGGAGATGGGGCGGCGTTGGGGTCACGCTTCTGAAAACCGTACTTCTGGGCGTACTCGACGTTCCAGGGACCGTACTTTCGTCCCAAATCACCGCGGGGTGCGCTTTCAGAATAGGGAGCCTGGATGGTGTAGTTCTGCCCGTGTTCGGCGAAGCACTGCTTCATGGCAATCTGAAAGGCCGTGTACTCGTAGTTGGTGCGCTCGTAGTAGAGGTAATCGTCCAGAGGCATCTTCACGATGTCCTGTTCCGCATCAAAGATGGCGTGAACGCTTTCGTCGCGTTCCAGCGGCGGGTTGAAGAGCGAGCAGGCGCTCAAGGGCATGATGCCGATACAGAACAGGGCACCCGTGGCGAGCAGGCGGCGGCTCATGCCAGTGCGAGGGGCGGTGGTGCGGCGGGTGAGGGACTTCATCGTTGAACACCTTTCATAGGAGTGAGTTGTACACCACATTACATCTTTTACTCCCTGTCGCGCCCGAATTTCGGGGGGTGTGCACCAAAAATTTTTGCGCGCCCACTCGCCTGCCGCAAGCTGCATCCTCTGCGGGAATATCCTCTGTAGGAATAGTCCTCTGGGGGCATAGAAAAATCCCCCGAACTTCTCAGAAGAGAAATTCGGGGGATCCTTCAATCAGCTACATGCTACTTGGTCGGCAGTTCAGCCAGTTCGGTAGCGTCGTGAGCCTCGGGGATGTGATCCACGTGCAGACGCTTACGGAAGACCCAGTAGGTCCATGCCTGGTAGACGAACACGACCGGCAGACCAAGGCAGGTCACGAAGGTCATAACGCCCAGGGTGTACTCGGAGCTGGATGCGTTCGCAATGGTAAGCGAGTATGCCGGGTCCAGGGTGGAGGGCAGAACGTTCGGGTACATTGCGGTGAAGATTGCCAGAGCGCCGAATGCGAGGAACACGGACAGACCAGCGAAAGCGCGACCCTCACGGCCACCCTTTGCGGAGATCCAAGCAATCAGAACAGCAACCACAGCCAGGATGGTGCACAGCCAGGAGATGCCGTTACCGGTGGTGAAGTCCAGAGTCAGAACCCATGCAACAATCGGCAGCAGCAGGACGGGAGACCAGCGTACCAGGGTGTTGCGGGCACGGTGGCGGATGTCACCGTCGGTCTTCAGAGCGATGAAGGCAAGACCCTGAACCAGGGAGAAGCCAACGAAGCCCAGACCGCCGAGCAGAACCGGCAGGGAGATCCATGCGAAGGCGCCGCCGACGCGGTCGCCGTTCTCGTTGATGGGCAGACCCATGGAGGTCAGACCGAGCAGAGCGCCGACGAGCAACGCGATGAAGAAGGAAGAAACAGACAGAGCGATGTTCCAGTTACGGATCCACTTCTCGTCGTTCTTCTTGCCGCGGTATTCAATGGCGACCACGCGCAGAATCAGGAAGACCAGCGCGAGGGTCAGGGGGATGTACAGAGCCGAGAAGAGGGCTGCGTACCAGATGGGGAATGCAGCGAACAGAGCTGCACCACCGGTCACAAGCCACACCTCGTTACCGTCCCAGACGGGGCCGATGATGTTCAGCAGCAGACGGCGTTCCTTCTCGTTCTTGGTGAACTTGGAACCCATCAGCATGCCGACGCCCAGGTCGAAGCCGTCGAGAATCATGTACATGATGAGGAAGACACCAATGGCAGCAAACCAGAGGGTGGCCAGGCCAGGCTGACCGGCAAAGATATTGAAATCAAAGTTCATGGTGAATCAATCCTTACCCGCCTAGTAGGCGAACTCCAGCACATCGCGCTTGGACTTGTCGTTGGACTCGTCCTCGTGGGGCGACTGAACCAGCTCGGGCATTGCTGCCACAACACCGGCCTTGACGTACTTGATGAGCAGGTAAACCTCAACCACCATCAGCACGCCGTAGAGCAGACCCAGGGTGAGCAGGGAGAAGAGGATTTCTTCACCGGAAACACCCGGGGAGATAGCTGCTGCGGTGAACAGGTGGATTGCGGGGTCACCCTGAAGGTTCGGAGCCACAACGAAGGGCTGGCGGCCCATTTCGGTGAAGATCCAGCCGAGGGAGATAGCGAAGAAGGGAGCCATGATGGACCAGACTGCAACGTTCTTGAGCAGCTTGGACTCGGGGACGGTGCCAACGCCCTTCTTACGGGTTACCCACAGTGCGTAGAGGTAGAGGGGCAGTACGACTGCACCCAGACCAATCATGCCGCGGAAGCCCCAGTAGGAGACCTCGAGGGAGGGCAGGTAGTCAATCTTCTGACCTGCGCGCTCGCCGTAGAGCGGGTTGTTGGGCAGGTTGGTGCCGAACTTAGCTTCGTACTCGGGCAGCAGGGTCTGGATACCCTTCACCGGGGTGTCGAAGTTGTCGTGTGCCAGGAAGGACAGCACGCCGGGAACCTCGATGATGGGGGTGATCTTGTCACAGCTCTGAGCGCCGAGCTCGCCGATGGTCAGAACAGAGAAGGCGGTACCGTCGTGGCACGCAGCTTCTGCGGCAGCCATCTTCATGGGCTGCTCGTGAATCATCATCTGTGCCTGCAGGTGGCCGGATGCACCAACACCTGCGAACGCGAGGAGACCAACGACTGCGCCCAGGCGCAGGGACTTGAGCCAAACCTGGAAGTCCTTCTTGTCTCGTGCGCCCTTGTCGGACTCACCAACGACGACCTTGCCATCAACGACCTTGTCGATGCCGTCCTTGCGGCGACGCCACAGCTTGTACCAGGCAATACCGACCAGGAAGCCACCGGCAACCTGGATGGATGCGGTGATGACGTGAGAGAAGGTCACCCATGCGAGGGGGTTCATCAGCACTGCGCCAATGTCGGTCATGCGGGGACGACCGTCAATCATTTCTGCGCCAACGGGGTGCTGCATCCAGGAGTTTGCAACCAGAATGAAAAATGCAGAAATCCAGGAGCCGAGAACAGCCATGAACAGGCAGAAGGCGTGGACTGCGGGCTTGAGGCGGTCCCAGCCGAAGATCCACAGGCCGAGGAAGGTCGACTCAACGAAGAAGGCGAAGAGGCCTTCCATTGCCAGCGGAGCGCCGAAGACGTCGCCGACGAAGCGGGAGTATTCACTCCACGCCATGCCGAACTGGAATTCCTGAACCAGACCGGTGGCCACACCCATAGCGAAGTTAATGAGGTACAGCTTGCCCCAGAACTTCGTCATGCGCTTGTATTCGTCCTTCTTGGTACGAACGTAGCAAATGTACAGGTAGGTCACCACAAGGCCCAGACCCAGAGTCAGCGGAACCATGAAGAAGTGGTAGACGGTGGTGATACCGAACTGCCACCTACCAAAATCAAGGGGATCCATTGATAGGTCCTTACTATGTGTGTACTTAATGTGTGCTTGTGCCAGATTTCGGGTAGTTCCCCGTCAATGGGGAGCGTACGAGAGTTACTGACACACTGTCTCTCATGCTTCTAAGGTACAGGGTTTTCCTGAGGAGCTGTGAGTAGGCTGTGCATAGCATGGACGTTTATTGTTTGACGTTTCGCTAAAGGTACGTTGAACGTTATCCCTCGATGTGAGGGGGGTTAGAGGAATGAGACACGATGGCACCTTGCGGGGTTGGGAGGTAGTTTCGGAACCTCGGTGAAATATTGCAGTTTTTAATATTTTCTGCAAAATTTTGGTGACAGATTCCGGGAATATGACAGGTGGTTCAAGTAGCACTCAAAGCTTAAATTTGCCTGTTTCATGCGAAATTTACGCGGAATCTCCAAGAATTACGTGACTATTCTCACATAAAATTCATGGATTGTGACACGCCAGCCGCCACTGCCCCGCAGGGTACCGCAAGGCACTGCAATGCCCCGTAATGCCACACAAGGCACCGCACGCTACATATCGATGCTCTCAGCATCCAGCTGATGAGCACCCGCAATAATGAACTCCTTACGCGGAGCCACCTCAGAACCCATCAACAGAGAGAACGCACGCTCGGCAGCCTCCGCATCCTCAATGCGAATACGGCGCAACATGCGATGACGCGGATCCATAGTGGTCTCAGCCAACTGGTCGGCGTCCATCTCACCCAGACCCTTATAACGCTGAATGGGTTCCTTATAGGACACGCCCTGCTCCTGCAGAGAATCCAGAAGCTCGTGCAGCTGCTTCTCCGAGTAGGTGTACACCATCTCGTTCGGCTTGCCGCGGCGCACCACCTCCACGCGGTGCAGGGGCGGGACCGCGGCGTACACGCGACCCGCCTCAATCAGCGGACGCATGTAACGGTAGAACAGGGTCAGCAGCAGGGTACGAATGTGGGCGCCGTCCACGTCCGCATCGGTCATCATAATGACCTTGCCGTAGCGAGCAGACTCCAGGTCAAAAGTACGACCCGAACCGGCACCAATCACCTGAATCAGCGCCGCGCACTCAGCATTCGCGAGCACATCAGTCACCGAAGCACGCTGAGTGTTCAGGATCTTACCGCGAATCGGCAGCAGAGCCTGATACGAGGAAGAACGCGCCAGACGCGCCGTGCCCAGCGCCGAGTCACCCTCCACAATGAACAGCTCAGAATGCTCAACATTGGTTGAACGGCAATCCACCAGCTTGGTGGGCATGGACGAAGACTCCAGCGCGGTCTTACGGCGCTGAGTTTCCTTATGGATGCGCGCCGAGACGCGGGTCTTCATCTCAGAGACGACCTTCTCGCACAGAGCGGTCGCCTGAGCCTTCTCCGCACGGGCGGTCGACTCCAGGCGAGCCTTCAGGGCGTCCCCCACAACCTTCGAGACAATCTGGCGAACCGCCGGGGTACCCAGAATCTCCTTGGTCTGACCCTCAAACTGCGGCTCGGCAAGACGCACGGTCAGCACGGCGGTTAGGCCGGCGAGCACGTCGTCCTTCTCAATCTTGTCGTTACCCACCTTGTACTTGCGGGCGTTATCGGCAAGGTGCTTGCGCATCACGCGCAGCAGGCCCTGCTCAAAGCCGGTGGTGTGAGTACCGCCCTTGGGGGTGGCAATAATGTTCACGAAGCTACGGACCGTCGTCTCGTAGCCAATACCCCAGCGCAACGCAACGTCCACTTCACAATCGCGCTCCACATCGGTCAGCTGCGAGCGGCCGTCCTCACCCAGCACGGGCACGGTCTCGGTGAAAGAGCCGCTGCCGCTAAAACGCCAAGTGTCGGTAATGCGCTCATCGTGTGCCAAGAACTCGACGAACTCGCTAATGCCGCCGTCGTACTGGAAAACTTCCTCGTGGGGCTCCAACTCACCGGGAGTGCCGGGCAGGCGGCGCTCATCGCGGATGCAAATACGCAGACCCGGAATGAGGAACGCAGTCTGGCGCGCACGAGCCGCCAAATCCTCGTAGCTGAACTTAGCGTCGGGGGTGAAAATCTGCGGGTCAGCCCAATAGCGCACACGGGTTCCGGTCACGCCACGCTTAGCGCGACCCACAACCTGCAGGGCGTCAGTGCCCTCGGTTGCGGGAGTGAACGGATCATCAGGCTTGGGGGTGCGGCCGGACTCGAAGAAGCCAGGAATGCCGTGGCGGAAAGACATCTGGTAGGTCTTCGAGCCGCGGTCCACCTGCACGTCCAGGCGAGAAGACAGCGCGTTCACCACGGAAGCGCCCACACCGTGCAAACCACCGGACGCATTATAGGAGCCGCCGCCAAACTTACCGCCCGCGTGCAGCTTAGTGAACACGACCTCCACACCGGACAGACCGGTGCGCGGCTCAATATCGGTGGGGATACCGCGGCCATCATCGCGCACCTCAACCGAACCGTCACGGTACAGAATGACCTGAATGGACTGACCGAAACCGGCGAGCGCCTCATCCACCGAGTTGTCGATAATCTCCCAGAGGCAGTGCATCAGGCCGCGGGAGTCGGTGGAGCCAATGTACATGCCCGGGCGTTTGCGTACAGCTTCCAGACCTTCCAGCACGGAGAGGTGACGGGCGGTGTAGTTCGAAGACGCCACGGGAATCCTTTCAGGTGAATATGTCTGCGGTGGTGAACGCGCGTCGCACGCCAGGCGGAGTGAGGGCCCGGCTCACGTGCTACTAGGCAGAACGGATGCGGGGCACGACGCGTGTCGTGCCCCGCAGAGCGTTCAACGTTCGGAACTCCATTCTAGCGTGGCTTGGGGAAAAGGGTGGTCAGGACGGTCACCGATGGTGCTGTGCCTGGTTCCCACGTTCACCCCGCTAGTGTGCCTCACCCGTGGCACGCGAGGAGCTCTCGTGACGGTTCGTGACCATGATATTGGACTTGAAGTAGAACTCTTCGGGAAGCTCATTCGTGACCGGACCGTGCGGGAACTCGCTGAGCTTCGGCACGAAGTACCAGTCCATCAGCTCGCCGCTACTCTGCTTGAGCACGCGGCGTTCCCTCATGGCGTGGTGTACCTTGCGGCGCAGTCGCGGGCTGTCTTTCAGGGTGCTAGTGAAGACCCACGGAGTCTCGTAGCCCTCGGTCATCATGCCGAAGGTGATGCGCAGGTTGCCGTTCGTATCGGCGTCCATCGTGAAGTCGCCGTCTGCGATATCGGTGAAGGCGAGCATCCAGCTGTGGCGGCGTTCGTAGCTTTCGCGAGTGGTCTGCAACGCCGCAATGATGCGGTGGTCGACCAGCAGCTCCACCTTGCGTTCGGTGATTTCACCCAGACGAGCGTAGGAGCCGAAGGCGCGGTTCGCGCCACTGCGGCGAGGCCACTTCGTCACCGCACCGTGCGGCACCTCCCCCGCAAAGGTGAAGGGGCCCGTAATAGTGCCGGGCAGACGCAGACGCTCAAACGGAGCACTCGGCAGGAAGGTCGTCAGCAGCTGATCGGAGCTCACCGACTTACCCCAGCGCGCCATCTCAAAGATGGTCGGCTCGGGGCCCACCGGGTAGAGGCGCGGCATCTTGCGACCGAACTCGTCAAAGCCCTCAATAAACTCACCGTTGGAGCTGTACCCGGGCATGGTCGCGCCGAGCGGGCGAGTCCACGACCCCGAATACGGCTTGGTCAGGTGCGGGTTCTCTACCGGCAGGATGCTGGTGCGAGCACCCAGGTAGGCGGGCATGCGCGAGAGGTTACGCCAGGCGAACTTCGCGGCAACCGCCTCGCGCCACCACATCGGGCGTTTGCCCGGGGTCTGCCCACCCAGGCAGTGCATGAGAAGCCAGAATCCAGCCCAGCCAAGGCAACCTACGGCAACCACCCAGAGACTAATCGTCAGCACAGTGTGCAGGGTTCCGGTCGCCCAGATATTCGTGGCAATCAGAGCCATAAACGCCACCCACGCCACCATGACGTACGGGCCGAGCGTAATCATCGGGTCGACCACCTTCACGGCGGCAATGACGCGGCGGTTCAGTCCGCGCCACACGTAGGAGTACGCCCAGCATCCGGCGGCAAGGGCGAGTGCCATCAGCAGAAGAAGGATGAGCATCGGTGTGTCTCTTTCGCTGCAGGTTTTTCTACCGCGGTCAGTGACAGCAAGCATCGGGCAGATGCAGTGTTGAAAGGCTCTTCAATAGCAAAACTCGCCTGCCGAAGGTACCTTCAGCAGACGAGTTTCTTTGGTGTCACTAACCTTGAGGTAAAGCTTCTCACACTATTGTGCCTTTAATTGGTATCCCCGTGGGGGATTTTAGAGGGATGCGTGAAAAATTCGCACCCAACCCCGCGTATTCACCCAACAGAGCGGCACAGTCAGAGCGGCACAGCGAGTACGCTCTGGCACCTCAGCGACGGTTTTAGACAGCGGTTTTAGGAGACCAGCGCGGCAGCAATCTGAGGAATCAGCGCCTCAAAAGCACGCGCACGGTGGCTAATCGAGTTCTTAATCTCGGCGGGAATCTCAGCGCACGACTTGCCAGCGTACTGGCCCTCGTACAGGGCGTTCTCACCGTTCAGCTCCACGGGGCGCAGAATCGGGTCGTAACCGAAGCCGCCCTCCCCCGCCGGTGCAGTCAGCAGCTCGCCGGGCAGCTCGCCGTACTCGACCGCCTCAAAACCGTTCGGGGAGGCAACCGACGCCGCGCAGCAGAACTTCGCGCCGCGGTGCTCGGCAGGAATATCGCTCAGCTGAGCCAGCAGCAGGTTCAGGTTCGCGCTGTCGTCACCGTGGCTACCCGCCCAACGCGCCGAGAAAATACCGGGAGCGCCGTTGAGCACATCCACCGACAGGCCGGAATCGTCAGCAATAGCGACCAGGCCGGTTGCCTCGGCAACAGCGCGAGCCTTCAGCAGGGAGTTCTCAGCGAAGGTCACACCAGTCTCGGGAACATCGGGTGCGTTCACGCTGGAGGCGTCAACCACCTGGGTGTCAACGTCCAGGCTGTCAATGCGTCCGCGCAGAATTTCGCGCAGTTCCTTGAGCTTGCCCTTATTGTGGCTTGCCAGAACAATCTTTGCGTCTGCCATAGTTTCTCCTTGTCGACGGAACTAGTTACTGGGACGGGTTAGTGCGCCAGTGCTTCACGCTGAATCTGAGCCAGCTCTGCGGTGCCTTCCAACGCCAGGTCGAGCAGGCTGTTGAGCTCGTCGCGGTCGAAGGGCGCGCCCTCTGCGGTGCCCTGAACCTCAACGAACTTGCCGCTGCCGGTGACGACCACGTTCATGTCGGTCTCTGCGCGCACGTCCTCGGTGTAGGGCAGGTCCAGCATGGGGGTGCCGTCAATAATGCCCACCGAAATTGCGGACACCGAATCGATCAGCGGGTTCGCCTTAGCGGGCAGAATCTTCTGCTCCTTCGCCCAGGTAATAGCGTCAGCCAGCGCCACGTACGCGCCGGTGATGGAGGCGGTGCGGGTGCCGCCGTCAGCCTGCAGAACGTCGCAGTCGAGCACGATGGTGTTCTCGCCCAGCTCGTCCATGTTGATGACGGCGCGCAGGGAGCGACCAATCAGGCGGGAAATCTCATGGGTGCGGCCACCCACACGGCCCTTGAGCGACTCGCGAGAAGAACGGGTGTTGGTGGCGCGCGGCAGCATCGCGTACTCGGCGGTCACCCAGCCCTTACCTTCACCCTTGAGCCAGCGCGGCACGCCCTCGGTGAAGGATGCGGTGCACAGCACGCGGGTGTTGCCGAACTCGATGAGGGCGGAACCCTCAGCGTTGCGGGACCAGCCGCGGGTAATGGTGATGGGGCGCAGTTCGTTGAGGGCGCGGCCGTCTTCGCGGGGTGCAGTCATGGGTTCTCCTTGGGTCTGTCTGCGGGGTCTGTGTCTGTCTGTTGGTTCTGTGTTAGCTGGCGCGAAAGGCGTGCACTGGGGTTGTTATACCTAGTCCAGCTCGTTTTAGCCCAGTCCAGCTCGGGCTTCGCCTAATCTAGCTCTGGCTTAGGGAGCGCAATCGCGGTGTTCAGCGGCGGATCGAGCACCTCCACCACATTCAGGGTGGACGTGACCGGGTTAGCCTCCGTCGGGCGCGGGTAGATGCGGTAGCTTGCCGCCATTTCGGCAATGCCGACCGGGCCGGAGAAGGCACTACGCGCCTCCGCGTAGGCGATGTCCGGGTCGTTCCACACGGGCAGGTGGGTCAGCAGCAGGTTACGCACGCCCGCCTCCGTGGCTGCCTCGCCGGCACGCTTGCCGGTCAGGTGAATACCGCGCAGGGCGTCATCGCGACCCTCCTGGTACGCCGCCTCGCAGAGGAACAGGTCAGCGCCGCGTGCAGCCTTGACCAGACCCTCGCACAGGTCGGTATCGCCCGAGTACGAGAACACGGTGTGACCCTCGCGGTCATTGCAGGTGATGCGCAGGGCGTACGGGTCCTTCGAGGGGTGAACCACACGGAACGGCTCCACGCGGAAGGGACCAATCTGTACGGGCTCACCCTCAGTCCAGGTGTGGTACTCGAACTCGGTGCTCATACCCGGATCGGGGTCCAGGCCGTGAGTCGCCGAAAGGTACTCGTTAATCGCGGCGGGACCGTACAGCGGAATGCGGCCCTTGGGCCAGCCGCGCGGATCCCACTTGACCGCCACGTGCAGACCGGACAGGTCGATGCAGTGGTCCGGGTGCAGGTGCGAAATCAGAATCGCGTCAATATCGCTCAGGTCAATATGGCGCTGGAGCATGCCCAGTGAGCCGTTGCCCATGTCCATGATGATGCGCCAGGTACGACCCGCGAAGTCCGTGGCGGTGAGCATATAGCAACTAGCCGGTGAGACGGGGCCGGGAAAGGAACCCGTGCAACCGATAACGGTTAGACGCATGAGGTGTCGTCCTTAGGGGTGGTGCCGGAAAATTCGGTGCCCGCGGAGGTGTGTGCCGCCTCTGCAGAATCTGCCGATTCGTCGATGTTGATGTTACGGTGTGCCGCAAGCATTTCGGGGGTGAGCGCCGCCAGCGAGCCGGTCGGGTAGCGTTCCGCCACGGAGCTGGTGTGGCGCACGTTGGTGACCTCGGGGCCGAGGAAGCGGCGCGCCAGCTGCGAGAACGTCTCAGATTCGCCGGTGGCGAGGAATTCGTGGCGCGGGTTTTCCTCGGGGACCGGGCTTTCAATGGCGTGGTTGAGCAGTTCGCGGTAGACGTCCTTGGCGGTCTCATCCGCGGAGGAAACCAGGGTGACATCCTCACCCATAATGTAGGAAATCACGCCGGCCAGCAGCGGGTAGTGGGTACAGCCGAGCACGAGGGTGTCCACGCCTGCGTCCTTGAGCGGCTGCAGGTACTCGCGGGCGGTCTCCAGCAGCTCGGGGCCGGAGGTAATGCCCTTCTCCACGAACTCCACGAAGCGCGGGCACGCCACCGAGTGCACCTCAAGGTTCGGGGTAATCGCGAAAGTGTCCTCGTAGGCGCGGGAGGTGACGGTCGCCTCCGTCGCGATCACGCCGATCTTGCGGTTGCGGGTTGCGGCGAGCGCACGGCGGGCGGCGGGCTGAATCACCTCAATGACGGGGATGCCGTACTGGCGGGTGTAGCGTTCGCGGGCGTCGCGGAGCACCGCTGCGGAGGCGGTGTTGCAGGCGATGACGAGCATTTTCACGCCGGAGTCGACGAGTTCGTCCATGATGCGTAGCGCATTGGCGCGTACTTCTGCGATTTTGAGGGGGCCGTAGGGGCCGTGGGCGGTGTCGCCGACGTAGATGATGCGTTCGTGAGGCAGCTGGTCCATGATGGCGCGTGCCACAGTGAGTCCGCCGACACCGGAGTCGAAGACGCCGATGGGCGCCGCGGCGGTGGGGCCTACGGGCGCGGGGCTACCCCAGGGGGTGCGGGCACGGTAGGGATTGGTTGCGTCGATACTGTCACTCATGTTTCACCTACACTTCGTTATCGGTCGGGTACCACGTTCTATGCTAACTCGCTAAGGTTACCCATTTATTCCATAGAGCGGCTAGATGAGTCGAGAACCACCATTATGTGGTTGTATATGACAATAGTTTGAGGGGTAATTCGAAAAATTCGTTCTATTCTTGCTCGTTTGCCCCGCCAAAGTTTGCCCCACCAAATGCTCCGTCGGGCGCATCCTCTTCTTCGTCGTCTAGGCCGTCGAGCATGGCGAGCATGAGCGAGTCCTGAACCCAGGAGACGAAGTTGTACACCACAGCCATGTACTCTTCCTGGGTCTCAATCTTGGAAGGGTCGGTGAACGCCGCAATATCTTCTGCGGTGTCTTCGTCCACGATGTAGAGGCGGTCGGCGAGCACCAGGCGAATATCGCCGAGCGCGGCAGCCCAGGCGCGGGCGTGTTCCTCGTTCAGGCGCAGGTCGCTGGATTCAATATCGAAGGCGAGCATGGCGAGGTTCGCGCGTTTGGTTTCTCGCAGGTCACGTTCGGTGTAGCGGCGGTATTCGGTGGCGGCCTCGTCGTCGCTGCTTGCGGCGGGTAGCAGGCGTGCTACGGCACTGTCGGCGGGGACGGTGGGGTTTTCGGTGATGCCGACCAGCGCCTCCAGCGGGTCGACGGTGCCGCCGTCAGCGGTGGTATCTGCCGGGCGCAGTAGCGCGCGCACGTCTTCGGCGAGTTCGCGGATTAGGTCGCGTTCGGCAGGTTCGAAGGAGGCGGTGTAGCCTCCGGGGGTGCGGCGGAAGGGTCGCGCCATTAGTTTTCTACTTTCTCGAAGGTTGCCAGCAGACCCCAGGCGTGCATTGCCTGGGTGTGTTTTTCGGCGTCTTCACGCGAGCCGGTGAAGACAATTGCCTTGCCGTTGTTGTGCACCTGCAGCATGAGCTCTTCGGCGCGGGCGCGGGAGTAGCCAAAGTGACTGCGGAAGACGTAGGATACGTAGGTCATGAGGTTGACGGGGTCGTTCCAGACGATGACTTTCCAGGGGGTGTCTGTGGCGAGGATGTTCTCCAGGGCGGTGTCGAGGTCGGTGTCCTCGAGGGTTCCGGTGGAGAGGGTCACGGCGGTAGTGTTCATTGGTTTCCTTTGCGGCCGGTTCCCTTTGATTATACGGGCGGGCCTGTATTGCCCCTGTGTTGCCCCCGTGCCGCTCCCGTGTTGCCGCTGTGTCACCTCTGCGTTCGTCCTGCGCCGCTGCGGTATTTATCCTGCATTGTTCCTGTACAGAGTGCTGGTAATTTGTCATACTACAGCACTTAGAGTCAAGAATACTTTATGTAGTGATTGACACGCCGACTTAAGAGGAAAAATACCCTAATCCCCCACTACAATAAACATATGGCTACTACCTCTCTTCTCACCGATCACTACGAACTGACCATGCTCCAGGCGGCACTCGCCTCCGGCGCAGCCAACCGTAAGTGCACCTTCGAAGTCTTCACCCGCCGCCTGCCCGCAGGCCGCCGCTACGGCATCCTCGCAGGCACCGGCCGATTCCTCGAAGGCCTCGCAGACTTCCGCTTCAACGACGAAGAACTCTCCTTCCTCTCCTCCCGCAACATCGTCAACAAAGAAACCCTCTCCTACCTCGAATCCTTCACCTTCAGCGGCAACATCCGCGGCTACGCAGAAGGCGAAGCGTTCTTCCCCCACTCCCCCGTCATGCAGGTCGAAGGCACCTTCGCCGAAGCGTGCGTCCTCGAAACCTACCTGCTGTCCATCCTGAACTTTGACTCCGCCGTGGCGAGCGCCGCCTCCCGAATGAGCGCCGCCGCCGGTAACCGCCCCTGCCTCGAAATGGGTTCGCGCCGCGCCCACGAACGCGCCGCCGTCTCCGCTGCACGCGCCGCAGTTATTGCAGGCTTCGCGGGCACCTCCAACCTGGAGGCCGGTCTGCGCTACGGCCTGCACACCATCGGCACCAGCGCCCACGCCTTCACCCTGCTGCACGACAGCGAACGTGAAGCATTCGAGGCGCAGCTGCGTTCCCTCGGTGCCCGCACCACCCTGCTCGTCGACACCTATGATGTGGACGAGGCAGTCCGCCTCGGCGTGGAACTCGCGGGCGAAGAGCTCGGCGGCGTGCGCCTGGACTCCGGCGACCTGGTCGCCACCGCGGCCCGCGTGCGTGAACTGCTCGACTCGCTCGGCAACACTAACACCAAGATCACCGTCACCAGCGACCTGGACGAGTACGCTATCGCATCCTTGGCGGCAGCCCCCGTGGACTCCTACGGCGTGGGCACCAAGCTGGTCACCGGCTCCGGTGCGCCGACTTCCTCCATGGTGTACAAGGTTGTTGAGCGTGAGAACGCCGCTGGCGAAATGCAACCGGTCGCTAAGGCGTCGGCTGGCAAGGCGTCCATCGGTGGCGCCAAGCGTGCGGCCCGCCGCCTCAACGGCATGGGTATCGCGACCGCCGAGGTTCTGGGCACCCACGAGGACCCGAGCCTGCTTGAGGACACCCGCCCGCTGATGGTGGACTTCGTCCACAACGGCGAACTGCTCCCCGGATTCACCGGTGAGGAAGGTGTGCGCCGCGCAACCGCCCGCCACGCGGCCTCCCTGGCTGAGCTGCCTGAAGCTGCCCGCCGCCTCTCGGAGGGTGAGCCGATTATTCCGACCGAGTTCATCTAAACCACCCTTCTGAGATACTGTTTTCACTCGGCGAATTTCACTCGGCGAATCAGAGTGAAAACTCATTCCTACTTGTAAAGGACAGACATGTCTAAGGCACTGATTATTGTTGACGTGCAGAACGATTTCTGCGCCGGCGGCGCCCTCGCCACCGAGCGCGGTGCGGACGTTGCCGCGCTGATTAGCGAATACGTGGAGAACAACCACCACCGCTACGACGCGATTGTTGCTACCCAGGACTGGCACATTGATCCGGGTTCGCATTTCTCCGACACCCCGGACTTCGTTGACTCCTGGCCGGTGCACTGCGTCGCCAAGAGCGAAGGCGCGCAGATTCACGAGAACCTGGACACCGACTACATTGAGGCGTACTTCCGTAAGGGCCGCTTCGAGGCAGCCTACTCCGGTTTTGAGGGTCTTCTGGCGCCCGAGGATGAGGTCGCAACCGGCGAGCACGAGCCCGGAGTGGATGCGTCCGAGGACGGCCCGCAGACTCCCCTGTCGGAGTGGCTGGATGAGCGCGGCATCGAGTTCGTCGATGTTGTTGGTATCGCCACCGATTATTGTGTGGCGGCAACCGCTCGCGATGCGGTCGATGCAGGCTACGAGACTCGCGTGCTGCTTGACCTGACCGCACCCGTGCACGAGGACAAGCTTGACGACGTGGTCGCCGAGCTTGAAGATGAGGGTGTTGAGGTGGTTGAGGTTCTCTAACCTCGACCTTGAATATACAGAGGCGGGGAGCCTGGGATGTACTATCGGATGTACTATCCCGGGCTCCCCGCCTCTTACTGTGCCGACAACTTAGCGCGCCGATAATTTAGTGTGCCGATGACTTAGCCTGCCCGCGACTCATCGAGCGATACAATCCGAGTAGCCACAGCACGAGTAGCCGCGGCTACTTAGTCAGCTGAGCCGCTTACTTGAAGCGAACCTCCGCCATGCCGTTCACGCGCACGTTCGGGCCAGCCGGCGCCTCCTTAGTGCCAACAATCGCGCCGTTGCGCACGCTCGGCGCCAGGTAAGATCCGCCAGCACCACCGGCGCCACCCTGCTGAACGTAGCCGACCGCGCGGCGCGGGTTCTTCGGGTTGTTGCACCACTGCTGCGAGATGATGATTGCCGAAACCGCGTTCGCCACGCCCGAGCCGCCACCACCGTAGCCGGCGCCGCCGCCAGCAGACACCACGGTCTGGTAACCGAAGAAGTTCTTACTGATGGTGATGCTGGTGGTTCGTGCGGTTGCGGTGCCGGTCAGGTTCGCGGGGTCGTTCTTGTCGTACTGGTAGGCGTACGCGCCCACGCCGTCCGCACCGTTCGCATTGAAGCCGTTACCGCCGGTTGCACCCGGAGTGCTGGTACTGTGGATGACCTGCTTGTTCTGGGAGCCGAAGCCAACCAGACCGTGGTCGCCGGTGGGCAAGGTGTCTGCGATAGCGCCCATGCCGCCTCGACCGTTGAATGCGCCCGCACCCGCGCGTGCGGTAATCTTCAAGTTCGCCTCGACGCTGTAGGCGTCGCTTGCGGCAGCACCTTCATAGCCCATGGCGGCTTCTGCATTGCCGCCGGAGCCGCCGCGTACCCATTCCAGGCCGCAGACCGGGCTGATGGCGTAGCTGGAGCCGGGCAGCGGTGCAGTGGAGCTGGAGTTACGCACGTGTCCGCCACCGCCACCTGCAGCGATAGCAACCACGGTGCCGTTGACCAGCAGTGCGGAGGAGCCGCCACCGGATGCGGCGTAAATGCTGCGCTTGAAGTGGGTGTGGGGTGCGCCGTCGCCAGCGGTGGGGTTGCCGTAGGTGCGGGGGTTTGCCGCATCGATAATAGCCTTCGGACCTGCGGGAACGGTGACCTGAGCGGCGGAGGAACCACCCTTGCCGTAGCCTTCGCCGCCGGTTGCGGGCTTGGATTCGTTCCAGCTTGCGCCATTACGGGTGACGCGTTCAAGCACGCCGATACCGCCGGCTGCCGCGACGATTTCTACGGTTGCGCCCGGGGTGACGCTGACGGTGCCGGTGACCTTGGCACCGCATCCGCCCTGACTGCGTGCCATGACGGTACCGCCCGCGCCGCCGGTGAGGGTGAAGCTGAGTTCGCGTACGCCCGCCGGGACGGTGAAGGTTTTGACGGTCTTGCGGCCGTTTGCCTGTCCCTTGATGGTGTGGGAGGTACCGGTTTGCGCGCCATTGGCGGCGTATGCGGGTACGGCTGCAGAGGCTGCAATGATGGGCAGTGCCCATGCTGCGCCGGTGAGGATGGTGCGGCGGGTGGGGTGTGCGTTGTGCGGCATGAGGTTTTCTTTCATGAGGGTTGAGGGAGGTAAATAATTTACACCTTTGTGCACTGAGTGCAATATTCATTTTCTAGAGTATAGACACCGAAAAACATTCTCAACTCACCACACTATGACCTCGCTCAACCCGGCCTTTCTCAGACATAGCGAAGGCCCGCAGACACCGAAGTGCCTGCGGGCCTTCAGATTGGCGCATTACTTCCAACCTTTTCCTCAAAGCCATTGGTTTCACCGTTGAGACTCAACGAGACATCACTCAATGGCATTCTCCGTGAGTGGCCAAAATACACCAAGAGACCACTCGCCAGAGAAGCACACAGTCCTCATGCCAGATACGTGCGGAGGCACCTCTGGAGGGACTAAAACTTAGGGACCGACCCTCCCGCTCCTGAGGAAAATACAGGAGCAGGAGAACCGGAGGGGCTAATGCTTAGCCCACCGAGTAACCAGATAGGGCCACTCGGGTATGCACGCTATTAGACGCGCTCGCAAAGGGTAATCTTCACGTAACCGGGGTTACGAACGCCAGACTCCTTTGCACCGTTGTTAGCGGAGGTAATAGCACCGCCAGCAACAGCGGGAGCAATGTAGGAGCCACCTGCACCACCGGAGCCCGCCTGAAGCAACGCACCGACGTTCTGGCGGACACCACCGGTAGAAGCAGAGTTACCGTTCCACTTCTCGCTGCTCAGAATCGAGGAGAGTGCACGAACAGCACCGGAGCCACCGCCACCGTAGCCTGCGCCACCACCTGCGGAGACAACACCCTGGTAGCCATTGAAGCTCTTCTTTGCGGCATCTACAGAGAGCTGGTTACCGGTGTTGCTGGTACCCGAAGGGTTAGTAACGGGAACAGTCTCGCGCGGCTCATCGGGGTTGTTATCCAGCTGGTAGGAGTATGCAGAGACACCGTCTGCACCCTTACCGTCGAAGCCGTTGCCACCAGTGTCACCGGCGGTGGAGGAGCTGAAAATCTCCTGCTTGTTCTGGCTCGTGAAGCCCATAACACCGAAGACGTTAGCCAGAGCGTACAGGCGAGGCTTCTCACCACCGGCACCACCGGTGCCGTTTCCGCCACCGCCACCACCAGCAACAGTCATTGCGGAGGTGGGAGTACGCTTACCGGATGCATCCTTCAGGTGGGTGTACCAGGAGACAGAGGTCTCTGCAGTGTCACCGACAGCAGCGGATGCGCTTGCACCTGCAGGCAGAACAGAAACATTCGAAGGGTCATCCAGCTTAATAGTGCCGGTGTCCTTTGCCTTGGGGTTGAAGTACTTCGACTTGGTGTCGAGGATGTTGTTGGTAGCCGGCTGGGTACGGATGCCCGCACCGCCACCGCCGCCTGCAACTGCAATCGGAGTGCCGTCGATGATCAGAGCGGAAGAACCACCACCGGAGCCACCGTGGACGTAACGCTTCATGTCAGAGCCAGAGGGCCACTTAGCGTCAACGCGAGCCTGTACGTCAGACGGAACGGTGAAGGTGTTCACGTCACCACCATTACCGTAACCCTGACCACCGGTTGCAGGACGGGTACCCCAAATCTTGTAACGCTTTTCTGCCGGAGTCTCAGGATCGTTCTCCGCACCATCCACGCGCTCCAGGTAAGCTACACCACCTGCAGCAGCAATAAGCTGAACAGTCTGACCTGCCTTAACAGCAATTTCACCGGTCAGAGATGCGCCGGAACCACCAGCGATAGATGCAGAGCCGCCACCGGCACCGCCAACAACCTCAAAGCGAATCTTGTCGACCTTCGGGGGAATAACGAAGCTCTGGGTGTTCTTCGCACCGGAGGGCTGGCCAGAGATGCTGTAGCTAGGGGCGGTCTTGTACTCACACACAGTGGAGGAAGCAAATGCGGGAACCGCAGCGGAAGCTGCGACAACCGGAGCAGCCCATGCTGCGCCAGCTACAACCTTGCGGCGAGAAATATTAGTAGACATGTATGTCCTTCGAGAGTGATATCTTGGGCACTCACTCTCACCAAGAACGCGGCCGATAAATCCACGCAGGGCAGACGCACACACAAAAGTGAAGACAGCGCACAGAAGAGAGTGAATGCATGATGTTTCTATACAAGCGTCAGCCCCTGCACTACCAGAAGATCAAAAACACAGAGGCTAACTTCAAAAGCACAGGGAAACCCAACACTTGGAGAAAGCATACCCCCCCCCGTATGAATTTTTCAAGCGAAAAACGCACATATTCTTCCATAAACCCACTTTGACCTGACTTGTTCAACTATTACTTGAACTTTTATTCACACGCATTTCCCCCTCAAATCCCTCTGACGTATCCTTCATAAACAACCTTCAGGCGATGTTTTTCTCAAACTGGAGAACAAAAACACAACATCCAGTTTTCAAGACCCACACATTCCCACTATCTCGCCAACCAATTTTTCTGCGCATGTGCTTTTAAGCACCTGAAAAAACCTTCAGGTAAAAATCACTCAAAGAGCTACAACTTTCCTCCGCATGTCCCCACACGACAAAAGCCCCGCGAGCGCATACACTCGCGGGGCTTTTCTCTACGTTCTATCCGCGTTCTAGCGTCGGCCCACGAACCAGTCCGACAGCTTATCGATACGCGCCTGAATCTGCTCAGCAGAAGCCTGCGCGACCGCCGGGCCGCCACAAATCTTACGCAGCTCATTATGAATCACGCCGTGCGGCTGACCCGAACGAATCGACCACGCCGCCACATTCTTCGCCAGCTTATTGCGTAGCGCCTTCAACTGGCGGTGATCCACCGCCGAAGGTGCCGCAGTCGCCGGGCGGCGTGCCGCGTGTTCACGCTGATGCGCTCGCAACAGCGTACCGACCTGTTCGGCATCCAGCAGACCCGGAATACCCAGGAAGTCCTGCTCCTCCTCGCTACCCACGGCAAGGTTGCCGGAGGCGAACTCGGCGCCGTCGAACAGCACACCGTGGAAGGACGCCTCGGAGCCGAGCGCCTCGAACTTGCCGCGTGCCAGCTGTTCGGAGGCGCGCTCCTCGCGGTTTGCTTCTTCGAGCAGGTGGTCGTCCAGGCCCTCAACCATGGGGTCGATTTCCTGGGGTGCGCCGCGGTCGAGGGCGTGGTCGCGTTCCACTTCCATGTCGTTGGCGAGGACCATCAACTGCGGCACGGACGGCAGGAACACGGAGGCGGTTTCGCCGCGCTTGCGGGCACGCACGAAACGGCCGATCGCCTGGGCGAAGAATAGCGGGGTGCTGGTGCTGGTGGCGTACACACCCACGGCGAGGCGGGGCACGTCCACACCTTCGGACACCATGCGCACGGCGACCATCCAGCGCTGCATGCCTTCACGGAATTCGTCGATTTTCGCGGAGGCTTCACGATCGTCAGAGAGAATCACGGCGGGGTATTCGCCGGTAATTTTTTGAAGCTGCTCAGCGTAGGCTTTAGCATCCGCATGGTCGGTGGCGATAACGAGCGCACCGGCGTCGGGCACGGTGCGGCGCACCTCGGTCAAGCGCTTGTCTGCCGCCGCGAGCACGGTCGGAATCCATTCGCCGTTGGGGTCGAGGGCGGTTCGCCACGCCTGGGAGGTGATGTCCTTGGTGAAGCCTTCGCCGAGGTTTGCCGCCATCTCCTCACCGGCAGAGGTGCGCCAACGCATCTGGCCCGAGTAGGCCATGAAGATAACCGGGCGCACCACGTGATCCTTCAGCGCGGGGCCGTAACCGTAGGAGTAATCTGCCTTGGAGCGGCGGATACCGTCATTGTCGACCTCGTAGGTGACGAACGGAATCGGGGAGGTATCCGAGCGGAACGGGGTACCTGTCAGCGCCACGCGGCGGGTTGCATCGTCGAACGCTTCACGCAGACCGTCACCCCAGGACAGCGAATCGCCAGCGTGGTGAATCTCGTCAAAAATCACGAGGGTTTTCGTTGCCTCGGTGTTGCGGGCGTGCAGCTGCGGCTTATTCGCCACCTGCGCGTAGGTCAGCGCCACACCCTTGTAGTGGCGGCTGATGGTCACGTCTGCGTTCTTGAAGTTCGGGTCAATGGGAATACCGACCTTCGCGGCGGCGTCTGCCCACTGTTTTTTCAGGTGGTCGGTCGGCGCCACAACGACGAGCTGGCGGACCGTGCCGCGGTTGAATAGTTCCTTGGCGAGGGTGAGCGCGAAGGTGGTTTTACCCGCGCCGGGGGTTGCGACTGCCATGAAGTCGCGGGGGTTGGTTTCGAAGTACTTCTGCATGGCTTCTGCCTGCCAGGCGCGCAGGCTGACGGAGGTGCCCCAGGGGGCGCGGTCGGGGTATGCCGGGGAGAGCTTCGGCTTCACCATACTGTCGAATAGTGTGGGTTCCTCTGCGGGTGCGCTCATTCTCTCCTTCTTCCTCGTCTGCCTCTGCTGGTTCCTTCCGCCGATTCAGCGTAGGCGCTTCTGCCCCGTTTGGAGGCGGTGGGCGTCTGGCGATCTGGGCACAGCGAGGTTAAATTCTAGCACCACATCCGCGGGTTGGGCCGGGCTGTGGTGCAAGAATTTGGTGCTAGTCAGCAACGTCTCATGGGCGGTGTTGGGCCGTTGAGTCTGGCTGCTGCGTGTTATTCGACCGTATATATTCAGGCGTATTGTCTGAGATGTATTTTGTCTAAGGCGTATTTATCTGGCGCGTATTATTCGCCGGAGCCGTTGTCGCCGTCGTTACCGGGTGCGAGGCCTTCGTAGATTTCCTTGCACTGGGGGCAGACCGGGAACTTCTGCGGGTCACGGCCGGGTACCCACATTTTGCCGCAGAGGGCGCGCACGGGTTCACCGGTCAGTGCCGATTCGAGGATCTTTTCCTTGCGTACGTAGTGGGAGAAGCGCTCGTGGTCGCCGGGCTCAGAAAGCTGGGTTTCTTCGCGTTCGAGCAGGGCGGTGCCGCCTGCGGTTCCGGGGCCAAAGGGGTCTTCGATGCCTTCGATCGAGCTCATGTTTCTCCTTGATGATGAGGTGGGATACATAGGGTGAGGGGTGCCGCTGCACGGTTGGGTGCTCGGCGCCTTCTCTATTTTAGTAGCTGTTGCGTGGTGCTGAGCCCAGGGGCGGTCAATATGGAGGCAGACCACAGCTCAGCCACAGGCTCTTAGGTGTTGCGGTGGGCTTCTTTCCGCTAGAATTTCGGGCGGCACAGAAGCATAGAAAAGGGGTTCCGCGCCAGGCTTAGTACCTAACACGGACCCCTTCTCGTTTATTCCTGATGTGCTGGAGCTTCGACTCTCGTTAGTTCGTTTGGAAGCGTGCCACGCGTTCCAGCATCTTGGAGCTGACCTTGTCGTAGCGGTGACCGCCCCACGCCACGCCGCCCACGAGCAGTGCGGCACCAATCAGCAGCTGAATCAAGCCGCCGTATACGAGGGTCAGTACATCCTGCGTGCGGAAAATGTACACGACAACAGAGATACCGCCGGGCAGCGCGCTGAGCATCACCAGAATTACGGTGAGCATCAGCAGCAACTGATTAGCGAAGCCCTCATTGTTCTTCGGGTTCTTGAACGGGTTAGCACCCGGAGGCGCCACGGGCGGGCTAATGAAGGTGTCCATCACACTGCCCATGCCAGCCGCTGCGGCGAGCACGCCCAGCTGGTGCATCAGCACAATAGGGAAAAGCTCCAGGTGTCCATTTGCCGCTGAGGCGACGAACACCATCACCACCACAATCGGAACCATCAGGATGCTGTAACCCCAGAGACGGCCGAGACGATCGTCAATACCGCGTAGCGGGGAGAGCACGTGCAGGCTGAATGCGGTGTTGTCGTATGAGACGAGGTAGCACATGTAGTAGCCAGTGAAGACAGTGCAGAAGTACATCCAGAATCCGAAGAGCTGCATCACGCCGCTATTGATAATCTGGTTAGCTTCAGCCGCGTTGACGCCGTTAAAACTGGCCCGACTTTCGAAGGAGCCTACAGAGCTCAGGAACAGGGGCATAGCCACCGTCATTATCAGGTAAAGCATGGCGGTGCTTACGGTCAGCAGCTGCAGACGGTTGTCTTTCAGAAATGAGTGCAGGGTTCGTGCCGCCACGGCGCCACGCGGGGTTGCGGGGAACCGTGCAAACAGACCCAAATCACCTGCGGCGACTTCGGTTGCGCTGGCGTGGTGGGCGCTACCGCCCACATTCGCCATGGAGCGTGCCAGGTTCTTACCCCACAGCCACCATCCACCAACCAGGTAGACGAGGGTCAGAGCCAGGCAACCAAGGGCGGCGCCCATATTGCCGGTCGCCATAAAGTAGGGCACCGCAAACGCGGACCCGAAGGGCGTCACGCTGAGCCACGGCAGGTAGGGCAGCACCTCTTCCCAGTGCTTGGTCAGGTAGGTTATCGTTCCACCGAAGATAAAGCCGGCGCTCATCATCAGTAGCATGGCAACGATCATCAGGGTGTTGGCGATGCGCGGGTTATCATTCAGCGCCATGCCCAGGCGGTTGGCGAGACGAGCCCACACCATGAGGTTCGCAAGGCCGAGCACGCAGCAGATGAGGTACACAACCAGTGCGAGCGGTTGCGATATAAACGCGATAGCGCCCAGCAGCACGGCAATGATGCTCGCGATGCCGGGGATACCCACGAACCCGCCGAGGAACTGGCCCTTCTGCAGGGTGGAGGGTTTGATGGGGAAGAGCACGAATCGGCTCTCGTCCAAGGTGCCGTCCAGACCGCTGAAGAAGATGGGGACGATAGCCCAGGCGAGCGCCACAACGGTGCCTACAAGGAGGGTTCCGAGCTGACCGTATTCTGGGACCTTAGAGTTAGCGATAACGTATGCGGAGCCGAGGCCGAAGAGCATACCGCCCGCGTAGAGCGCCGCAAAAATCAGGCCAATGAGCGCCCAGATGCTACGGCGGAAGGAAGCGAGCACATACTGCCATTTTAGTGAGACGAGGTGCCCAACCATGACAATCCTTCCGAGGAGGTGCGGCCGCC
>ERZ773027.173-NODE-173-length-42185-cov-8.980821_pt1 | contig 42185 bp, 36 predicted proteins | sample MGYA00511032_ERZ773027 | MGnify/ENA primary metagenome ERZ773027 (study PRJEB29015, sample SAMEA2738138) | human oral metagenome | biome: human oral; feature: human-associated habitat; material: saliva | place: China | collected 2190 ... | reverse complement strand
AAATGAATGAAGTTCCAGAAAGCCTTGTTATCATCGGTGGTGGTGTTGTCGGTATCGAACTTGGTCAAGCCTTCATGACCTTTGGTTCAAAAGTAACAGTCATCGAAATGATGGACCGTATCGTTCCAGCTATGGATGCGGAAGTATCTAAGAACCTTCGTTTGATTCTTGAACGCAAGGGGATGACCATCTTGACCGATACAAAACTGCAAGAAATCATTGAAGAAGACGGAAAACTCCGTATCAAGGTTGAAGGCAAAGATGATATCATTGCTAACAAAGCTCTTCTATCAATCGGACGTGTTCCAGACCTTGAAGGTATCGGTGAAGTCGAGTTTGAATTGGATCGTGGACGGATCAAGGTCAATGAATACATGGAAACATCTGTTCCAGGCATCTATGCGCCAGGCGATATCAACGGTACCAAGATGTTGGCTCACGCTGCCTTCCGTATGGGTGAAGTAGCGGCTGAAAATGCTCTTAAGGGAAATCATGCTGTTGCAAAATTGAACTTGACTCCTGCAGCGATCTACACCCTTCCAGAAGTTGCAGCTGTTGGTTTGACAGAAGAACAAGCTCGTGAGAAATATGATGTCCAAATCGGTAAATTCAACTTTGCTGCAAACGGACGTGCCATTGCATCTGATGCAGCTCAAGGATTTGTTAAAGTCATTGCAGACAAGAAATATGGTGAAATCCTTGGTGTTCATATCATTGGTCCTGCTGCTGCAGAATTGATCAATGAAGCGTCAAGCATCATCGAAATGGAAATCACTGTAGAAGAAATGCTTAAGACAATCCACGGTCACCCAACATACTCTGAAGTTATGTACGAAGCATTTGCTGATGTTCTTGGAATGGCTATCCATTCACCTAAGAAAAAATAAAAATAGATAGACTAGACTGGAATTATTTTCCAGTCTCTATCGTATTAGAAGGTATCTTATGAAATACATTATCAATCATTCAAACGACACTGCCTTTAATATTGCTTTAGAGGAGTATGCTTTTAAACATCTTCTTGATGAAGATCAAATCTTCCTTCTTTGGATCAACAAACCATCTATCATTGTAGGTCGTCACCAAAATACCATCGAAGAAATTAACCGTGACTATGTTCGTGAAAATGGAATTGAAGTAGTCCGTCGAATCAGTGGTGGTGGAGCTGTTTACCATGATTTGAACAACCTTAACTATACCATCATTTCTAAAGAAGATGAAAATAAGGCTTTTGACTTCAAGAGCTTTTCAACTCCGGTCATCAATACCTTGGCTCAGCTTGGAGTTAAGGCTGAATTCACGGGTCGTAACGACTTGGAGATCGACGGTAAGAAATTCTGTGGGAATGCCCAAGCCTATATCAATGGCCGGATCATGCACCATGGTTGCCTTCTCTTTGACGTTGATTTGTCTGTCCTTGCCAATGCTCTCAAGGTGTCTAAAGACAAGTTTGAGTCTAAAGGGGTTAAATCAGTTCGTGCTCGTGTCACCAATATTATCGACGAGTTGCCAGAAAAAATCACGGTTGAAGAGTTCCGTGACCTGCTTCTGGACTACATGAAGAAAGAATATCCTGAGATGACAGAATATGTCTTCTCAGATGAAGAATTGGCTGAGATCAACCGTATTAAGGAAACCAAGTTCGGTACCTGGGATTGGAACTATGGGAAGTCCCCTGAATACAATATCCGTCGTGGCACTAAATTCCCTAGCGGTAAGGTTGAAATCTTCGCTAACGTTATTGAATCAAAAATCCAAGATATCAAGATTTACGGTGACTTCTTCGGTATCGAAGACGTTGCAGCGGTAGAAGATGTTCTTCGTGGGGTTAAATATGAACGCGAAGACGTTCTCAAAGCCCTTCAAACCATTAACCTAGGTCGCTACTTCGCAGGAATCACTGCAGAAGAAATTGCTGAGGCAGTGGTGGAATAAAGTAAAAGAGAGTGGGACAGAAATCGGTCATTCATTAGAAATCGATTTCGTCGTTCCACCTCCGCACAGTAGCGCCCACTCAACCACTGCGTCTTGCTTGACAATCCAAAGACAATTGAGAGGCTAGGACTTTTGTCCCAGCCCCTTTTTTCTGTCTTTTGCTGAGACATTAGCTACAAATCCTGCTTTCTTGTGATTACTGTCTTTATTTTACGAATAGTAAATAGGGGATAGAGAATCAAAGGAGGATTATAGATGGAAATAGCAAAAATAATTTATCGGCTTTCTTGTCCAGAAGAGCGGCTAGTTTACCTAAGATTCCGCGATTTGGAGCGCTTGGCAAAGAAGAGCCAGAAAAAGAAAGGGAGCCAAGATAAGGCTGACAGAAAGAGTGCTTTTTGATATACTATAGAGTATGGAAATCAAGGAGAACTTTTATGAACGATAGAAATCAGCAGGAAAACGTGGAAATTTTAGTATCTATGTCCGCAGAAACTTGGCAAAATACGAGTGAGAGACGGCGGTTAGAGAAGATAATCGAACCGCTTCCTTCCTTACAACTATTTTTTTGGAGTATCTTGGTCAGTTTGACCAGTATCATCAATCCTCTACTAACCAACTTAGCCACCAATTTGCAATCGCAAAATCTATATGCTGGCTGGGCCTTGACTCAGGGAGAAGTTGCCTATGCAGATATTTATGGAACTAGCGGTCTTCTCTACTATTTGGTAAGCTGGTTGGGGAATTTATTTTTGGGTCAGCTATTGTTTTTACTTTTCCAAGTAGTGGCTTTGACCTTGGCAGGAATATATCTCTTCCAGACAATTTCACAAATAACGGTTAGAAGTGGTCTAGCTCGCCAGATTACAATCCTGTTCTATTTGTTTGTACTGACACTGGGATTTGGCGGAACCTATTCTATTATTTTTGCTTTCCCATTTATCTTTCGGAGTTTGTACCATCTTGTGAAGTACTTACAAGGGCGTGTCCGCGATGAGTCTTTTATTCGTTTTGGGATGGTTGGAGCCTTGGCTTTTCTAATCGAGCCAGCTTTTAGTCTGCTCTTTTACTCATTGACGACGCTGTTTTTGCTTCTGTACAATATCGCTGACAAGCGAAAAGCGCGTGGCTTTTATCAATTGCTGGCAGGTCTATTAGGTTTTTCTCTAGTCTTTTATCCACTGGGCTACTATACAGTTTTGAATGGTTCTTTTGGTGTAGCGATTAGCCAAGCTACTTATGTTCTAGAGGCTTTTCGTCTTAATGGCAGCTATATATTCGATCATTTGCTTTATTATGGTTTGCTTTTCCTAGGATTAGGTTTTGCGACAGCGTTGATGACGGCTTTTGCTTTCAAAGAAGAACCAACTGCTGCACGTGGCATGCGCTTCATTGGTTTGCTAGGTCTTCCTATCAGCTTTGTTGGTGTTCTGGGTCTGCCAGAGAAGGGTGCTTATCAATTGTTGACGACTCTGCCTTTTGCCTTGCTGTTACTGGCTTTGTGGCTGGATACAGGTGGAGACAGGGATGGACATGAAAGACGCCACCGTAAGCCTACCCAGGCTTCTAGCTGGAATCGTTACTTGGGCAAGCAACTCTTTCTACCTTTGCTTGTGATGCTTTATCTCGTAGCTTATCCGTTTGTAAATGAGTATATTCTATCCAACGGAGTTTCAGCAGAGAGAAATCTGGCTGCCCAACATATTCGTGAAAACAGCACTAGCAAGGATAGCATTTATGCTTGGGACAGTACAGCTAGCCTCTATAAAAAATCGCAGCGTTTATCCGCTGTTTCTCTACTGAGTCCGTCGCTTTATACAGGAACGGAGGAAAATCGCATTTTCTTGCGTAATGCTTTAAACGAGGCAAGTCCAAAGTTTATCTTAGTCAATAAAGATGTGAAACTCTTTTCGGATGTGAAAAAGAAGATTTCTCAAGATTATGAAGAAGTGAACCTAAAACTCAATCACTTCAAGCTTTATCAAATCAAGTAATTAAATCAATATGTTGTGTGTAAAATAAAAAAATAACAATTTCACCACAACATATTGATTTTTTATTTTGGAGTGATATAATGTTTGGTAGATGATTAATTGAGAAGAGGAAGTGTTGGTGATGATTTTAAGAGAAGCAAAATTTGATACAGCGCCTACCATCTACGTTGAGAAGCGAGACGGCCGGAGAGTAGCTTTTGATGTGACTAAGATCTATAAGGCTATGGTACGAGCGGCTCAGGACCTTGGTCCCATGACGCCTATGCTGGAAGCTAAGCTCGAAACCATCACAGACCGTGTTGTGGCCGAGATTTCTAGTCGCTTCGCTAAGTATGTCAAAATCTATGAGATTCAGAACATCGTTGAGCATGAGCTTTTAAATGCCAAGGAGTATGCCATTGCGGAGAACTACATCACTTACCGCACCCAAAGGGATTTTGAGCGCTCAAAAGCGACTGATATCAACTTTACCATTGACAAGCTTCTCAACAAAGATCGGACGGTGGTCAATGAGAATGCTAATAAGGACAGCGATGTTTTCAATACCCAACGGGATTTGACCGCAGGGATTGTTGGCAAGTCCATTGGACTTAAGATGCTGCCGCCTCATGTGGCCAATGCCCACCAGAAGGGGGACATCCACTACCATGATTTGGACTACAGCCCTTATACGCCAATGACGAACTGCTGTCTGATTGACTTTGACGGCATGTTGAAAAATGGCTTTAAGATTGGCAATGCAGAAGTAGAGAGTCCCAAGTCTATTCAGACTGCGACAGCGCAAATCTCGCAAATCATTGCCAATGTAGCTTCCAGCCAGTACGGCGGTTGTTCGGCTGATCGGATTGATGAGGTCTTGGCGCCCTATGCTGAGCTTAATTACCAAAAGCACCTCAAGGATGCAGAGCAATGGGTTTTGCCGGATAAGCAGGAAGAGTACGCCTGGGCGAAGACCAAGAAGGACATCTACGATGCCATGCAGTCGCTAGAGTATGAGATCAATACGCTCTTTACCTCTAACGGTCAGACTCCTTTTACTTCGCTGGGCTTTGGTCTGGGAACTAATCGTTTTGAGCGGGAAATTCAGAAGGCCATTCTCAATATCCGTATCAAGGGGTTGGGAAGCGAGCACCGCACAGCGATTTTCCCTAAGCTGATTTTCACCCTGAAGCGTGGGCTCAATCTCGAGCCGGGAACGCCTAACTACGACATCAAAGAACTGGCTCTGGAGTGTGCCACTAAGCGCATGTATCCAGATGTGCTTTCCTATGACAAGATTATCGACTTGACTGGATCGTTCAAGGTACCGATGGGCTGCCGTTCTTTCCTACAAGGCTGGAAGGATGAAAATGGTCAGGAAGTCAACTCCGGCCGTATGAATCTAGGCGTCGTTACTGTCAATCTGCCGCGGATTGCGCTTGAGTCCGAGGGGGATCTGGATAAATTCTGGGAAATCTTTAACGAGCGGATGAATATCGCTGAGGATGCTTTGGTTTACCGCGTGGAGCGGACCAAGGAAGCCAGTCCAGCCAATGCACCGATTCTTTATCAGTATGGGGCTTTTGGCAAACGCTTGGGCAAGTATGATCAGGTAGACCAGCTCTTTACTCACCGTCGGGCAACGGTTTCCCTAGGTTATATCGGGCTCTATGAAGTGGCAGCAGTCTTTTACGGCGGTAATTGGGAGACCAATCCAGAAGCCAAGGATTTTACAGTTGCTATTGTCAAAGATATGAAGCGTCGGGTGGAAGAGTGGTCCGAGCAGTATGACTATCATTTCTCTGTTTACTCGACGCCATCTGAAAGTCTGACCGACCGTTTCTGCCGTTTGGATGCAGAGAAGTTTGGCATCGTTCCAGACATTACTGACAAGGAATACTATACTAATTCCTTCCACTACGATGTGCGCAAGAATCCAACGCCTTTTGAGAAACTGGACTTTGAGAAGATTTATCCTGAAGTAGGAGCCTCAGGCGGCTTTATCCATTATTGTGAATATCCTGTGCTGCAGCAAAATCCCAAGGCGCTGGAAGCTGTCTGGGACTATGCCTATGACCGAGTCGGCTATCTGGGAACTAATACACCGATTGACCGCTGTTACAAGTGTAACTTTGAGGGAGATTTTACGCCAACCGAGCGGGGCTTCACCTGTCCAAACTGTGGCAACAGCGATCCCAAGACGGTTGACGTGGTCAAGCGGACCTGCGGTTACTTAGGAAATCCACAAGCCCGTCCGATGGTCAATGGCCGCCACAAGGAAATATCAGCTCGAGTCAAGCACATGAATGGCTCAACTATTAAGTACGAAGGAAATTAAGATGGGAAAGTATCAATTGGATGATAAAGGAAAGGCTCAGGTGCAGCGTTTCCATGAAAAACATTCGCGGGGAGGCAATGGCAAAAAAGAGCGATTAGCCAAACTGCGTCAGCAATTTTTAGAAAAAAACAAGAAATAATAGAAGTCAGAGTGGGGCGCAAGGCGGTCTCACTCTCTTCGTATCAGGAGGAACTATGGAGCTGAGACGACCGAAACTAGAAGACAAGGAAAAGATTTTAGAGATGCTGGCTGACTTTGAAGCGGCTGGTAGCCGACAGGATGGCTTCTTTGGCGGAGCGGATTTTGTTTATGAGGACTGGCTGGAGACGATTCAGCTAGCTGAAGCAGGTCTAGGCTTGCCAGAAGGTTTTGTGCCTTATATTCAACTGGTCGCTTTTGCTGTGGATGGTCAGGCAGTGGGCTTTCTTAATTTGCGTTTGCGGCTCAATGACCATTTGCTCCAAGAAGGCGGGCATATCGGCTATAGTATCCGTCCGTCTGCGCGTGGGAAAGGATTGGCCAAAGAGCAGTTGCGGCAAGGTTTGCAAGTAGCTAAAGGTAAAAATATCAAACGAGTCCTAGTGACTTGCGATTGTGATAATGCTGCCAGTCGGGCAGTGATTCTGGCTAATGGCGGAGCGTTAGAGGATATTCGAGCTGGTAAAGAGCGCTATTGGATTGATGTAGATTGAGGATAGTTTATGAAGTTACGACGACCAACTTTGGAAGATAAAGACGCGATTTTAGAGATGATTGCGGAGTTTGATGCTGCAAAATCCTACATGCACGGCGGCATGGGCTCTACTTGGAAACGAGCAAAGGATTATGAGGATTGGCTGAAAATTGTAGAACGGAAGGAAGATGTGGCAAACTTGCCAGCAGGTTGGGTTCCTGCCATCCAATTTTTATCCTTTGATGAGACCGGCTTGCCTCTGGGCTTTTTAGCTCTGCGCCTGTCCTTGAATGACAAATTATTTGTGGAAGGTGGGCATATTGGCTATTCTATCCGGCCCAGCAAACGCAGAAAGGGCTTGGCCAAGTTGCAGCTAGAGCTAGGGCTAGCAGAGGCTCGCAAGCAAGGACTGGAACGAGTGCTGATTACCTGCGATGAAGACAATGAAGCCAGCCGTCGCACCATTCTCTCTGCTGGCGGTGTTTACGAAAATACAATCGACAGAAGTCAGCGCTACTGGATTGATTTGGAGGATGAAGATGAACAATCCCAAACCTCAAGAATGGAAAAGTGAGGAGCTGAGTAAGGGGCGAATCATTGACTATAAGGCTTTTAACTTTGTGGATGGCGAAGGTGTCCGCAACTCCCTCTATGTCAGTGGCTGTATGTTTCACTGTGAGGGCTGCTATAATGCAGCAACTTGGTCCTTCAACGCTGGCATTCCTTATACCCAAGAACTGGAGGAGCAGATTATGAAAGACTTGGCGGAACCCTATGTGCAGGGGCTTACCCTCCTAGGGGGCGAGCCTTTTCTCAATACAGGTATTCTCCTGCCCTTGGTCAAGCGGATTCGGAGAGAGCTTCCGGACAAGGATATCTGGTCCTGGACTGGCTACACCTGGGAGGAGATGATGCTGGAAACGGAGGATAAGCTGGAGCTGCTGAGTTTGATTGACATTCTAGTGGACGGCCGTTTTGACCTTAGCAAGAAGAATCTCATGCTGCAGTTCCGCGGTTCCTCCAATCAGCGCATCATTGATGTGCAGAAGTCCCTTCAGTCAGGACAGGTAGTCATCTGGGACAAGCTCAATGATGGCCTCCAAGCCTATGAGCAAGTGGACCGAGATGGCTTGTTATAATCGTCTAGATTGGAGCAAAACTTTCAGCATAAAAATAGGACTTTTGGTTCAATTTTGTCTACAATTTTTCAAATATGCTTACTATATGCCAGTAGCTCTCTGAATTTCATGAGCGGAGATCTATCTTATCTACCAGAATAAGGTAGTGTCAATGCCTTGGTATCGCTTTATTTTTCTGTGTTTTGGCTTGAATTCGATTTCAAAGTTGAAGTCGTTGACAAAAGAATAGGATTTTTTTACAATTATGTAATATTCTTAAGAATTTCTTAAAAAAATCATATTTTTATGCTACAATAGAATAGAGTAATTTCATACAGAAAGTAGTAAGGGAAATGTATCAGAGAACAAAGAAATCTAAAAAGAAAAGCAATCGATTAAAAATAGTTAATAGCACCCTCTTGGGTGTTTATACTTTGTTAGCGGCCTTCTTGATTTTCACAATTTTTCGCTATCATTTTCTAGCTTTTCGCTATGTGAATATCTTAGTGGCAGTCCTCATCCTAGCAGTGGCAGCCTTGTCAGGATTCCTGATTTTAAAGGGTAAGGCAGGCAAGACAACTAGTGCTATCCTAATAGTAGCCCTGCTTGTGGGGTCTGTGTCTATGTATGCTGTAAAAGGTTTGGTTGACTTGTCGGCTGGCGTTAATTCCACTTCCAACTACTCTGAGTATGAAATGAGTGTCGTGGTGCCGGCGGATAGTGATGTTAAGGACCTCAAGCAGTTGACAAATGTCTTAGCACCGTCAGGCAATGACCAAGACAATATCCAAGCGCTGATGAAAAATATCAGTCAGACACAAGGGCATGAGATAACAGTGGACACAGCATCTTCTTATCTCGCCGCCTATAAGTCGTTGACTTCTGGTGAAGCCAAGGCTATGGTCCTGAATAGCGTCTTTGAAGATACGATTCGTGGTGAAGATCCTGACTATGCTTCAAAAATAAAAAAAATCTATACTTACAAGATTAGCAAGAAGATTGATACAGCCATTGGCAAGCAAGATCCAAATGCAGAGGTCTTTAATATCTATGTCAGTGGTATTGACACTTATGGACCAATTTCTTCTGTGTCACGCTCTGATGTCAATATCATCATGACAGTCAACCGTAAGACCAAGAAAGTCTTGCTGACGACGACACCACGCGATGCCTATGTTCCAATTGCGGACGGTGGCCTTAATCAGCCGGATAAGCTGACTCACGCAGGTATTTACGGAGTGGACGCTTCAGTTCATACCTTGGAAAATCTCTACGGCATTGATTTAAACTACTATGTGCGGCTAAATTTCACTTCCTTCCTCAAGTTGATTGACTTGCTGGGTGGGATTGATATTGAGAACGACCAAGACTTTACTAGTCTGCACGGTAATTACCATTTCCCTGTAGGTAAGGTTCATCTGAACTCTGACCAAGCTCTAGGCTTCGTCCGTGAGCGTTATTCTCTAAATGGTGGAGATAATGATCGTGGTAAGAATCAAGAAAAGGTTATTGCAGCAGTCATTAAGAAACTGACTTCGACAGATGCACTGAAAAATTACAACGCCATTCTTTCAGGGTTGCAGGACTCTGTCCAGACCGATATGAGTTTGGAGACGATGATGAATCTGATCAATACTCAACTGGAGTCAGGCGGAAGTTATAACGTGACTTCTCAGGCCTTGACCGGAACTGGAAATACAGGTCTGCCTTCCCATGCGATGCCAGAAGCTAATCTCTACATGATGGAAATTGATCAAAATAGCTTGGCAGCGGCCAAAGCGGCGATCCAAGAAGTAATGGAAGGAAAGTAAAGCATGATTGATATTCACTCGCATATCATTTTTGATGTGGATGACGGTCCTAAAACACTAGAGGATAGCCGACGTCTGCTCGAAGAAAGCTATCGTCAGGGCGTTCGCACCATTATTTCTACTTCTCATCGCCGAAAGGGCATGTTTGAAACGCCTGAAGAAAAGATTGCAGCAAACTTCAAGCAAGTGCAGGAGTTGGCCAAGCAAGTTGCTGACGACTTGACCGTGCTATATGGAGCGGAGATTTACTATACTAGTGATATTTTGAAAAAGCTAGAAGAGGGAACATTTCCCAGTCTAGGTGGCACCAAGTATGTCTTGATCGAGTTTAGTATGAATACACCCTATAAGGATATTCATTCCGCCTTGGGCAATGTCATTCGCCTCGGTATGACTCCTGTAGTGGCACATATTGAGCGCTATCACTGTCTGGAAAATGACGAAGACAAGGTCAGTGAATTGATCAATATGGGCTGCTATATGCAGGTCAATAGTTCAAATGTTTTGAAACCTAAGCTCTTTGGTGATCGTTACAAATTTATGAAAAAGCGTGTTCAGTTCTTTCTGGAACGGGACTTGGTTCATTTCGTTGCCAGCGATATGCACAATCTCGATGACAGGCCACCTTATATGCAAAAGGCTTATCAGATTGTCGCGAAAAAATATGGAGCAGCGCGTGCGGAAGAACTCTTTAAGACAAACCAAGAAATTTTATTAAGTAACGAGTTTATTTAATCAATCAAACTCTGGAGAAAGTAAATACATGAATCAAGAAAATCAAATAATCGAAATCGATGTGTTGTCTTTGTTAAAGATACTTTGGAAACGGAAATTTTTAATCATCTTAACTGCCTTATTGACAGGTATTTTAGCCCTAGGTTATAGCGTTTTTATTGCCAAACCTACCTATAAGAGCACGACGCGTATCTACGTTGTCAATCGTCAGCAGGGCGAAAATCCTACCTTGACAAACCAAGACTTGCAGGCTGGTTCTTATCTGGTAAAGGACTACAAGGAAATCATCCTGTCACAAGATGTCTTGGCATCCGTCATTAAAGAATTAAAACTGTCAGGTTCGCCATCTGACTTGGCGTCTAAGGTAACGGTGACTGTACCGACAGATACTCGGATTGTGTCTATTACAGTGACGCATGCGGATCCAGCAGAAGCAAGCCGTATTGCCAATACCTTGCGTGAAGTTGCTGCTGAGAAAATCATCGCTGTTACCAAGGTCTCTGATGTTACAACGCTGGAAGAGGCGGAAACGCCGAAAACACCGTCTTCTCCAAATATCCGTCGCAATACTATCATTGGAGTGCTTGCGGGTGGTGTCTTGATGGTGCTTGTAGTAGTGAGCGTGGAAATCCTTGATGACCGTGTCAAGAAGCCAGAAGATATCGAAGAAACCCTAGGAATGACCCTGCTTGGTGTCATCCCAGATATGAGTAAGGTAGGTTAGGAGATACAATGCCAATACTAGAGTTAGCAAAAAAGAAAAAACTTTCTATTTCGAGGGTAGAGGAGTATTACAATGCTCTTCGAACCAATATCCAACTTAGTGGCGAGAACATCAAGGTGATTGCTGTGAGTTCTACCTTCCCGGGAGAGGGAAAGACGACAACATCAACGAATCTGGCCCTGACCTTTGCTAATGCGGGTTACAAGACTCTTTTGATTGATGCGGATATTCGAAATTCTAAGATGCTTGGTGGTGTTTTTAGGAGTAGTGAGAAAATCACAGGTCTAACAGAGTACTTGTCTGGAAATACAGACTTATCGCAAGGCTTGTGTGAAACGGATGAGGAAAATCTCTTTGTTATCACTTCAGGGCAAGCTTCACCAAATCCAACGGCACTTGTGCAGAGCGAAAAGTTTGAGGTAATGATGGATGTTCTCCGTCGCCATTATGATTATATTATTGTGGATACTCCTCCTATCGGTATGGTCATAGATGCGACTCTTATTTCCAAGTTTTGTGATGCAAGCATGTTAGTCGTTGCTAGTAATGTAGTGAAACGGAAAATGGTTCAAAAGTCTAAGACCCAGCTGGAGCAGTCCTCTACTCCTTTCCTTGGTGTAATCTTAAATAAATATAATGTCGAAGCAGATAAATACGGTTTCTATGGTTCCTACGGAAACTATGGAGATCGTTTGAGAGAAGAAAAGAAAAGCGAGAAGTAATGTATGTTTAGAAAGCAAAGGGAAATCCAAGAGTTAGGAGTAGCTGTATTGGAACTGCTAGTGTCTATGCTAGCAGCTGTTTTAGTAAGCTTTATTTCTAATTCTGACTTGACAAGGACAAGTGTCTTTATTCTCTCTTTGCTTCATATTCTTGCTTTTTATATTAGTAATTATTTTCATCATTTTTTCCGTAGAGGTTACTTTATAGAGTTCATCCAAACTTTAAAATACAGTGCTTTCTATGCCCTCTTTGTCACTTTTGCTTCCTTTATTATGGAGGAACATTTTTCTATCTCGCGCCGGGGGCTGATTTATTTCATCTTACTAAATGGTCTATTAGTTTATGCGGCCAATATTTTGTTCAAAAACTACTATTCTTCTATTCATGCTAGATCAAAGAACAGTACGAAAGTTTTTGTCATTACTACAAGCGCTAGGGTAGGAAAATTTTTTGCTCAAATTGAAAAAGCACAAGACTTTGCTGGTCAGATAGTGGCAGTAACAGTAGTGGATGATCCTTCTTTTACAAGCTCTGTTTTTGATGTGGTGCTGGAAAAAGATATGATTGAGTACGCAACCCGGTCGGTAGTGGATGAGGTTTTTATCAACCTACCTAGTGACCTCTATCGCTTGGAAGATTTGATTTCTCAGTTTGAGCATATGGGAATCGATGTCAATGTTAATATCAATGCCCTAGATTTCCCAACCAATGGAGAGAAGCGCATTCGCAATGTGGCTGGTTTTAATATCGTGACATTTTCGACCCGCTTCTATAGTTACTACCATGTCCTTTTGAAACGACTTCTGGACATTGTTGGTGCCCTATTTGGCTTACTGCTTTGTGGGATAGCCGCTATTTTCCTAGTGCCTCAGATCAAAAAAGATGGTGGTCCAGCTATTTTCTCTCAAGATCGAGTTGGAAAGAATGGTCGTATCTTTAAATTTTATAAATTCCGCTCTATGGCTGTGGATGCGGAAGAGCGCAAAAAAGAGCTGATGGCGCAAAATACGATGTCAGATGGTATGTTTAAGGTCGATAATGATCCTCGTATCACGCCGATTGGACATTTTATCCGCAAGACAAGTCTGGATGAGCTGCCTCAGTTTTGGAATGTCCTCAAAGGCGATATGAGTCTGGTCGGTACGCGTCCTCCTACTGTGGATGAGTATGAGAAATACACGCCTGAACAGAAAAAACGTTTGAGTTTCAAACCAGGTATCACAGGCCTCTGGCAAGTCAGTGGCCGCAGTGAAATCACGAATTTTGATGATGTTGTAAAGCTAGATGTGTCCTATATTGATGATTGGACTATCTGGTCAGATATTAAAATTTTACTAAAGACTGTTAAAGTTGTATTAATGAAAGATGGAGCGAAATAGAGTGATAGATGTAAAAATCATTGTGGCAACACATAAAGAGGTTAAAATGCCTCAAGACGGTAGTCTATACTTTCCAATCCATGTTGGGAGCGAGGGTAAACCAGATATTGGTTTTATAGGTGATAATACCGGCGATAATATATCCTCTCTAAACCCATTTTATTGTGAGTTGACGGGACTTTATTGGGCATGGAAGAATCTTGATTACGATTACTTAGGTTTAGTCCATTATCGTCGTTACTTTACAAATAAATCTCAAGCATATAATGAAAATATAAATATGGATGATGTCATTTTGTCTCGTTCTAACATTGAAACATTATTAGAGAAATCCGATATAATAGTTCCAAAGAAACGAAAGTATTATATTGAAACTCTTTATTCTCATTATGACCATACTCTTAACGGAGAACATCTGGATCTTGCTAGGAAAATTATTGAGAAAAAGAGTCCAGAATATCTTTCCTCATTCGATAAAGTTATGAAACAGAGAAGCGGTTATATGTTTAATATGTTTATTATGAAAAAAGAACTATTAGACGATTATTTACCGTGGCTTTTCTTAATTCTAGATACTATGTACGAACAGATGGACTTAACGAATTATACCCCATTTGAGTCACGCTTATTTGGGCGCGTTAGTGAGCTGTTGTTTAATGTTTGGTTAGATAAAAAAGGAATAACGCCTGAAGAAGTGCCATTTATGTATATGGAGAAGATAGATTTGTTTGAAAAAGGGAAATCTTTCTTAATGGCTAAATTTTTCGGAAAGAAGTATGGACAGAGTTTCTAGGAGGGAATATGAAAATCACTATCAAAAGGTATTCACTGCCGGAAATTTTAGGACTAGTAGCATTAGCTATATTCCTCTTATTTTCGCTATTGAATGTAAGTCTTTACGCTCAGTTTATATCCCCTATGCTATATAATGTTGCGATCTTTTTGATAATTTTGTTAATGCTCTTGAAAGAATTTATATCTGGGAGTAATAGCTTTGAGTCTCTATTGGGTTTGCTAGGGGGAGCTACGCTCTACTTTATCATAGGGAGTGTAACGAGCTATACTTCGTTTATGGTCTTAGGGTTATCTCTGATATATAGCTTGAGGGATATCCCTTTTTCAAAAGTAGTCAAAGTAGCTTTTATCATTAGTATTGCTATGTTGTTCCTTGTGATATTGAGTAGTAAGCTAGGTTTAATTCCTGATTACATCGAGTTTTCAGCAACTAGAGTTCGGCACTATCTTGGCTTTAGATATTCGCTATTTCCATCGACAATTATGCTGAATATCATAGCCATATCTTTTTTTTTAAAGCAAGAAACAGTGTCGTATCAGCGTCTTCTCATATTATTTTTAGTTTCAATGTACCTATATTTAGAAACTGATTCACGACTGGCTTTTATAAGTTCTTGTTTGTTACTATTAGCTAATTTAGCCATGAAGCTAATCCCGACTGTTATTGAGAAAATTAGTCTTTTATTAAAGCTTTTCACGCTTACCTATTTTGTTAATGCCTATTTAAGTTATTGGATTTCAAAAAATTACTTAAGTACCTCAAATGCTTTCTTAAATCATTTCTTCCATCAAGCAAATCAATTCCTAGGGGGGCGTATTTATTTATCAAATCGTTCGTTAAGTTTATATGGTTATGGGATGCTTGGGCAGAGAATTGCTTGGGTCGGGAATGGTTTGAGTATGCAAGGAGAGCGTAGTACGGATGCATATTTATATGTAGATAATCTATATATTCAGATTCTTCAACATTTTGGGCTGATAGCTTTAATTATTATTTTAACTTTACTGACTGCAACTTTAGTAAAGCTTTTGAAAAAGGGACAAATTGTCTTAAGTATTATTCTAATTTCCCTGAGTTTCCATGCTTTGATTGACGATTTGATATTGAATATCTATTATAATATTTTTTGGATTTTAATCGGTTCGTTAATCTATAGAAAATATAGATACTCAGAAAGTGAGATAATAATGTAAAGGAGAAATAACTCTTATGCCAACTGTTAGTTTGGTTATTCCAGTTTATAATGTTGAATCATATTTAGAACGTTGCCTAGAATCTGTAAAGAATCAAACATATAAAAATATAGAAATTATTTTGGTCAATGATGGCTCGACTGATGGATCAGGGGAAATTTGTAAAAAGTTTGTTAGCAAGGAAATTAGAGCAAAGGTTATCCACCAAAAGAATGCAGGGTTGTCTGAGGCGCGAAATACTGGCTTGAAATATATATCAGGTGATTTTGTCATGTTTGTAGATTCGGATGATTGGCTAGAATTGGATGCCGTCGAATTTTTGTTGGAACAAGCTATAAAACAAAATGCAGATATGGTTGTTGGTGGGGTATATAGGACTTCAGATGTTGTGAATCATCAAAAAAGTTTCCATACTTCAGAATTATTAACACAAGAAGAATACGCAAAACGATATTTTAAGATTGAAAGTCAGACTATTGAATATTACGTTTGGAATAAATTGTATAGAAGAAAAGTTGTCGAAGGAATTGAATTTCCCTTAGGTTTCTTTGCAGAAGATGTTCCGACAACGTTCCGATACATTTTAAATTCTCAAACAATAGTTGTTACTGATAAAATTGTATACAATTATTTTATCAATAACTCAGGTTTGACAGCTAAATTCACGTCTAAACATTTTGATGTTTTAAAGGGTTGGGATTTAGTATGCCAGTATGCTAAAGCAAGTAATAATGATAGGTATAAAGAATGGGCTCAAATTAATCGTTATAGAGCAGACCTAGCTCTTTTAACAGAAATAGCTCTTTCTTTAGATTATAAAAATATTCGTATAGTACATAAAGTTCAAATAAAGTCTATGATAGACGAATTGAAGAAAAATAAGAAAATTTTACTAAGACAGGCCATTCCTGTTAGTAGAAAAATACTGATCATACTTTTTACAACTTCGTACAACTTATTTGCAAATGCAATAAATACTATGATAAGGATAAAAAATTATGGTGCATAAGCACGCATATCTAATACTAGCACACAGTCAATTTAAACAACTAGCATTTTTAGTTTCTTTATTGGATCATCAAAATAACGATATTTTTATTCATGTTGATAAAAAATCAAATTTTAATGACTCTCATAAGAGTTTTATTGAATCTAGTGCCAATCTATCAAATGTTTATTTTACAGAAAGAGTTGCAGTTAGTTGGGGTGGATATTCACAAATTGAAGCTGAAATGCTTTTATTTAAAGCAGCGTCTAGGAGAGAATCTTATTATTTTTATCATTTAATAAGTGGTGTAGACTTACCATTGAGTTCTCAACAGAGAATCCATAATTTCTTTGATGATTATCCAAATTATTCCTTCCTTACTTTTATGAATATAGAGGAGAACGGTGAGGATATAAATAGATTTAAATATTATCACTTTTTTGAGAGTTTTACCTATCGCACTTTACCTGGTGCCATAGGTAAGCTTGCATTCAAGATTTATCGTAATTTAGAGGTATGGATTCAAAAACTACTCAGAGTTGATCGGTATAAATTATTTAATGTTAGTCCTATGAAAGCCAGTCAGTGGGTCTCATTACCAAGCGATATTGTGCAATTATTGATAGATAGAGAAGCAGATATTGAGAAGATGTTTAGGAAATCTTTTCTCAATGACGAAGTGTTTTTACCAATGATTTTAAATAAAGAACGAACAGACTATAGTGTGTTCGATTCATCAATTAACCATGGCTATAAAGAAGAGTTTCAAGGTAACTTACGCTATATTAATTGGTGGGATGGAAAACCATATACATGGACTGATAGTGAAAAAGATTTACATGAATTGAGAGATGCTGCACAAAAGGGATACCTATTTTCAAGAAAATTTGATATTGAGAAATATCCGCAAACGAAGAAACTGGTTATTGAGTTAACAAAGGAGATGTAATGGTCTATAAAATTTTAATGACAGGAATGTCTCCTGTTCTTGCTGGTACTGAAACATTTATAATGAACTATTATCGTCATCTTGATCCATCTAAGTTTCAAGTCGATTTTATTAAAAGAACTAGAGAACCGATTGTATTTGAAGACGAGATTATTTCAAAAGGATCAAGAGTGTATTATTTACCTCGTAAAGGAAAAAATCCTCTTAAATATATGAGAGAATTAAGAGAATTTTTTGCTACGGAAGGAAAAAAATATGATGCGATTTGGTATAATGCGATGGCAATTCCCAATCTCGATCTGTTAAAATATGCAAAAAAATATGGTATAAAAACTCGAATCATCCATAGTCATAGTTCAATGTTCAAGGGGAATAAAGTAAGACAAATTTTACACAATCTGAATCGTTTGAAATTGCCTCAAATAGCTACTCATTTTTTTGCCTGTTCAGGGATAGCTGCGGATTATATGTTCATCGATAAAATCCGATCAGGTGCGCAAATTATACAAAATGCTATTGAAGTAGATAACTTTTCATTTTCAGAAAAGGATAGACTTGATCTTAGAACAGAGTTAGGATGGAATGATTGTAGAGTTATTGGGAATGTCGGCCGACTAGATATCCAAAAAAACCAACCATTCTTAATAGATGTTTTTTATGAAGCTTACAAGAAAAATCCTAATCTTCGCTTAGTAATTATTGGTAAAGTTGCAGGTGCAAATTCAACCGTAGATTTAATCAAAGAAAAGATAAAATCTTATGGAATTGAAGATGAAGTTTTGTTGGCAGGAAGTCAGAAGGATATGAAGAGATGGTTAAGCTCCTTAGATTTATTTGTTTTGCCTTCAATATTTGAGGGGTTACCTCTATCTGCTGTAGAAGCTCAAGCGAATGGATTGCCGGTTTTGGTGAGTGATGCAGTTACGACAGAATTGAAAATATTAGATTCAATCCGTTACCTATCTCTAGATGCCTCGATTACTGTTTGGGCAAAAGCTATACTTGAGTTATTGGAAAAACCTAGAGCCACTGAGTCTGAGATTGAGAAGATGTTTAAATTAAAAGGATTTGAAATTGAAACTCAAATATTAACCTTACAGAATATACTCTTAGGAGAAATGAATGAAAAAGTATCAGATTGTTGAATCGTATGGGACACACATGCACGCTGGTAGTAAAGCCACTAATGATTGTGTTAATATTTTGGAGGAAATAGGATTCGAAAAAATAGAAATTGTACGCCATAAGCCTGAGGATAAATCACCTGTTTCTAAAATAATAAGACAACTTTCTTTTTATAAACAGTGGAATAAGGTTTTAAATAAATTGTCTGAAGGAGATGTTTTATTATTACAACATCCCTATCGCAGAAATCACTTTGGTAGAACTCCAAGTCTTTTAAAATTGAAGGAAAAACAAGTGAAAATAATTTCATTGGTTCATGATGTTGAATTGATCAGAGGAATTTATGATGATCCATTTTATCAGAAAGAGTTTGATGAAATGCTATCTTTTGCTGATTCAATCATTGTTCATAATGAAGAAATGAAAGATTGGTTTGTTAAGTATGGAGTAGATGAAAAGAGACTAGTTGTTTTAGAAATATTTGATTATTTAAATGATAAGAGCGTATCATCATCAATTGAATATTCAAAAACAGTTACAGTAGCTGGGAATCTATCACCTGATAAGAGTCCATATTTGTATCAGTTGGATAAGGTTCCTAGGATTCGTTTTCAATTGATGGGGATTGGATATCATCCTACAGAAGATGTTTCTAATGTTTCTTATTTAGGTGCTTTTGCTCCAGAAGAAGTTCCTAATCATTTAAATGGTGGATTTGGATTAGTATGGGATGGAGAAAGTTTAGATACTTGCGATGGAGTGACAGGAAATTATTTAAGATATAATAATCCTCATAAGTTATCTTTGTATCTTTCTTCGGGATTGCCTGTTATTGTATGGAAAGATTCAGCAGAAGCAAACTTTGTTGAAAAAAATGGAGTTGGTTTAGCAGTTAATAGTCTATTTGAATTATCTGAAAGACTGGAAAAACTCAGTCAGGATGAATATCTGCAACTAGTCACTAATGCTAAAAACATTATGAAAAAGCTTAAAGAAGGATATTATTTAAAATCTGCAGTAAATAAGATAATTGAATAAATTCTTTGGAGAAACATATGAATAATAAAATAGATCTTGTGATTACTTGGGTTGATGGTACAGACCCTGAATGGTTACAAGAAAAGAGGTTATACGAATCTGGTGCTCAATGGCCAGAATCAAATAATGCAAATCGTTACAGACCATCAGAGAATTTCAAGTACTGGTTTCGGGCAGTTGAACGCTATGCAGGTTGGATTAACCGAATTTTCTTTATAACTTACGGGCATGTACCAGAATGGTTGAATACAAAGAATCCAAAATTAAAAATTGTAAAACATAGTGATTATATACCTCTGGAATATCTTCCGACTTATAATTCTAATGTGATTGAATTGAATTTACATAGAATCGAAGAGTTAAGTGAGAACTTTATACTGTTAAATGATGATATGTATTTTGTTGCTCCTACTACAGCAGATGATTTCTTTAAAGAAAATCTTCCAAAAGATTTCGGTATTTACTTACCTATAATTCCACGTGAAAGTTTCAATCATATTGAGTTAAATAATACAATTCTGATGAACAAACATTTTCGGCGGAAAAGGAAACCATTTTCAGAATGGCACAAATTTTATAGTTTAAGATTAGGAAAGTATTTAGTTGGTAATATTTTCAGCATTTTTTATTCGGGGATTTTAGGATATAAAAATTATCATATTGGTTTGTCACATTTGAAATCGACCTTTAATTTAGTCTGGGAAAAAGAATTGAATTTGCTGGAGGAGGTTAGTTCCCATAGGTTTAGACAATTATCAGATATTAGTCATTATGTCATGTCTCACTGGAATGTGGAATCAGGTAAGTTTATGCCTCAATCGATTCATTTTGGGAAGTACTTTGATATTTGGGAAGTTGAACAAATACAGCAAGCTATTCAAAATGAGAAATACAAAATTATTTGTATCAACGATACGGATGAAGATGGGAAATTCTCTGAATATGATCAAAAAATACATCAAGCATTTCAATCTAAATTCCCTGATAAATCAAGTTTTGAATTGTAAATTTGCAGATTAATAGAAATATGTTTAGAAGTAGAAAATAATGAAAGTTCTAAAAAATTACGCATATAATCTCTCATATCAATTATTGGTTATTATTCTACCAATAATAACCACACCTTATGTTACTAGAGTCTTTAGCTCAGATGATTTGGGGATATATGGCTATTTTAATTCTATTGTTACCTATTTCATCTTGTTAGCGACTTTAGGGGTTGCTAACTATGGGACTAAGGAGATTTCAGGTAACCGAAAGGAAATCAAAAAAAATTTCTGGGGTATATACACCCTACAATTTGGTGCAGCATTATTATCGATTCTCTTATATATTCTCTTGTGCATGGGGATCTCTACAATGCAAAATCCAGTGGCGTATATATTGGGATTGAGTTTGGTTTCTAAAGGCCTAGATATTTCATGGCTGTTTCAAGGGTTAGAAGATTTTCGTAAGATTACGGCAAGGAATATCACAGTGAAGCTTGTTGGTGTAAGTGCTATTTTCTTGTTTATAAAATCAGCGAGTGATTTATACTTGTATGTTTTTCTTCTAACAGCATTTGAATTGTTAGGTCAGTTAAGTATGTGGGTCCCAGCTCGTGAATTTATTGGAAAACCACATTTTGATTTAGGATACGCCAAACATCATTTGAAGCCTATTATTTTGCTATTCTTACCGCAGATTGCTATCTCGCTTTATGTGACTTTAGATCGTACAATGTTAGGAGCGCTAGCTTCTACAAGAGATGTGGGAATTTATGATCAAGCTTTGAAATTGGTGAATATTTTATTGACCTTAGTAACTTCACTAGGGAGTGTCATGTTGCCACGAGTATCTAGTCTATTATCAAAGGGTGATCATAAAGCTGTGAACAAGATGCATGAGCTAGCTTTCTTGATTTATAATTTAGTTATTTTTCCAATTATAGCTGGAATCTTAATTGTCAATGATGATTTTGTTCAATTTTTCCTTGGGAAGGACTTTCAAGATGCACGCTATGCAATTTCTATTATGATTTTCCGCATGTTCTTTATCGGTTGGACCAATATTATGGGAATTCAAATTTTGATTCCACACAATAAAAATAAGGAATTTATGGTTTCAACAACTGTGCCTGCGATTCTCAGTGTTGGTTTGAACTTGTTATTTCTCCCTAAGCTTGGTTATATAGGGGCAGCGATTGTCTCAGTGTTGACAGAAGCTCTTGTATGGGGAATCCAATTATTTTTCACCCGCGTATATCTAAAAGAAGTTCCTATTATTGGATCTATGACAAAAATTGTCCTAGCATCCGCTATTATGTATGGCATTTTGCTAGGTTCAAAAACATTTATACATTTTTCGCCGACTATAAATGTTCTAGCATTTGCAGTGCTTGGTGGAATCATTTATCTTTTTGAAATTTTATCTATGAAAGTAATAGATGTGAAAGAATTAAAACAAATCATAAAAAGTAATGGAGTGTAATATGTACGACTATCTAATCGTTGGAGCTGGTTTGTCTGGAGCAATCTTCGCACACGAAGCTACAAAACGTGGTAAAAAAGTAAAAGTGATTGATAAACGTGATCACATAGGTGGGAACATCTACTGTGAGAATGTTGCAGATATCAATGTTCATAAATATGGTGCCCATATCTTTCATACCTCTAATAAAGAAGTCTGGGACTATGTCAATCAATTCGCTGAGTTTAACAACTATATCAACTCACCTGTCGCAAACTACAAAGGAAGTCTTTATAATCTTCCTTTCAATATGAACACCTTCTATGCTATGTGGGGCACAAAAACTCCACAGGAAGTGAAGGATAAGATTGCTGAGCAGACAGCTGATATGAAGGATGTTGAGCCGAAAAATCTGGAAGAACAAGCTATCAAGTTGATTGGTCCGGATATCTATGAAAAGTTGATCAAGGGTTATACTGAAAAGCAGTGGGGCCGCTCAGCGACAGAACTGCCTCCATTTATCATTAAACGCCTTCCAGTTCGTCTAACATTTGATAATAACTATTTTAATGACCGTTACCAAGGAATTCCTATTGGTGGTTATAATGTGATTATTGAAAACATGCTTAAAGACGTAGAAGTTGAACTTGGAGTAGATTTCTTTGCTCACCGTGAAGAGTTGGAAGCATCTGCTAAGAAAGTTGTCTTCACAGGAATGATCGACCAATATTTTGACTACAAACACGGAGAGTTAGAATACCGTAGCCTTCGATTTGAACATGAGACTTTGGACGAGGAAAATTATCAAGGGAATGCTGTAGTGAACTATACAGAGCGTGAGATTCCTTATACTCGTATTATCGAACATAAGCATTTCGAATATGGAACGCAACCAAAGACAGTTATCACGCGTGAATATCCGGCTGACTGGAAACGTGGGGATGAACCCTACTATCCGATTAACGATGAGAAAAATAATACTATGTTTGCTAAGTACCAAGAGGAAGCTTCAAAGAATGATAAGGTTATCTTCTGTGGACGTTTAGCGGACTATAAATATTATGATATGCATGTGGTTATTGAGCGAGCACTTAATGTAGTAGAAAAAGAGTTTGGTAGCTAAAGATTTGATGTTAAAATGAGGAAATACTTCTTTTCCTCATTTTATTAATCTTAATAGGAGATAGAGAAAGAAATGAATGCTTATAGTCAACAGAATCCTAAACGTATCGAATGGATAGATTTTGGGAAAGGTTTAACAGTTTTAATGGTTGTCTTTGGACATGTTGTTTTAGGGTTATTTGAATCTAAACGATTTGAGGATAGCAATCAATGGTTATTATTTGTGACGCAGGTTTTTTATTTGTTCCATATTCCGGTATTCTATGCCTTGTCAGGATTTTTCTTTAAACCAGTTGCGGACTTGAAGAGCTATGTGAAATTTGTAAAACAAAAAACAATTATCTTAGGAATTCCGTATTTGTTTTATTCAATTGTACAGTTTATCCTTCAAAAAATAGGTGGTGCAACGGTAAGAAATGCAGCTTCTTTTTGGGATTTAGTAAATATCTATCAAACACCACTTGGTGTATCCTGGTATCTCTATGTTCTTTGGTGGATTTACCTAGTCGTTGCCTTCCTTTCTATTTGGATAAAATCCTACCGTCATTTATTTATCATTAGCATTGTTGCTTATTTTATTTCTATTTTTACACCTGTAAATATCTATGTGGTGCAGAAAATTTTACTCTGGGCTTTCTTCTTTTTATTAGGTTCTTGGCTTAAACACTCGGGTATTTGGAAGCGGCTAGTAAATAGATGGAAATTGGTTAGCTGTATTACAATTATTTCTATTGCGGTGTTCTTAATATGTTGGCAATTAACTTCTCCGACTTTCTATGTTTCTTATGACAGACCAGGGGTTAAAGGGTTTATTTTTCCATTTTCTGTAATTTTAGCTATGGCTTCTTATCCGATTTTGAATACGGTAAAAGGTTTTGGCGAATATTTCCGAAAGATAGGAAAAGATAGTTTAGTAATTTATCTGTTACATGCCCCAATAGTTTCTGTAACTAGAATAACTTTATTGAAGTTAGGTGTTGGGAATGTCTTCCTTCATGTAATTTTGGGACTCTTAATGGGTTGGTTTGGTTCGATTATCATACTTTATGTAGCTAAAAAAATACCTTATGGAGATTTTGTATTTTACCCAATGAAATATTTAAAAAAACAAAAATAGAGAATAATGTAGTGTAATATAGATTCTATCAATAATTTTGCGTAAACACTTAAGTAGAGCTGAGGAATGTTAATTAATAGGCTTTCCAGCGTGCCAGAACATTGCCCAATTCCTCTATATATTCGATATTCGTTAACTTTGCCTGAATTGTAATCTTCAAACAAGGTCACCAAATAATGCTCCAGAGTTTTCTCATTAGGGGAAAATCTTCTTCGTTTGGTATTTGATTTCCTTGTTGAGTGATTCAATGAGATTGGTTGAGTAGATACTAAACCAAATCTGATGGGGCAACTGATAAAGAGTTAAAAGAACGTCCATTAACTCTAGATTCTCCCTTGCTTTCCCGTATTTGGGTTTCCATTCGATGATAAAGGTATCTAGGGCTTATTCTGCCTCTTTCGGCGTATTCAAACGATAAATCCTCTTATACTGTATCAGAATAACTGCTTTATCGGTTCGTTTCACTTTACTAGCTAGATTGCGACTGACATGAATCAACCGATACTGTTACTTGGCTAATGGATAGGCCTTCCTATAATCTGGTCAAGTCCCTTAAATCCATTTATCGCCACAGGGGAAACTAGCTAGCTCCCGTATTTGTGAATCTTATCCAGAAGATCTGACTAAGAAGCATTGTTTTTATTTGGGGCAATCTCGTAACCTAGAATAGTTTTCGGTCCTTATGGTGTGGTTACAAGTGCCATCTTTACTGATATTTTCTCGTCTTAATGGAAGGTAAGTTCCGTCAAGAAATAAGACAGATAATTAGCTTCTAATGTTCGGTCATGAAAAACAGCCACATTCTCCTTAGTTGCTTTTGAGATGTTGGAAATCGTGGTTGGACTATAGTGATGACCGTACATGCGCTTTAGGATATCGCTGATCTCCCAAGTCGTTATCCCTATCTGATAAAATTTAATAATTATATTTTATAAATAATCATCAGGCTGTCCATAAGCTGGTATTAAAGCTGGACTAAAATTCCCATTTCGATCTCTAGGGATGGTCAGATGAATCTTGCCATATTTAGTTTTAAAATTTTTTTGAATAAGCTCCATTGCGACTGCTACCGATATTATAAACTTCTCATCATAAAGTTCATATCTCAAAAGGTGGATGATTCTGCTTGAAGTAGATCATTCATAGCTGTTTCAATGGAAGAACAGAAAAATTCGCTGATATTTTGTTTTTGGGCTAGGGAGTGAAGCGACCCTGTGGTAAACGGGGACATAGGAATAAATTTCTTTCTAGTAATATTTCACTATAACGGATTTATTCCTTTTTACCCTATTGTACTATATGAATAAATAAGTTGAAAAGAATCAAAAAAATGATATAATTAATATTGATTATACATAAAATTTCTAGGAGACTATAAACTAATGGATAAGAAAATTAAAACAGCATTGGTGTCAACTACGGCGGCTTTAATGGCATTCTCTGCTCACCAAGTAAGTGCGGCTGAAACAAGCAATCAACTAGTTGGTAACGAGGCTACAGAATCAGAATCTTTTAAGCCAGTTACTGATAAGCAAGTTTCAGATGCTGAGAAAAAAGTAACAGAGACTAAAGAAATAATCGAGCAAAAAGAAATTAGCTTAAAGCAGGCAGAAGCTGATGCAAAACAAGCGATAGAGAATGAAAAAGCTGCGGCGGAGATAGCAAAAGAAGCAACTCCAGCAAACATCCAAAAAGCTAAAGTTGATGCTACGAAAGCTAGTATTGATACTGATATCGCTAAGGCTGATATAAATGCAAAAAAAGCTACTCGAGATGCTCTTGCTAAAGATGTAGCAACAAAACAATCAGAAATCGAAAAAGCGAATGCAGGTGTACAAGCTGCTACTAAAAAAGTACAAGACTTAGAAAATGGAGTTCCTTCTCTAGTTGCAGCTGAAGAGGCTAAAGCAAAAGCTGCTATTGAAAGAGCAAAAGCTGAAAAAGCAAAAGAAGTTGCGGAGAAAGCAAAAGATACAGCTAAAGCAGCTGATGAAGCTGCAGCTAAGAATCTGGCTGTTAAAGAAAACGATTTAACTATAAAAAAACAAACTTTAGCAGATAAAGAAAAAGCGCTTAAAGATCTTGGAGAAAAGCCACAAGCATACAATTTCTCTGATGTTAAATTTAACTTAGGAGCTGATTTTGCAGCTGCATTAAATAAACGTGCTGAATTAATGGGTGAAAATGATCCAAATAACACTGGTGATGGACGTGCCAACGAACTTAGCACAAGAAACCAAGCTGAAGTAACTGCTAATGCTGAAAAATTAAAACAATTAGCAAAAACTAATATGGCTAAAAATACCTACACTAATACAACTGACACACGTAAAGTTGATATTTGGAACTTAACAGCTGATCAGAAGAGAGAAATTAACTTATTCGGTCTTCACATTGTTAACCAAATCCGTGAACAACTAGGAAACCCTAAAGTTAAAACAACTGTAGGTATGGAAAAATTCGCTAACGAAGCTGCTGATGCTCGTAACAAAAAATATGCAAAAGTAAAAGAAACTTATGCTAAACCTGACTACGCTGGAATTAATGCTGCAGCAAAAGCAAATGGTTTGTCGTACAAAACTGGTGAGAATCAAAACCAAAGTGATATAATTTTTGCAAATGCTAAAACATGGCAAAATACGGAAGATAATAAAACATTAATTCCTGCTACTAAAGGTCAAATACCTAAGTCTATCGAAGAAGTTATGAAAGAAAACACTCGTAGACCTATTATGACAATGGGACAATTAAAAGAGTATATCTTCGAGGCATATAATAGTAAAATGTTCACTAACAACGAAGATTATACTGGTGCAAATTCTCACCGTGCATGGGAAAATGCACTATCTATTGGTGGAAGTATCGCTTTCCGTAAAGATGGGACAGGAAACAAACTAGGGCGTAAAGCTTCTGAATACAATGCAACAAGTGTTACTGCATCTGTTAAATTTAATCCAAATCCTGTTTATAGTAATGGATATAAGGCTTATAGATACTTTAACAACCTTGAAATCTTTGTCCACAACTTCCAAACAGCTGGAGAAAATAAAGAACCTGGACAAGATACAAATAGTATTGTAACTGATCCAACTAAATTCAATGCAACTGAAATCAAAAATGATCCAACAGCTGCAAAAGAATATAGTGCGAAAAAGCAAGCAGCTGAAAAAGCAGTTAATGATGCTAAAGCTGATGTTACTAAAGCACAAAACAACTTAGAGACTGCGAAGCAATACAAGGCACAATTACCAGCTGCTGAAAAAGCTCTTACTGATGCAACTAATAAACTTACAGTTGCTGAAAAAGCTCTTACTGACGCTGAAGCTAAATTAAACAACTTACGTCAAGATGCGACTAATAGAGCTGACGAGCTTAATAAGGCTAAAGCAGCGTTAGCAACTGCTAAGCAGGCTGCTGAAAAAGCGAAGGCGACTCTTACTGTTGCTCAAACTAAATTAGCTAAAGCTGAAAAAGATGTTCAGGCTACTGCTTCTCTAGTGATGACTAAAGTAGCTGCTAAAGATCAAGCAGAAGAATTAGTACGTTCTCTTGAAAATGCAGCAAAAGCATTGGAACTTGCTAAAGTAGCTAAAAAAAATGCGGATGCCAAGGTTGAAGAACTTCATAAATCCTTAGCTGAGAAACAAACTGAGCTAGTTAAATTTGAAGAAGAGTATAAAAAACTTCTAAAACAATATATTTCTACTTTGACTCAACCTGAAAATCCTGAATTAAATTTTTATGAAGAAGTTAAAGAAGAAGACATCAAGTTTAATATTGTGGAAGAATTAGACTCATCACTTAAAGAAGGCGAGCGTGTTGTTAAACTTAAAGGTATAAATGGTCGTAAAAAAGTTAAGACTATAGTCTTTAAATCTTCTGGAGAAGAAGTTGGTCGTATAGTTGATAGTGAAGAGGTATTAGAGAAACCTGTTGACGAAATCATTCTGGTAGGTACCAAGAAAGAGAATTTACCAGTTCAACCAGTTGTTCCTAGAGATGATATTAAAGGCAAAACTAATCAAGCAGTTTCAAAATCTCAAGTAGTTTATATGGCACCGAAAGTAAATCAACTGGCTGTTAATAAAGGGAGCAACCAAAAACTTCCTACGACAGGTATGAAAAATTCAAAATTATCAATTGTATTTGCGATTATTGCAGCAACTACTTCTTTAGGATTAATAGCAAGAAAAAAAGAAGAAAAATGATTTTTGTGGCTCTTTGTCAACTGTAGTGGGTTGAAGTCAGCTAAGCTCGAGAAAGGACAAATTTCGTCCTTTCTTTTTTGATGTTTAGAGCGATAAAAATACGCTTTTTGAAATTTTCAAAGTTCCGAAAACCCAAGGCATTGCGTTTGATGAGTTTAATGAGATTATTGGTTGCTTCTAGTTTGGCGTTGGAAAGGGCGTTGATAATTTTATCTTTGTTCTTAAGAAAAGTCTTAAAAACAGTTTGAAAGATAGGATTTATACAAGAAATTGTATCTTCAATGAGTCCAAAGAAATGTTCAGATTGTTTCTCTTGAAAATGAAAAAGCAAGAGTTGGTAGATTTCATAATGTTCTCTGAATTCTTGAGAGTAAGAGAGCAGCTTTTCCAGAATCTCTTTGTTTGTCAAATGCGTACGAAAAGTCGGACGATAAAAGCGTTTATGACTTAGTTTGCGACTATCTTGTTGGATGAGTTTCCAGTAGCGTTTCAGTGCCTTATACTCGTGCGATTTTCGATCCAATTGATTCATGATTTGAACACGAACACGGCTCATAGCACGGCTGAGATGTTGTTGAAAAGGCAACAGTTTGCTGTACAAAATTTATAAAGTGTATTGATTTAACTCATTAACCTCATTGTCATGGGTGTTTGATAATTAAGATTGTCATGAAACCGGTGAATATTTCACTAGTGGACATAATTTCTTGTCTTAATTAATAGTTAATTATTTTTAAGCTTGAATACTCTCTTGATTGAGTAATTCAAGCTTGAAAGCATGTTAAGTACTTGCAGCTAAAGCATTGTCGTAGGGACAATCAGATTGGTTCAGTGAATGAGCAATATTGAAAGATTGAAGTATTTCATCAATTGAAGCATTGTCAAACTCTTTTGTCCTACCAGAATTAAAGAGATAGACCTCAGTTAAAGCATAAGGAATGCTCCGTAAAGCTTCTTTGATTAAGTCATTTGTCTTGGGCTAGCCATCGGATAACTCTATAATTTCTAGGTTATAGAGATAGATGATAAAATAGACATAGATTCAACGTATCCCAACTCGGACATAAGTCAAATCAGTTACCAACACTTCTAAGGACTTGTAGTTGTCGAATTCTCTGTCTACATGATTGGAGCTGGAGTTTCATTTTTTCTTTTTTAATGGGTGTTGAAACTTGCTTTCTGATACGCTTAGATCAAGTTTAATCTCTTCATGATTCGATGGATTAGACGTCGTGAAAGCTAAATTTCTTGTTTTTTAGGAATCTACACATGGTAGAAATGCTGTATCATCCTTGTTAGCAGTTATTTTTCTCCTTTTTGCCAACATCACTGTTGCTTGTTTTTAGGATATCAATCTGCATTTTAAGTTCTTTATTACCCTTTCTATGAGTAATGAATTCTCACTGTTCATCCGTAAAATTATTAATAGTTTTAAATGAATTAGTAGTTCTGGCTTGTTTGACTCAATTATAGAAAGTTAAAGGGGTAAGATCATATTCCATAATAACGTTACTATCCTTTTTCCCAGTAGTATAAAGGGAAATGATCTATTGTTTGAAGTCATCTGCAAAAATGCGACGTGGTTTTCTAAACATAAAATTTTCTTATTCCTTTAATGTAGAACCCTTTATAATTTTTGTTTAGTTTAGTGTAAACTATTCAAGTTGAGTTTTAAATTTAGAGTATTAAATCGTAAATGATTATCAAAGGCTTACCCCCTAACCCCCAAATGTCAAAAATATTCCCTGAAATGTCATTTTCTAGTGACTACCCCTACCTTTTAGCTCTTAAATGAGACAAGTTAAGATTCTTGCCCCTAATCCTCTTCTTTTTGCGTTAAACTAGTGTTAAAGCAAAAAGATTGGAGCTATAATGGAAATTCAAGAAATTTATAAACGATTCAGCGATTACTATGGAGAGCTTGAGGCTGAGTATGCTCATTGTCAAAAGGCTAGCACGGAGTGGGAAAGCCTGCATCTGCGCTATCTGATTTACTATTTGATGCGCTATGATATCGGGGAGATGAAGTTTTTTAATGCCTATCATTATCGGGCGGCTTACCGCTGGTATTTGCAGTCCTTGATGCTGAGCTCGGCCTGATATTTAGAGAGTGGGACAGAAATCGGTAATTCGTTAGAATTCGATTTCGTCGTCCCACCTCTGCACAGTTGAGTAGGGCTGTAAAAGCTGATGGGATCAGCGTAGTAGAGCCCACTCAACCACTGCGTCTTGCTCGACAATTCAAAAATAATTGAGAGGCTAGGACTTTTGTCCCAGCCTCTTTTTTGTTATCTATTTTTATTGCATTTGCAATAAAAATGTGTTATGCTATTGTCAATAGGAAAGGAGGAGTGAGATGAGTATTTTGCGTGAGATAGGCATCATTGCGCGAGCACTGGATTCTATAGCAAATATCGAATTTCGAGATTTGGATCTAGCGCGTGGTCAATACCTCTACCTGGTGCGAATTGCAGAGCAACCTGGAATGATTCAGGAAGAACTCTCTGAGCTCTTAAAAGTAGATCGCTCAACTGTTGCCCGATCCGTAAAAAAACTAGAAGAACGAGGATTGATTCAGCAGCGCCCAAGGGGTGAAAACCTTAAAACCAAGGAATGGGAATTAACTGAAAAAGGCAAGCAGATTTACCCCTTCATTTTAGGGGAACATCTTTACTCTGAGACAACTGCCTTAAAAGGATTTTCCAAAGAAGAAGTCGCACAGTTAGAGGAGTATCTGATCCGAGTTCGTGAGAATATCACCTTGGATTGGGAACTAGTCAAAAAAGGTCAAAAAAGAAATTATAGTGAGGTAAAGCAATGAAAGTGACAGTCGATCAAGCATTTTGGGATTTATTTCCAACAGCTAGAATTACAGTGATGTCCTTGTATGGCATTGATAATACAGTAGATGAAGCCAAGGATCCTTATTTCAAAGAATTATTGGACAAGGGTGCCAAGCGAGCATGGGAATTTATCGATGAAGAAAACTATACCCAGAGTGAGTTCGTTCAAGAGTGGCGCCAAGCTTTTAGCAAGTTTAAAACAAAAAAAGGAGCCCGATCTTCCATCGAGGCACTCTTAAAACGGGTTTACCAGGGACGTGAATTCTATCCGATTAATCCTTTGGTGGATCTTTACAATAGTGTTTCTATGGCTTATGCCCTTCCTTGTGGGGGAGAAGATATGGATAAATTGGTGGGTGGCCTCTCTCTAGGTCAAGCGAAAGGAGGCGAACCTTTCTTTCCATTAGGAGCTGACGAAGATGCGCCAGCTTTGGAAGGGGAGATCATCTACTACGACCAAGAAGGCGCCGTTTGCCGTTGTTTGAATTGGCGTGAGGCTCAAAGAACCATGCTAACTGAAGATACGAAGGATGCTATTTTGGTAATTGAAGCCATCAATGAGGAGCAGGCCAAACGTGCACAAACAGCTATGCAGGAATTGAAAGATCTAGCCAAGGATTATTTTGGGGTTGAAGGCACCATCTATCAATTAAGTGCAGAGCATGCAAGTATAGAAGTTTAAAAGAATAAGGCTGAAACAATTGTTTCAAGCCTTGTTTTTATTTTTAAAGACAAAGAGTTTACTAAAGACGTAATTGAGGACCACAATGGCCACTTGTGCAAAGAGGGTTTCAATCAGATTGATCTGACTTTTGTTATTGTGGACGAATTGCCCGATAATTCCTGGGAACTGCTTGACAAAAATCTCGGTCAAGGCCATATCTAGAATAAAGGTCCCAGAGCGCGCAATTGCAAATCGGATCAAGCGCTGAAACCAGCCCTTTCTTTCTTGTTTAAAGACAATGGTATCGTTGGTCGCAAAGGCAAAGAGGATCCCAGCAATGTTTCCAATCGCGGTCGCTAATCGTTCATCACGAGACACTTGATAGATGAAGAGGCGGGTTCCGACGGAAACAATGGTTGTGGCAACCCCAAAAAAGAGATAGGATAAAATCTCATTATCAAAAAATTTTTTAATTAGTGTTTTCATAAATTCAGTCTACCATAAAACCTCAAAATATGCTATACTTGAAAGGTTGAAGAAATCAAACCTTCAACCCTTGGTGCTTAAGATCCTTTCGCCAAGCATATTACACGCGGGAAAACCGCTAAAGGAGAATAGATGAAACAGTTAACTGCTCGTGATATGGCACAAATTGCCATTGTTGCTGCGATTTATATCGTATTGACCATTACCCCACCTCTCAATGCTATGGCCTACTATGGCTATCAATTCCGTGTTTCGGAAATGATGAATTTCTTAGCTTTTTACAATAAGAAGTACTTGATTGGGGTGACGCTTGGTTGTATGATTGCTAACTTATTTAGTTTTGGATGGATCGATGTCTTTGTCGGTGGAGGTTCAACCTTTGTCTTCTTAGGACTTGGACTCATTCTATTTGGTCGATTCAAAAACAAGTTCTTGTTTAACGGTCTTATTCGCTTGGACCATTTCTTGTTTGCGATTTTCTTTTCCATCTCCATGTTTACGATTGCCTTGGAACTATACTACCTTCAAGGCCAACCATTCTTCTATAACTGGTTGACCATGGGATTGGGTGAATTCGCATCCTTGATTTTTGGAGCGATTGTGATCAATCAACTTTCTAAACGGATCGATTTTACAAAATAAGAAAAGGGAGCTTTGGCTCCTTTTTTTAATGCTAAGAATGCAGTAAATTCAAGGCTAAATTAAGATTTTATGATAAAATAAGAACATGAAAACCAGAATGAAAGAATTAGTGGAATTACTCAATCGATATGCTTACGAGTATTACACAAAAGACGCTCCATCTGTTTCAGATAGTGAATATGATCAATTATATCGGGAGTTGGTGGAACTAGAAACCGCTCATCCTGATGAGATCTTACCAGAGAGTCCTACTCACCGTGTAGGTGGGGTGGTTTTAAAAGGCTTTACCAAATACCAGCACCAGTATCCCCTTTATAGTTTGCAGGATGCTTTTTCGCGTGAAGAATTAGAAGCCTTTGATCAGCGTGTCCGTAAGGAATTTCCTTCTATCAGCTATGTATGTGAGCTGAAAATCGATGGCTTGTCCATTTCCCTCACCTATGAAAATGGTGTCCTTGTAACGGGGGCAACACGTGGGGATGGTTCTGTCGGTGAGGATATTACAGAGAACCTCAAGCGGGTCAAGGATATTCCTTTGGTGTTACCAGAGCCAGTGAACATCACGGTTCGAGGCGAGTGCTACATGCCACGGGCTTCCTTTGATCGGGTCAATCAGATCCGTCAAGAAAACGGCCAGCCTGAGTTTGCTAATCCGCGGAATGCTGCTGCAGGAACGCTTCGCCAATTGGATACGAAAATCGTGGCCAAGCGAAATCTCGCGACCTTCTTGTATCAAGAAGTGAGTCCAACTGATCAAAGCAGTCAGGAAGGCGTGCTTGAGAAATTAGCCCGCTTAGGCTTTGTCGTGAACCAAGAGCGAGTGCTGGCTGAGGATATGGAGCAAATTTGGGACTTCATCCAAAAAGTAGCTCAGCTTCGAGAGGATCTTCCCTACGATATCGATGGGATCGTCATCAAGGTCAATGACCTAGCTGTTCAAGAAGAACTAGGCTTTACCGTAAAAGCTCCTAAATGGGCTGTCGCCTATAAGTTTCCAGCTGAAGAAAAAGAAGCAAAAATTTTATCAGTCGATTGGACGGTTGGACGGACCGGAGTCGTAACGCCAACTGCCAATCTAACTCCAGTCCAGCTAGCAGGAACTACCGTTAGTCGGGCAACCTTGCACAATGTGGACTATATTGCTGAAAAAGATATTCATCAGGATGATACCGTCATTGTCTACAAGGCTGGTGATATCATTCCTGCGGTCTTACGTGTCGTCAAAGATAAACGGGTCTCAGATCAAGCATTAGCCATTCCAACTCATTGTCCGAGCTGCCAGAGTGAGTTGCTTCATTTTGAGGATGAGGTGGCCCTTCGCTGTATCAATCCGCTCTGTCCAGCCCAGATCAAGGAAGGATTGAACCACTTTGCCAGTCGGGATGCTATGAATATCACAGGCTTGGGTCCAGCTGTTGTAGAGAAACTCTTCGCGGCTCAGTTGGTAGAGGATGTAGCTGGGATCTATCGTCTGACAGTCGAGGATCTATTGACCTTAGAAGGCTTTAAAGAAAAATCTGCTGAAAAACTCTATGAAGCCATTCAAGCTTCAAAAGAAAATTCAGCTGAGAAGTTGCTCTTTGGTTTGGGGATCCGCCATGTCGGTAGCAAGGTTAGTCAAATCTTGCTCCAAGAATTCCATGACCTCGATCAATTGGCTACAACTGATCCAGAACGAATTGCCAGCATTGACAGTCTCGGTATGGTCGTGGCTGAAAGCCTCAAGCGTTATTTCGCGCAAGAAGGATCCAAGCGCCTATTGCAAGAGCTTAAAGAAGCTGGCGTCAATCTGGCTTATCTTGGTGAGAAAGTCGCTGCTGATGCAGCCCTATCAGGAATGACAGTCGTTTTGACTGGGAAGCTAGAGCGCCTCACGCGTTCAGAAGCGAAGGCAAAATTAGAAAGTCTGGGCGCTAAGGTAACTGGATCAGTTTCCAAAAAAACAGATTTGGTCGTTGCAGGTAGTGACGCTGGTAGTAAGTTAACCAAAGCACAAGAATTAGGAATCCAGGTAGAAGATGAGGCCTGGCTTGAAAGTTTGTAGAGGATCTTTATGGTAGAACGAATCAAAAAAGCCCGTTTAATTTATAATCCGACCTCTGGGCAAGAAATTATCAAGAAAAATATTGCGGAAGTCTTAGACGTACTTGAAGACGTGGGCTATGAAACCAGCGCCTATCAAACGACTCCAGAACCATTTTCTGCCCAAAATGAAGCAGAAAGAGCCGCTAAAGCAGGCTTTGATTTAATCATTGCCGCTGGTGGAGATGGTACGATTAACGAAGTGGTCAATGGGGTTGCAGGTCTGGAAAATCGTCCGCAGATGGCCTTTATCCCAACCGGCACAACCAATGACTATGCGCGTGCCTTGAAGATCCCGATGGGAGATCCAGTGGCAGCTGCCCGCATTATCGAAAAGAATCAAACCATTCAAATGGACATTGGTCGTGCCTATGGCAGCAAGTATTTCATCAACATTGCTGCAGCAGGAACCATGACAGAATTGACCTTCAGTGTTCCAAGTAGTGTTAAATCTCGCTTGGGTTACTTTGCCTATGTGGCTGAAGCAGCTAAAATGTTGCCGCGAAACAAGGCTCGTAAGGTGCGGATCGAGCATGACAATGGTGTTTTTGAAGGCCCGGCCTCTATGATTTTTGTGGCCTTGACCAACTCGATTGCTGGCTTTGAAAGTGTCGCACCAGATGCTAAGCTCGATGATGGAAACTTTACCTTGATTATCGTAAAAACTGCTAAGCTCTTTAACATGTTGTCCTTGATGATTCAGGCCATCAATGGGGGCAAGCATGTGCACGATGAAAATGTAGAATATCTCAAGACCAAGAAGTTGACGATTGAAATGTTAGGGAAAAATGCTCAACCATTCCGCATCAATCTAGATGGGGAATACGGGGGAGATACGCCAGTTGAATTGGAAGTCTTCCATAATCACTTGGAATTCTTTGCAAATATTGATGAAATCAACAACGATGCTTTGGTTCACACATCTGAAGAATAAAAACAAATAGTTGGAGTCCGTTACGTGTTTTACAAGCGGATGGTTCCTTCGGTATTAAATTGGAAATAGGAAAATGTTATGCGACAATACCATGTAAAGCTTCATTTTCATAAGCAAAAAGGAAATTATTTTGCCTATGATATGTGGCAGTGGCAGGATCAAGTAGAAGGAAAATCAGTCTCTTTCTCCAAGTTGGATTATTTTGGAGTAGAGGGAAATCTGGTATACGAGAGTGAGGATGCCTTGAACCGGGGCCATGTCCTGGTTAAAGAAGGGGATTGGCTCACTAAGACCCGTGATTTTGAAATCGAACTCTTACCAGAAGGGCATGTTCGAGAAGTGTGGATTCTCGATGGAGACGATACAGTCTATTATTCTTTGCAAGCTGCTTTGACGAGTCATGCATACAGCCATCGTCAGCCTCATGCCTACGATATGGCGATGCGTCCTAGAGAGTTTGATGCTAAATGGGCGTATCAAGGATGGCTCGGTCATCGGGAGGAAGAAGGGGAGCATTGCTTTAAACTGTGGGCACCAACGGCTAAGAAAGTTGAATTGTTGCTCTATCAATCAACCGAGCTGGATGCGCCTATCTGGAAGAGCATGCCGATGACGCGTGGTAAACAAGAGTCTAGCTACCACCCAGAAAATACCCATGGTGTTTGGATTTTAGATTTTTTAGGAAATTTAAGTGGCATGGCCTATCAATATCGTGTGCATTTTGAACACCATACTCAAGTGACGCGTGATCCTTATAGCATTGCAACGACAGCGGACGGGATGCGCTCTGCCATTCTTTCAAGAGCAGATCGTCAGTTTGATTGGGGTCCTAAAAAAGGCGCCGATGCGACTCCTTGGCGCTTGGACAATCCTTGTCAAGCAGTGATTTATGAGATGCACCTTCGGGATTTGACCAAGTCACCGACATCAGGTGTGGACGAGTCTTTACGTGGAACCTATCTGGGGGCTTGCCAAGAAGGAACCGTCAATAGCCATGGCGATGCGACTGCCTTTGATTATATCCGTCAGTTAGGGGTCAATGTCGTGCAACTGCAGCCCATCTCTGATCGCTTTAAACAGTACGACGAAGAAGGCCAGGTGACCTACAATTGGGGTTACGACGTTCAGAATTATTCTGCACCAGAAACTAGCTTTTCGACGGATCCATCCAATCCGAAACAAACCATGAAAGAGCTCAAAACCATGATCCGGGCTTATCATGAGGCAGGAATTTCTGTGGTCATGGATGTGGTCTACAATCATATCTATTCGACCGAGCATGGTCCTTTCCAAAATACAGTACCCGATTATTATTACCGGATGGAGCCAGATGGGCGCTTCCAAAATGGGACAGGTGTCGGGAATGAAACGGCTAGTGAGCATGAAATGTACCGCAAGTACATGATTGATTCCCTCACGCACTGGGTCAAGGAGTACCAGATCGATGGCTTCCGCTTTGATTTGATGGGCATTCACGATGTAAGGACGATGAATGCTATTCGGGAGGCTATGGATGCTCTGGATCCTCGTATTCTCCTTTACGGAGAAGGTTGGGATATGGGGACAGGTCTCGCACCAGAAGACAAGGCTAAGAAGGACAATGCAGCGCAATTGCCTCGAATTGGATTCTTCAATGATACGGAGCGCGATGCCATTAAAGGGGCTGAGGTTTATGGTTCCATCAAACGTGGCTTTGTCAGCAGAAAATCAACAGAGTATATCGTTGCGCGTGCTGTTTTAGGTAGTGCAGAGCTTGGCAATTATTTAAGTCCCAATCAGGTCTTGAATTATGTGGAGGCTCATGACAATTATAATCTCTATGACTTGCTTCAGACCCTTCATCCGAATGAAAAAGTAGCAGGATTGGTCAAGCGCTCAGAGTTGGCTACGGCCATGAATCTGCTCTTTCAGGGCATGACCTTTATGCAATTGGGTCAAGAATTCATGCGGACCAAATTGGTAGCGACAGGTCCTGATGGAGAAATCACACCTTTGGATCGTGAACGGGCCATGAATTCCTACAATGCTCCAGATTTTGTGAATCAGGTCAACTGGGATCTGGTCAGTCAGAACAAGGAATCAATTGCCTATATCCGAAGCTTGATCGCCTTGAAGACAAGTCTTCCTGTCTTAGGGCTTGAAAGCTACGATAAAATCTACCAACAAGTCTTTATCCAATCTGCAACTGATTGTAGTGGACTTCTGATATTTGAACTAACAGGAGACAAGAAGTACTTGGTCATCTTCAACGCCAGCGGACTTCCATATTACCTCCAAAATTCAAATAAATTGAAATTGATGGTTGGGAATAGTCGTCATAAACGACCATTCTATGTGGAGAATTTAACAGCTTCTGTTTTTGAAGTCCTAGATGAAGGTAAAGCGTAATCTTTTTAAAGAAATCACAAAATCCCTGAGTTTTTAAACTCAGGGATTCTCTTTATTTAGAAGAACTGCTACTGGTCTCTGTTGAGGAAGAACTATCGTCTTCTGGGTGCAATTCTTTATAAGTTGGTGCCTTGAAGAGATCAACGGTAGACTGGTTGCCACGTTGGTTATAAAGGCTGGTTGATTTGTCACCTTTTTCCTTTTCAATCTTCTTCAATGCCTTGAAGGAATTGGTGTAGGAATAATCTTCTGGATTGACTTTTCCAAGATCATTGCCCTTGAAGAAGCGAAGGAGATCACCGGTCTGGATGCTATCACTAATCTTCAATTGCAGGTTAGCAGCTTCCCTAATCTTGTCCAGTTCTTCCTTGGTTTTTTCGTCTGGGTTCGTGATTTCCTCACCTGTTTTTGTATAGTAGGTCCGGCCACTATAGCTTGTATACTCAGGAGTTACAAAGTAGTTAGCAGAGCGGAAGGCGACGATTTGATCATGATCTGGTGAGAGCATATCTTGACCAACTTGGAGGAATTTGTTGGATTCAATACCTAACAAATGTTCCAAGGTTGGAAGCATATCAATTTCGCCACCATAGGTATCAATGATGCCACCCTTATCCATACCTGGAATGACTACCATATAAGGAACGCGTTGCAACATGGCATTGTCATAGCTTGACCACGTTTCAGAGTTCTTACCAAGTAGAGGAGCAAGAGCTGGGTTACGAGAGTTTGAAATTCCGTAGTGGTCCCCATAGAGAACGATGATGGAATTTTTGTAAAGACCAGATTCTTTCAGGTAATCAAAGAATGCTTTGATCGAAGAATCTAGGTAGTTAGCGGTCGCAAAATAGCCATTGATGGTTTCGTCCTGAGTCTTAGCTAGAGGGAAGCCAAGATCATCTCCTGACAAGCTGGTTGTATAAGGATAGTGGTTGGAAACCGTAATGAACTTGGTATAGAAAGGCTGTTGCAATCTTTCTAGGTATTTGATGGAATCCTTGAGCATGTATTTGTCATTAAGACCATACTGGAAGGAATTGCTGCTGTTTTGTTTGGTGAAGTAGCTGGCATCAAAGAAGTAATTGTAGCCCCATTGTTTATAGGCGGTATTTCGGTTCCAGAAACTTCCAGCATTCCCGTGGAAAACAGCGCTCGAGTTGTAACCATTTTTTGAAAGAATAAATGGTGCAGCCTGTTGGGTATTGGTTCCACCATAGTTCACCATAAAGGAACCTTGGTTGAGTCCGAAGAGGCCTGTTTCAATCATGGTCTCAGCATCGGACGTTTTCCCTGCCTTAACTTGGTTAAAAACATTTGAAAAGGCAAAGGTTTCTTTCGAGTGGTAAAGTGAGTTTAAGAAAGGTGTCACTTCATATTCTTTATCGTCTACTTTCAACTTGTAATCGATCAAGAATTGTTGGAAACTTTCCAAGTGAATGTAGATGACGTTACGGCCTTTGGCCATTCCAAAGTACTCAGGATTAGGCTTGGCATAATGCTGTTGGATATATTCTTCCACCGGTTTTAAATCTGCTTCGGAGGCTTTGGAACGTTCTTTGTTAGCAGCATAGGTCTGATTAGCGCTATAACCCAGAAAGGCTGGTAAGCCTAGGGCACGAACGACATAGTAGTTTGAGAACCCACGAGTCAAGAGCTCAGGTCGGTCAATTTCTGCGAGGAAAAGGTTGGCTGAAAAGAGCATAGCCGATAAAGAGGTAACCGCAAAACTAGCTCGTTTATTGAAGGGACGATTGTCCATTCGAATCCATTTCTTAAAGAAGAAGAAAGCGAGAATAGGGAAATCTAGAATGTAGATCACATCCCAAGGGCGGAACAATTCTAAAGCAGCAGCTCCGAGACCGGCAGAAACCTTGCTGGAAGCCAACATGGTATTGACTGTTACGAAGTCTGTAAACTCTCGATAATAGATGGAGTTGGAAATCAACCAAATAAATAAGAGAAGGTAGATCCCAAAGGCCAAACTATAAAAGAGCTTGGTTCGTTTGATATAAAGTGCAAGACCAATGAAGAGCAGACTGATCGGCAATGGGTTGATCACTGCTAGAAAAATCTGATACGGTCCCTGAATGTCTAAATTAAAATCAACTGAATAGGCCCACATGGTTTTGAACCAGTAGAGCAACAGAAGGGTCAAGACAAATCCTAGTCTGGTACTCATGAAATTGAGTATCGAATTCGTAATTTTTTTCACAAAATGTTACTTCCTTGTCTTATTTCCTAAAAATTTTCATATACAAGTATACCACAATTTTATGGAGAAAGAAAAAAATGACTGTAAAGGAGAGGAAAGAAATAGGAAAGATCAGGTATATGAAATCGTAAAAAGCTAAAGGATGGAAGCTTGAATAAAATAGCAAAAAAAGTTCTAGTAAATAAAGCCTCCCTTTGTGAAAAACACAGACTTTTGCTATAATAGAGGATATGAAAAAACTCACAGTCAGTCGCCAAGTCGCAACAAAAATCAAACAAGGGCAATCTCTTCTTGAAAAGCAAGATTTTGACTCACTTCCTGCTTTGGATCAAGCGGTTCAATTACTTTCAGGAGATGGACAATCCCTCGGGGTCGGATACTTATCTGAACAAAATAAAGGGATTGGATGGTTTGTTTCACAAGAGTTGGTCACTTTTGATCAAGACTTTTTTAAAAAGCTTTTCATCAAAGCCAAGCAATACCGTCGTTCTTATTATGCGGATGAAACGACGACAGCCTTTCGTCTCTTTAACCAAGAGGGAGATGGTTTTGGTGGCTTCACGGTTGACTTGTATGGTGAGTTTGTTGTCTTTTCTTGGTACAATCCCTTCGTATTTCAGATCAAGGGAACCATTCTAGCGGCCTTTCAAGAAGCTTTTTCAGAAGTCCGAGGTGGCTATGAAAAGATTCGCTTTAAAGGTTTGGACTATGAATCGGCTCATGTCTACGGGGAAGAAGCTCCACAAGAATTTTTGATTCTTGAAAATGGGGTCTCTTACCAAGTCTTTCTCAATGATGGCTTGATGACGGGGATCTTTTTGGACCAGCATGAAGTTCGAGGTAGCTTGGTCGATGGCTTAGCTGCTGGACAGTCCTTGCTCAATATGTTCTCTTATACAGCTGCTTTTTCTGTTGCTGCGGCAATGGGTGGAGCAGTTGAAACCACTTCGGTCGATCTGGCTAAGAGAAGTAGAGAATTATCAGAAGCGCATTTTGTGGCAAATGGCTTGGCGCTGGATGATCATCGTTTTGTCGTGATGGATGTCTTTGATTATTACAAATATGCCAAACGCCATGACCTAAGCTATGATGTGATCGTGCTTGATCCGCCTAGCTTTGCGCGGAATAAAAAACGGACCTTTTCAGTCGCTAAAGATTACCATCGGTTGGTGAGCGAGGCCCTCGAGATTTTAAATCCAGGTGGGACCTTGATTCTCAGTACCAATGCGGCAAATGTGACCAAAGAAAAATTTAAAAAACAAATCGAAAAGGGATTGCAAGGGCGTAAACATCGTTATGTAGCAGAATACGGCCTTCCGGGAGATTTTCGATGGAACAAGAAAGAAGAAAGTAGTAATTACTTAAAAGTATTTACGATTAGGGTGGATGTATGAAGTTAGTTGTTTCGATTATGCCTCGCTCCTTAGAAGAGGCGCAACAACTAGATAGTTCGCGTTACGAGGATGCAGATGTTATTGAGTGGCGTGCGGACTTTTTAGAAAAAAGCGAGATCTTAACTGTTGCTCCTGCAGTTTTTGAAA
>ERZ773027.162-NODE-162-length-44292-cov-6.763840_pt1 | contig 44292 bp, 40 predicted proteins | sample MGYA00511032_ERZ773027 | MGnify/ENA primary metagenome ERZ773027 (study PRJEB29015, sample SAMEA2738138) | human oral metagenome | biome: human oral; feature: human-associated habitat; material: saliva | place: China | collected 2190 ... | reverse complement strand
ATTTTGTCAGATAGGGGGTTCATGTTAAAGTCGTGACCCCTATTTTTTATATATAATTAATGCGGAATTTAATAGTAAAGAATATAAAGTAAAGATAAAGGTTACAATTTAGTAAATTTACTTGTTTAGTAATTTTTTTGTGTTAATATATATAGGAGTATATTATGTAAAAGTATATAATCTAATGTTAAATATATATAAGGGTTTGAGAACATTCTAAGTATGAAAGGAAACAATCATGTCTAGAGTAGAGAGAAAAAGACTAGAAAAAGAAGCTAAAAAGAAGAATAAAACTAGACTTTTTAAATCCAAAGAAAAAGAAGTAAAGAAGTCGGAGGAATCTTTGGAAGCAGATGAATCTGCAAAGTTACCTCCAAGGCTTGATGCTAGTAGGGATAAAAAGGTCGATGATAATATAGATTTTGTAACTAAAAAAATAGAAGATAGGTTTATAGCCAGAGAAAGCCAAAATGATGACCCTATAAAAAAAGGGCTTGAAAATAACCAGAACAGTAAGAACGAGCTAAAGATGAAAAGATTGGCAGAAATGGCAATGAAGACAGCGGATAAGATAGTTTCAGTCGAAGATGAAGAAATGAGACTAAAGAGGAGGAGGGCCTACCTTGACAGCAAGAATGAGGTTGAGCCAGATGACAAGCCTCCAATTACAGTTGATGATATAAGGACAGAGGAGGATATAAATCTAGGTATATATGATAGGCCTCAAGTAAAGGAAATCAAGGATATTGACGCAAATTTAGAAGCTGATATCAATATAAATGAGGTCAAGCATATAGATATAGAAAAGGCTCCATTTGAGGATGTTGTAAAGGTTGTAGAATCAAGGATTGCAGCTGAAAAAATAAGGCACGAGGAGCAGAAGAAGGAAGAAGAAAAAATCTTAAAGCAAGAGCAAATAAAGAAGGAAGTACTAGAGAAGGAATTGCGTGAAAGAGAAAGACTAAAGACCCAGCAATTGAACCTAGATATGGGCCAGGACCAGGCTCCTAAGCCTGAGACTTCCAGCAAGAAGAAAGGATGGTTTAAGAGAAATATGGATGAAAAAAACCAGGAAGAAGTAAAGGGACTCGACCAGGCTAGCCAGTCTGAGGAACTGAGTTCACAGGAAAATAAAGTAGAAGAAGTAAAGGCAGAAGAAAAAGTCCAAGAAATAAAGCAGGAGACTAAGGCACCTATTCTTGTAGCAGATGAAAAGGTTGATAGTATGGAAGACCTACCTAAAAAGGGTGGATTTAAGAGCTTCTTGAAGAAATTATGTATATTTTTAATAGCAATTATAGTCCTTGTTTATATAGCGGGTTGTCTGGTATTCAAGGATAGGTATTTTGTAAATACTAGTATCAACGGCATCAAGGCAGACCTTAAAACTCCTGGTGATATAGACAAGTTAGCTAGCGATAAGACGGCTAACTACAAGCTCAACATCAGTGGTAGAAATGACGTAAAGGACTCTATAAACGGGTCTGATATAGGAATTGCTTATGTTAAGGATGGTAGTGCAGCTAAAATAAAGGCTGAACAGGGCTTCTTGGCATGGCCACTAGCTTTTCTAGACAAGACAAATATTGATGGAAAGCTAAATGTAAAGTATGATGAAGCCAAGCTAAACGATGTAGTTAAGAAACTGAACATATTTGATAAGAAGTATATAAAGGCTCCAGTAAGTGCCTTCCCGAGGTTTGATGAGAAAAAGAAGGACTATGTAGTCGATAAGGGTGACTTAGGAAGTACTCCAATAGAAGCTTCAGTCAAGAACTTTGTAGCTAGCTCTGTTAAGGCAGAGGCAACAAAGGTTGAATATCCAGCATCTGCCTACAAGGCACAGAAGAACAAGGCTGATGACAAGAGGATAGAAAAGGCCATAGCCCAGTTAAAGGAATATGACAAGGTCAAGGTAGTATATGACTTTGAAAAAGAAAAGTATGTAGCCGGAACTAAGGATATAAGCACTATGTTTAACGTAGCTTCTGAGGATGACTACAAGGTTGAGCTAAGCAAGGATAAGGTAAGAGAGTTTGTAAGGAGCCTTAGCAGGAAGTATTCTACATATGGAGATGCTAGAGAAATTCCATCAGCATCTACAGGTGGTAAGCTAAAGGTAACTGGTGGTATATATGGATGGTTGATAGATAGGGAAAAGGAAACTGACTACCTATATGAGCTTGTAAAGGCTAAGAAGAGTGAAAACAATAGGAAACCAATATACGCCCAGACAGCCATAACAAGAGAAAACCAGGATTTGGGTAATGAGTTTATAGAGATAGACCTTACTAAGCAGCACATGTGGTTTGTTAGAGATGGCAAGGTCCTAATAGAGACTCCTATAGTATCAGGTAACCCAAACCGTGGAGATGCTACACCTCCAGGTATTTACCCTGTAAACTACAAGACTAGACATGCTACCCTAAAGGGGCCAGGATATTCGTCACCAGTTTCATACTGGATGCCATTTAACGGTGATATAGGTATACATGATGCCAGCTGGCAGCCAGTGTATGGTGGAAGCAGGTACCTGTATGCAGGATCACACGGATGTATTAACACGCCTTACAGTAAGGTGGCTCAATTCTATGCCCTAACTAAGGAAGGAATGCCAGTTGTAGTACATTATTAAGAATTTTGAGCATCTGTAATCAATATATTGATTGTAGGTGCTTATTTTTTTCCTAAAAGGGTATAGATAAATCATAAGTATTTGAGAAAGGGAAGTATATTTAATGACTAGTTATGTTGAGTTGAATAATGAGGTTATTGTGAGAGATATTGAGGGTAAGTACCAGCTCCACAAGGACAAGGAGGCCTTAGACCTATACCTAAGGGATTCCATAGATGGTAGGTCTATGAAGTTTGATTCTATATCAGACAAGATTAACTACCTTGTAGAAAATGATTACTATGAAAAAGAGATAATTGACAAGTACAGTATGGACTTTATAGAGGACCTATACGAGTATATAAAGGGGTTTGGATTTAGCTTCCAGTCATATATGAGTGCTAGTAAGTTTTATGAAAACTATGCCTTGAAGACGAATGATGGAGACTATATACTGGAAGACTATAATGATAAGATATTGATTTGCTCACTAGCCATAGCAAGTGGTGATACAGCCGTAGCAAAGAGGGTAGCCAAGAGACTGATTAGGCAGGAGTTTCAGCCAGCTACTCCAACCTTCCTTAATCTTGGTAGGAAGAGGGCTGGACAGCTAGTGAGCTGCTTTTTGCTGACAGTTGAAGATTCATGCGAGGGTATAAGCTATGCAGTTGCATCTGCCAACCACCTTTCAAAGATAGGTGGAGGAGTTGCCCTTAACCTTACTAGACTGAGGGCTAGAGCCGAGTCTATAAAGGGAATAGAGGGTGCCAGTGGTGGTGTAGTTGGTGTTGCCAAGATGCTTGAGCAGAGCTTTAGCTACTTCAACCAGATGGGGGCTAGACAGGGGGCAGGTGCAGTCTACCTAAATGTATTACATGCAGACTTTGACGCCCTTATGGATACTAAGAAGATAAATGCAGATGAGAGGGTTAGACTAGCAACACTTTCAATCGGAGCTATTATACCGGATGTATTTATGAGGCTGGCTGAAAAGAACGAGACAGGCTATGCCTTCTATCCACACTCAATCTATAAGAAGTACGGACTTCATTTAGATGACCTAAATATGGAGGAATGGTATGACAAGCTAGTAGCAGATCCTGATATCAGGAAAAAGGAAATCAATCCAAGACAGTACCTGACTAGAATAGCGGCTACACAGATGGAGTCAGGCTACCCTTACATAGTCTATATAGATACAGCCAATAGGGACCATACCCTTAAGGACCTGGGCATGATAAGGATGTCCAACCTTTGTTGTGAAATTTTCCAGTACCAGGAACCTTCTCACATAGAGTCTTACGGATCAAGTGCTAGCCAGTGGGGTCAGGATGTATCTTGTAACCTAGGATCCTTGAATATAGTTAACCTAATGGAAAGCAAAGAGGTTGACAAGGCTATAGACACTGCGGTTAGGTTCCTAACAGACGTAAGTGATAGGACTGATATCCACCAGGTGCCTACTATAAAGAGGGGTAATGATAAGAGTCATTCAATAGGTCTTGGGGCCATGAACCTGCATGGCTACCTAATGAAGAATAATATAATGTATGCGACAGATCATGCTGTTGAATTTACAGATGTATTCTTTGCCATGATGAGGTACTATGCTATCAAGACTTCAATGGAAATAGCAAGAGAGAGGAAGGAAACCTTTGAAGGCTTCGAAAAATCAGAGTATGCAAAGGGAAGGGCAAGTGATGTCCTAGGCAAGTACTATGAACAGGACTTTAAGCCAAAGTCTGACAAGGTTAAAAAGTTATTTGAGGGTATCTATCTACCTGATAAGAATGATTGGGCTAAGTTACTTGATGAGGTCAAGGAAGTTGGAATTTACAATGCCTACTTGATGGCTATAGCTCCAACACAGAGTATCAGCTATGTGCAGAATTCTACATCTTCTATCATGCCTATTACAGAGCAGATTGAGGTTAGAATATACGGTGACTCTACTACAATCTACCCAATGCCATTTTTGACTAATGAAAATATGCTTTTCTATAGATCGGCTTACAATACAGACATGTTCAAGGTTATAGATGTAGTGGCTGCTGCCCAGGGACATGTAGACCAGGGAATCTCAACTACGCTTTTCGTTACAGATGATAAGACTACTAGGGATATAGCCAGGTATTATATATATGCCTATAAAAAGGGTTTGAAGAGTCTTTATTATACAAGAACTAAGATGTTAAGAGAGTTAAATAATGAATGCCTATCATGTTCGGTGTAGGTGAGGTTTTATTTTAAACGGGGGAAATTATGACTAAGGAAAATTATGTAGATGTTTTTAATACAGTCCATAAGGCTGTTAATTGGGATACAGAAGACGACGATTTTACCCAAGCTTTTTGGGACGAAAATGTAAAACAGTTTTGGTTGCCTGAAGAAGTGCCAATTTCTAAGGATATACCTAGCTGGTCCCAGCTAAGTGAGAGTGAGAGGGTCCTATATAAGAGGGTCCTAGCAGGTCTTACACTATTAGATACCAAGCAGGGTAATGATGGAATACCTTCTATGATGGAGTTGACAGAGAACTACCAGAGAAAGGCAGTCCTATCCTTTATGGGAACTATGGAAGAAATCCATGCCAAGAGTTATTCAAGTATATTTACAACCCTCCTATCAAAGCAGGAGATAAATGACCTTTTCGTATGGATAGAGGAGGAACCTCTACTACAGAACAAGGCCAAGCTGGTATTAAGACAGTACAAGAATACTAATACACCTAAGGGCCTATATATGTCAATGGCCACTAGTGTATTTCTAGAGTCTTTCTTGTTCTATAGTGGATTTTTCTACCCACTTTTCTTGGCAGGCCAGGGAAAGATGATATCAAGTGGGGAAATTATATCCCTAATATTGAGGGACGAGTCCCTACATGGTAAGTATATAGGACTTTTAGCCCAGGAGAAGTTTAATGAATTCCACTATGATGATAAGAATGAATTAAAGGAAAGGGTCTATGCCCTACTAAAGGAATTGATGGAAAATGAAGAAAAATACACTAGACTCCTATATGAGGGATCAGGTCTAGAGGAGCAGGTTATCAATTTCTTGAAGTATAATGCCAATACAGCCCTTACGAATTTAGGTTTCGAAGAATTCTACAAGGTTGAGCCTGTAAACGCCATAGTCCTTAACGGTTTAAGTACAGAGACAAAGACACACGACTTTTTCTCAACTAAGGGTAATGGCTACCAGAAGGGCATATATGAAGAACTAACAGATGAAGATTTTATATTTTAGGATGGCTTATGCTATCCTTTTTTTATACAAAACTTAATAAAAAATTAAGATTTGTATGTACTTTATATTTAGTTTTTTTGGCTATACTAATAGCATAAAGTAAAAGACTTTATTAGAAAAATTCTTAGGAAAAGGAGGACTAGAAATGAAGATAGTAATTTTGACTGCAAAGTTTGGCATGGGCCATATGTCAGCATCTAAATCAATAATGCAGGATATACAAAACCAGTATAAGAGTCAGGATGTAGAAATAATAGACTTCTATGAATATGCCCTGCCACATTTATCTAGCTACATGTACAAGTCCTTCGACCTATTATTGAAATATGCTAAGGGTCTATATAGCTTCTACTATTCCATGAATGACAAGAAGGTGACTGGTGTGGACCTATTAACTAGGATATTTGCCAGTGCCTGCAAGAGGATGGTTGATGAGATGGAGCCAGACCTAGTTGTATCTACCTTTCCAATGATTTCAAGGGGAGTTGGACATTACAAGGAGAGGTATGGTTCTGACCTAGAATTGATTACATGCATTACAGATGTTAGTAGCCACTACGAATGGTTGGTTGATGGAACTGACCAGTATTTGGTTGCATGTCCAGACGTAAAGTATGAGATGATTCGCAAGGGTATAGACCCAGATAAGATAGTCGTATATGGTATTCCAGTAGGAGAAAAGTTTAAAAATAGAAGGGCAAGTAAGAAGACAGGTCGCTTGATCAGTGATAATATAATTGGTATGCCTAGTCTTAAGGCCAAGAAGGAAATCCTAATAATGGGTGGTGGCCTAGGTATCCTACCTAAGAGCCCAGCCTTCTATGAGGAATTGAATTCAGCACCGGGACTTCATACTACTATAGTGGCTGGTAACAACAAGGAAATTTACAGGGCCCTTCATGGAAGGTATGAAAATATTACAGTTTTAGGCTTTACTGACCAGGTAGACAAGCTAATGGAAAGAGCTGACTGTATAGTGACTAAGCCAGGTGGGATAACTGTATTTGAAGCCTTATATTCAAACACACCTATAGTTTCATTTGCCCCAACCCTACCTAATGAGCAGAGGAATGTAGAGTTTATAGAGGATAATAATTTTGGTATTCTCTTGACTCAGAATCCAGATGCAAGTGTTAGGACTATTGTAGACCTGGTAAATGATGACAAGGCTCTAGAGTCTATACGTTCAAGCATGGCTGCCTTTGTTGCCAAGTTAAATACAGGCTACTTCAAGGATTATGCCTATGCGAGCAAGCACAATTACGGCCTAGGCATGTATCATGATTCAAGAAAGATATACAGCTATTAAGTAGGAGTGTAAGAATCCTACTTGTAGGCTAATTATAGTGGATACTTAATCGCAAATTGTAATTAATGTTTAATATAAATATAGTATTAAGAGTTGCCTTTGCGGGCAACTTTTAGTCTATTAAGGAGATGGAATAAATGCATTTTTTATATTTGATTTTGCTAGTAGCCTTGGTATTTGTAGTTCATTCTATCCTACCTACCTACTACAATAAGATTTTTAATAAGGATATTGTTAGGACTACAGGACAGGCCAATAAGATAATGTTGACCTTTGATGATGGACCTGATGATAGGTATATACACGAACTCTTGGAGGTCTTGGACCAAAACCAGGTCAAGGCTAGCTTTTTTATGGTGGCAGAAAATGCCCAGAAAAATAAGATGGTTGTAGAAAAGATACTAGGAGCTGGTCACAGGGTAGGTCTACATTCTTGGCAGCATAAAAATGCCATGCTTTATTCATACCCATATACAAAAAAGGATTTTGAAAATAGCTATAAGATAATGAAGGACCTAGGCCTAGACCAAATGCTATACAGGCCACCATGGGGACACACAAATATTTTTTCTAACCATTTTGTGAAAAAATATGGTATGAAGATGATATACTGGGATGTAATGGCAGAGGATTGGGAAGCTCAGGCAAGCCCAGAATCTATTAGGAAGAAATTGTTGGATAGGACAGGTCCGACCAGTATAATATGCCTGCATGATGCAGGTGAAAACTCTGGTGGGGCAGTAGGTGCACCAAAAAATACAATAGAAGCTTTAAGGCTAGCTATACCAGAATTAAAGGCAAAGGGTTATGAATTTATCCTACCCTAGGTTATAGGTTTTAGGAGGTAAAATGGAGGGTTTAAAGAATAAAAAAAGCCAGTTTATAGGTATAACTATAATGGTTGTATTGATGGTATTTACCGTATCTCAGGTTTTGAAGGGAGAGTCTATTGACTCTATAGTGACTGCCCTTAGGTCGGTAAAGCCAATATATATTTTAACAGGTATTGGTATGATGCTACTATATGCATCCTTGGAGGGTGTAAATATATGGTTGATTATAAGAGGACTTAAGTACAGGACCTCAATACTCAAGTGCATAGGTTATGGATTTGTGGGTTTTTATTTTAGTTCAATTACGCCATCTGCTTCAGGTGGTCAGCCAGCCCAGGTATACTATATGAAAAAGGATGGCATCAGTGTTACAGCCTCTTCATTGAGCCTAATGCTAATCCTATTTGCCCACCAACTGGTAGTTGTGATATATGCCCTTATAGGACTACTTACAAATACAAATATTGGTGGTTCACAGCTGGCAAACACCATACTTTTGGCCTTTGGTTTTATCACAAATGCCATACTTTTAATAGGAATTATATTGCTGGTATACTGGCCTAAGCTAGTATTTAAAATATTAAATTTCTTTGGTCTACTACTACACAGGAGTAGGATTATAAAGAATAAGGAAAAGATTGAAAAGAAGATATCAAGCTCTGTTGAAGAGTACGAGCGTGGAGCCATATATATGAGAAATAATCCAATATTACTGCTGAAGGTAACGGTCTTAACCCTAGTCCAGATAAGTCTCTTGTATGCAGTACCCTATGTAGTCTATAGGGGCTTTGGCCTAAGTGGCTATACTATTATGGACCTAATCCTAATGCAGGCCATACTTAATATAGCTGTGTCATCCCTACCGCTACCAGGTGGAGTAGGGGCAAGTGAGTCTCTATTCCTTAGTATGTTTATGGTTTTCTACGGAAAAAAGCTTCTTGTACCTGGAATGTTATTGACCAGGATATCAAACTTCTATTCAGTTTTGGTAATTAGTGGTATAATATCATTAATAATGTACCTATGGCCTAGCAAAAAGGAGGTCAGAGAGGGCATTTAAATCTTACTGAAAAGAAGGCAATTTATGGATATACACAACTCGATACAACAAAAACAAACACAAAGTTTAAATATTTCTAACCAGATAGTTCAGTTTTTGAATATACTCAATATGGGCAGGTATGAGTTGGAGGAAGCCATAGTAGCTGAAGCTGAGTCAAACCCTTTATTGGAGGTAGATATAAAGGATGATGGAATCAACTGGGAGGAATATTTTAAAAAAGAAAAATTCAACTATGATTTTGATAAAAATGAATCAGTGTATGCAGATAACTCTGACTATGACTTTGAAAATATGACTAGTGGTGAAGACAGTCTTTATGATGAACTGCATGGTCAGATCAAGATAATGAATTTAGATGATAGGAAGAAGAAGGTTTGTGACTACTTGGTAGATAGCCTGGACGAAGATGGATACCTGAGGGAAAGTGAAGACCACATAGCTGATAAGCTGGGTGTGGACCTTGACCTGGTTGAAGAATGCATAGGTCTAGTTCAAGGTCTGGAACCTCCGGGCATATGTGCTAGGAACCTACAGGAGTGCATTATTCTCCAGCTACATAGCGAGGGTATATACGATGACGTTCTAGAAGATATTATAAGGAATAATATCAACCTTGTGGCCAATTCTAATATCAAGCAACTAGCATCTAAATACAAGAAAAAGCAGGAAGAAATCCGAGACTACCTCGAATTAATCAGGAGTTTAGACCCTAGACCTGCTGAAAAATACTTTAAGAATGCCATTGTATATGCCTATCCTGACCTCGTTCTTGAAGAGGACGAAGAGGGTAACTTGGTGGTTAGACCCTATAATGAAAAGAGGCTAAGGTTAAACATTAGCAACTACTATAGGGACCTATATATCACTACTGATGATCCAAGTGTAAAGGCATATATAAGGGAAAAGCTATCTTCTGCAAGGAGGATTATGAATGATGTTGAGGACAGGAAGACAACCCTTATATCAATAGCTGAGGCCATCGTTGGTATCCAATTCAACTACTTTAAGTTTGAGGGCCAGCTTGAGCCTATGACCCTGCAGAGGATTGCTGATACTGTAGGGTGTCATATCTCGACGGTTAGCAGGGGTATAAATGATAAGTATATACTTACAAACAAGGGACTATACGAAATTAGGAGCTTTTTCTCAGGTAGCCTAGAGACTGAAGGAGGAAGCATGATTTCTATATCCGTAGTAAAGGATAAGTTAAAAGATATAATAGAACATGAAAACAAGAAGAAACCACTTAGCGATAAGAAGTTAGAGGATATGCTAAGGGCAGAAGGTTTTGAAATAGCGAGAAGAACCGTAGCAAAATACAGGGAAGAAATGGGTTACTTAAGTTCCTCAAAGCGAAAAGAAATCTAGAAGGATTGAGGACCATTTTGGTATTTGATGTATCAAGATGGTTTTTTATTATACTTTACTTTTGTTCTCGAATTAATTTATTTCCTAAGATGGGGCAAGAAAGACAAAATTTATTGTATAATAGGTTTAAATGAAGAACAGTCTACTATTTTTAGAAAGACTGTTTAATAGATAAGGAGTAGCGATGGAAAAAAAATACCTACATATCCTGTCCTTTGATGGCCTATCAAGGGTGGATATAGACAAGATGAAAGAATTACCAGCCTTTGGAGAATTTTTCAAGGAAGCATCTGGTTGTATAAATGTAAAAACAGTATACCCAAGTCTTACCTACTGTGCCCATACTACAATATCTACAGGCACATATCCAGCTAGGCATGGGGTAATTAATAATACAAGGGTCCAACCCTCAAGGTTAAGTCCAGATTGGTACTGGTATGATAGGGATATAAAGGTTCCTACCTTCCAATCCTACGCAAAAAAGGCAGGTTATGATATCCTATCAATATTTTGGCCAGTGACAGCTGGATCAAGGGATATAAAATACAATATGCCTGAAATCTTTGCCAACAGGAAGTGGCAGAGTCAGATATGGGTTTCTATGGTAAACGGTAGCCCATATTTCCAGTATGACCTCAATTCTAAGTTTGGCAAGCTAAGAAATGGACATAAGGAGCCTGAGCTGGACAACTTCTCTCATGCATCCTTTATGTATGCACTTGATAGGTATCCAGCCCACATAAATATGGTCCACTATATAGACCTGGACTCACAAAGACATGAGTATGGATTTAATTCTAGGGAGGCCCAGGATGCCATGCTGAGGCTTGATAAGAGGCTAGGAGACCTGGTGACCAAACTAAAGCAAAAGGGAATTTACGAGGACTCCGTTATAGTTGTCCTTGGAGACCATAGTAGTATAGATGGACACACTAACATATACCCAAACAAGCTTTTGGAAAGAGCAGGTCTACTGACTAAGAGCCAGGACAACCTGGTTGCTAGCTATAAGGCTGTGTGCAAGTCTGCTGATGGAGCTGCCTATATATATGCAGGTCAAGATGTAAGTGATAAAGACCTGATGGAGGCTATGGAGCCACTTATATCTATTGGGGCAATTGAAAGGGTATATAATAGGGAGGAAGCCCAAGAGATGGGTGCAGACCCATCCTGCAGGTTTATGCTTGAAGCAGCTGTTGGCTACTTTTTTAAGGATGAGGTGGAAGACCAGGCCTTGATAAGGGTCTTAGAGGCACCGAAAAGATCCTCGAAGGTATGTATAAATAATCACGGATATAACCCATCTAGCAAGGAAAACTACGAAACAGTATTTTTAGTTGCTGGTAAGGGAATAAAAAAGAATGTATTTTTAGACGAGATGTCACTGACAGATGAAGGACCTACCCTGGCTGCTATACTTGGCCTGGAAATGAAGGGTACTGATGGCAGGGCACTAGTGGAGATTTTGGAGGTTTAATGTGTTAAGAGTTACAAAGAAAGAAAAATCGTGGATTCTGTACGATTGGGGCAACTCGGCTTTTACAATGACGATGCTAGCAACAATCCTACCTATATATTTTACAGCAATGGTGGGAGAGGCAGGTCTATCCAAGGAAATGGCAACTTCTTATTGGGGCTATACTAATGCCATTGCATCCCTAATAGTGGCTGTTCTATCACCTTTTATGGGTGGCTTGGCAGACTATATGGGTGTAAAGAAGAAGTTCTTTACTATCTTCTCTATGCTGGGTATTATATTCTCAGGAATGATTACCTTTATACCTTATGGCCATTGGCAACTACTTATGGCTACCTATATTATTTCACTTATAGGTTTCTCCCTAAGTAATGTATTCTATGACTCATTCTTGACTGATATAACTACAGAAGATAGGATGGATATGATATCATCCCTAGGATATGCATTTGGCTATATCGGTAGCACAATACCATTTATTATTTGTATGGGTATTATAATGGCTGCTCAGAAGTCTATACTGCCTATATCCACTATTACAGCCAGCAAGATATCATTCTTTATAACCACTATGTGGTGGCTGATATTCACCCTGCCAATGTTAAAAAATGTAGACCAGATACATGGAAAGCCATATGAAAAATATAGGTTCAAGGACTCTATTGCCATGCTCAGAAAGAGCTTTTATAGGGTTAGGAAGAACAGAAAGGCATTTTTATTCCTATGTGCCTACTTCTTTTATATAGATGGAGTTGATACGATTATTAGGATGGCAGCTAGTTTTGGTACAACTGTAGGAATAAATTCCACAACCCTACTGGTAATACTACTAGTCACTCAATTTATTGCCTTTCCATTTGCTATTATATACGGGAAACTAGCCCAAATTTTTAAGGGCAAGGCCATGCTAATTGCAGGTATATGCGTTTATATTGTAATATGTATATTTGCCTTCTTCCTTAAGACGGCTAGGGAATTCTGGATTTTATCTATCCTTGTCGGTAGTTCCCAGGGGGGTATACAGGCCCTGAGTAGGTCATACTTTGCCAAGATGATTCCAAAGGAAAATTCAAATGAATTTTTTGGCTTCTACAATATATTTGGTAAGTTTGCAGCCATAATGGGACCATTTTTAGTAGGTATTGTTACCCAGATTACAGGTGATGTAAGAAATGGAGTCTTGAGCTTGATTCTTATATTTATTGTTGGCGGAGTATTACTACTTAAAGACTAGTACTAACCTGTAAAGGATCTTATATAGAATTTAAATATAGAAAGACACCATAATACAGGCAAGTATCATGTGGCCAAGGTTGATGTTTTAGGCGATAGATATCTTGATTAAAAAATTTTATAAGACAACAAAAAAAGATACCAGCTCATGGTATCTTTTGTCGTCATTATGCTCTTTCAACTTTTCCTGAACGTAGACATCTTGTACAAACAGAAACTCTCTGAGGAGATCCATCAACAACAGCCTTCACGTTTCTTATATTAGCTGACCAAGTTCTCTTATTATGCTTATTTGAGTGTGATACCTGGTTTCCAGATATTTTACCTTTACCGCACACGCTACATACTTTTGACATTACGCACACCTCCTTAATACTAAAATATTAAGCCTAAAAACATAATTAATAATATCATAGTGGTATGAAAAAATCAAGTAAAAAATTGCATTACTGCTTATTTTTTTGTATAATAGTGTATAAGAATATATATAATTTAGGAGGTCAACATGAGTTCAATTTTAACTAGTAAATTAGGAAATATAGAAATAGACAAAAATGTATTGGCGCAGCTTACTTATAAGGCTGCTACAGAAAGTTATGGCTTGGTTGGCTTTTCATCAAGGTCAAAGGGGATAGTAGAACTTTTAAAGGGTGAGAACGCCACTAAGGGTGTTAATATTGTAGAAATTAACGAAAACCAGGTAGATATAGAAATTTCTGTTATATTACAGTATGGTACAAACATTACAACAGTTGCCAACAATATTATTGAGAGAATCAAGTACACTGTTGAGACGTATTCTGGAATAAAGGTTAACTTAGTAACTGTAAGTGTTCAAGGAATAAGAGTCAAATAATCAGGAGGAGAGAGATGATAGAAAGTATTAATGGTAAGTTGTTAAAGGAGATGTTTATCTCTGGTGCAAACCATCTACAGAATAATAAGGATTTGATAGATAAGCTAAATGTATTCCCAGTTCCAGATGGAGATACGGGTACAAATATGTCGCTCACAATAGCTTCAGCTATAAAGGAATTAAAGACTATAAAGTCTGATTCTATAACTGACCTAGGTAAGGCCTTATCTAAGGGATCATTGATGGGGGCCAGAGGTAATTCAGGAGTTATCCTATCACAGATTATAAGAGGTATAGCCAAGTCTATAGAGGGTAAGGACCAGCTAAGCGTTGAAGACCTTGCCAAGGCCCTAAAGTCAGGTTCTGATACTGCCTACAAGGCCGTAATCAAGCCTATAGAGGGTACGATCCTTACAGTTGTAAGAGAATCAAGTGACTTTGCCGTAAAGAATTCAAAGAAGGCTAAGGACTTTGTAGAATTTATGGAAATGTTAGTTGAGGAAGCCGACAAGTCTCTTGAAAGGACACCAGACCTGTTAAAGAACCTTAAGGATGCTGGAGTTGTTGACTCTGGTGGTAAGGGCTTGGTATGTCTGTACGAGGGTATGTTGAGTGCCTTAAAGGGTAATCCTGTAAGGCTACAGGCTGGTGGCGAGGAAACTAAGTCTGCTCCTACTACAGGTGTTCACAGTGATAGTGCTAGGGATGTAGACATCAAGTTCGGCTACTGTACTGAATTTATACTAGAATCACAGGAAGTAGATTCTGATACTATCAGGGATATAATGATGGGCTATGGAGATAGCTTAGTTGTTGTTGGTTATGATGGAGTTATCAAGGTTCACGTTCATACTAACAACCCTGGTAAGGCCCTAGAAGAGGCCCTAAAGTTTGGTCAGCTACTGACTATAAAGATAGAAAACATGAGACTTCAGCATGAAAACCAGATTATCACTGATGAAGAGCAGGAAGAACTTGAACAGGTAACTGCTGAGGACGATTTTGTTGTAAATGAAGAAGAAAAGGAATTTGGATTTATCACGACTACTATGGGTAGGGGTCTAGCAGACATATTCGATGAGCTAGGTGTTGACATAGTTATCGAAGGTGGCCAGACAATGAACCCATCTACAGAGGACTTTATGAATGCAATCAAGATGATAAATGCCAAGAACATATTTATTATGCCTAACAACAGCAATGTAATAATGGCTGCCAACCAGGCTAAGGAGCTATCAGAAAAAAATGTATATGTAGTTCCTACTAAGAATATACCACAGGGTATCAGCTGCATGGTTACATTTGACCATGATGCAGACCCAGAAGCAAATATGAAAAACTTTGAGTCTGTTCTTGAAACTATTAAGTCAGGAGAGATTACTTATGCAGTAAGGGATACCGTAATGGGTGGCATAGAGGTTGCTGAAGGTGATGTAATTGGTATCACTGGTAAGGCCCTAATTTCTTCAGGTAAGCAGGTTGAAGAGGTTACTAGAAACGTCATCAAGGAAATGGTAGATGATGATGCAAGTATAATTACCCTATACTATGGTGAAGATGTAGAGGAAGATGCTGCAAGACTATTTGCAGAGAATATCCAGGATGAATTTGAAGACCTAGATGTAGAACTTTATTATGGAGGTCAGCCTCTATACTACTACCTAATATCTGTGGAGTAGGCTTTAAATGTAAACCACAAGAGACTGCTAGTAGCCTTACATTATGTTGATGCTTAATGAGATAAGGCTAGGGCACGTAGTTGTAATAATATATTTGAGTATAGGTAGTCCAACCTATACTCTTTTCATATATGGAGGAAGCATGTACAGTGTATTAAATGAAAATATACAATTTGTAAAGGGGATAGGTCCCAAAAAGGCAGAAAAGATGGCCAGGCTGGGAATATTCACAGTCAAGGATGCCCTCTACTATTTCCCAAGGCAATTTGAAGATAGGAGTAGGCAGAAAAAAATATTCCAGCTAGAAGAGGGCGAAAAAACGGGTGTAAGGGTCAAGATAGACAGGATAAACTCAGTTAGTCGTAGAAAATTTAGCATTACGGAATTTTATGTCAGCGATGACACTGGCAAGGCCAAGCTGGTGTTTTTCAATAAGGCCTATCTAAGAAATACCTTTAGGGTGGGTGACATAGTCAAGGTATTTGGAAGTGTAAAAAAGAATCTTGGACCTGTTACTGAGCTACATAATTGTGAGATAGAATATGATAAATTAGATAAAAATACAGGGATAATAGTACCGGTATATAGCCTTACAGCAGGAGTAGGTAATAAGGAAGTCATGGGGATGATAAGGAATATATTCGAATCATCAGATATCAGTATAGACGAATACCTGCCCAAATGGTTGGTTGACAAGTACAACCTGTGCGGGGTTGACTTTGCCATAAAAAATATGCATTTTCCGGAAAAAAAGGAGAATGTAAAAATCGCCATGTATAGGCTGATCTTTGAAGAGCTGCTCTTCCTCCAGCTAGGCCTTTTTACTGTAAAGGGTAACAATAAGGTTGGCAAGGGGATAAGATTTCAAAGGCACAATGACATGGATAAGATAGAAGAAAAACTTCCATTTAAACTAACTCGTGCTCAACAGAAGGCCTATGATGAAATAATTGAGGATATGACATCTGACAGGATAATGAATAGACTAGTTCAGGGGGATGTTGGCTCAGGTAAGACGGTTGTCGCCCAGTTGGCCTTGGCTAATTGTGTCCTAAATGGTTATCAGGGGGCCTACATGGCTCCAACTGAAATTTTAGCCAAACAGCATATGGAGAGCTTTAAGGACTTCTTTGAAGGTACGGGCATTAGGGTTGAGGTCTTAACTGGCAGCTCCACAAAGAAGGAGGCCAGAGAAATCCTTGAGGACCTGGCAAGCGGCCAAGTAGATATCCTGATTGGTACCCATGCCCTAATAGAGGATAGGGTAGAATTTGCCAGCTTGGGCCTGGTAATTACGGATGAACAGCATAGGTTCGGTGTTAATCAAAGAGGTAGGCTGACTTCAAAGTCTGAAAATCCAGATGTCCTGGTAATGACGGCCACACCTATACCTAGGACCCTGGCCCTTATCCTATATGGAGACCTTGATATATCGATAATAGATGAGTTACCACCAGGTAGGAAACCTATAGAAACCTTGGCTATAGAAAAGAGAAAAAGAGAGTCCTACTATATGTCTAAGGTTAGGTCAGAGATAGAAAAGGGAAGGCAGGTATACGTGGTATGCCCACTGGTAGAGGAAAGTGAGACCCTAGACCTAAAGTCAGCTAGTGAGGTATATGACGAGCTAAGGTATGACTTCTTTAAGGACCTTAGGGTGGGACTTTTACACGGGAAAATGAAGGCAAGTGAGAAGGACCAGGTTATGGAGGCCTTTAAGAACCACGAGCTAGATATACTTGTATCGACAACTGTAATAGAAGTAGGTGTAAATGTACCTAATGCCAGTCTGATGATAATTGAAAATGCAGAGAGATTCGGACTTGCCCAGCTCCACCAGTTGAGAGGACGTGTGGGTAGGGGGAGTGAAAAATCCTACTGTACACTCATATATGGGTCAAAGACAGAAATTTGTAGGCATAGGATGGCTATAATGGAAGAGACCAACGATGGCTTCAAAATATCAGAAAAGGACCTAGAGCTAAGGGGACCAGGAGACTTTTTTGGTACCAGGCAGCATGGTCTGCCTGAACTAAGGGTAGCCAACCTATTCAAACATATGAAGATACTTAGACTGGTCCAAAAAGAGGCCAGAGAAATATATGCCCAGGATCCAGCTCTTAGGGTCAAGGATAATGAAGGGATAAGACTTAAAATAGAGGAAATGTTTAAGTCAATAGGTGGAAATATATCCATATAGATTTACATGTATAGCATTATATTAGTTAAATAAATACTTAGAAACTATAGTTCATTTATCTTGATATTTTAGCATAATATTTATATCAATTTGTATTTATAATATTTTGTCTAAAATAAGAACATTAATCTAGTTAAATACTATATTGTATGATAAAATATATCTAAGTGAAGATTTTATTAGGGGGACTAGGAGTGAGAGTAATATCAGGAAGTGCCAGGGGGCTAAAACTCAATACACCAGGAGATGATAGGGTAAGACCTACCACTGACAGGGTAAAGGAGTCCATGTTTAATATAGTACAGGACTGGGTTTATGATAGCCAGGTGCTAGACCTTTTTGCTGGTAGTGGTGCTCTGGGAATAGAGGCATTGTCAAGAGGTGCAAGCCAGGCAGTATTTTGCGATAATAGTCTCGACAGTATCAAGATAATAAAGTCTAATATCGAAAAGGCAAGAGTGGTTGATAGGAGCCAGATAGTTAGCGGTGACTTTAAAAGGTGCCTAAGGGATATGGAGGCAAAGAATCAAAGCTTTGATATGATTTTTGTCGACCCTCCCTACTATAAGGGGCTTTTTGAAGAGGTCCTAGATACTATAAGGGCCTGTAAGATATTGAAAAAAGACGGAATAGTCATAGTTGAACACGATGCCAAAAGGCCTATAGGTAGAGTTGAGGGTCTAGAGGTTTACAAGGAAAAAAAGTACGGTATTACAATGTTGACTTTCTACTGTTTGGAGGATGATGATGAGTAAGGGTGTAAAGGCCATATTTGCAGGGACGTTTGATCCTATTACCAATGGCCATATAGATATAATTGAAAGGGCCGCCAAGATGTTTGATCAATTGCAGGTGGGTTTGCTGATAAATCCTAACAAGGAGACCCTATTCTCTATGGATGAGAGGATGGACTTGATTAAGGAATCAATCAAGCACCTGGACAATGTAAGTGTGATTAGCTTTGATGGTCTTTTGATAGAATATTGTATAAAAAATGATATAAGTGTACTTGTTAGGGGGGTTAGGACTATAGCTGATATGGAATATGAGCTACAGATGGCCCATATGAACAAGGAATTAAATGATAAATTGGAGACTGTTATCTTGCCAACTAGCAAGACATATTCTTTTATCAGTTCTTCGCTTATAAAAGAGGTGCTCCACTTCAATGCTGATGTGAGCAACCTAGTACCAAGATGTGTAATTGAAAAGCTAAAAGGAAAAGAATTAATATAATATATAAATTGGAGGATAAATATGAACGAAGATATGAAGATTATGAAAATACTTTCCGATATGGAAGAAATGCTTAACCAGGCTAATGGTTTCCCACTTTCAAAGAAAGTAGGGGTGGATAGGGACGAAATGCTTGACCTAATAGACGAGCTAAGGGGGGCCCTACCATATGAACTTGATACTGCCCTAAAAATTATAAAGGAGCAGGACTCTATTCTTGAATCTGCTAGAAATGATGCAGACTTCCTTAGGGAAGAGGCCAAGAGGGAGAGAGAACAGAAAATCAGAGAATGTAATGACGAAATCATAATAAAAAACAAACAGGTTGATGCAGAAATTGAAAGTATGATGAAGGAAGCCACTATCAGGGCTGAAGAGCTTGTATCTGAAAGTAAGATAAACAAGGATGCCAAGGCTAGGTCCGAAAAGATGATAAAGGAAGCTACAGACTACTCGAGGGACCTTAGAACAGGGGCTAGAAACTACTCTATAGAGCAACTAGAAAGTGTTGAAGCTACTTTAGTAGAAATCCTATCCGAGGTTAGAAAGGGTAAATCCCAGCTATAGGCATATGAAGATAGGTGGAATAATAGCAGAATACAACCCCTTCCATAAGGGACACAGTTACCAGATTCAGGAATTCAAGAGGGTATCCTCTTGTAGCCACCTCGTGGTAGCCATGAGTGGTAACTTTGTACAAAGGGGAGGTCCTGCCCTAGTGGATAAGTATGCCAGGGCCCAAATGGCCCTAGAAAATGGGGTGGACTTGGTCCTAGAAATACCAAGCATCTTTGCTGGACAGACTGCTGAAATATTTGCTAGAGGGGGTCTACTCAGTCTTAATTCATTGGGCTGTGTAGATTCTTTTTGTTTTGGTTCAGAGGATGGTAGTATAGAGAGGTTAACTGGCCTGGCCAACTTTATCTATGACCAGGCTGACTGGATAGACAAGAGGGCCAAGGCCCTGATGAAGACTAGTCTATCCTATGCGAAGGCGAGAGAAGAGGCCATTAAAGAGGGTTTTAGAGACTTTGATATAGGAGAAGTCTTGGGTCAGTCTAATAATATATTGGGCCTAGAATACCTTAAGGAGGGAAAAAGGCTAGGAACGACCATGGAGCCAGTAACCATAAGGAGAAAGGGCTCTTCATATAGTAGTCAGGACCTAGATGGAGACCTCCCATCAGCAAGTGCCATCAGGGCTGCCCTATTAGGATCGACTACAAAAACAAGGACTGGACAAGCTTTAGGTATAGCAGACAGTGTCTTGTCTGGCACTGACTTAGACAAGCATATAGGTAAGGCTATTGATGAGTCAGTTCTTGATATAATCAAGGGAATTATGGACAAAGGAACTTATCTTATGGGAGATGAAACCTTCTTTGGTGAAATATCCTATATAGTTGCCAGGGAAAGCGGTAGGTTAGAGGAGTATTTTGAGGTCAATGGTGGTCTGGATAGGTCTATAGAAAAACATATTCTAAGGTCTGTGACTATGGGAGAGGCAGTAGAAGCCTTGACCAACAAGTCTCACACAAGGGCTAAGATAAGAAGGGCCCTATACAATATCCTGCTTGGTATCAGAGGGGAAGACCTAGACCAGGTGAAGCATATTGAGAGCCTTCCGTATATAAGGGTTTTAGGTATGACCCAAAGAGGTAGGGATATACTTAGGATGGTAAAGGAAGAGTCCAATATTAGTATAGTAACAAGTCCGGCAAAGTCCATAGATAGTGACCAATACAGGGAGAATGCCTTGTTCAGAAAACTCCTAGATATAGATATGAGGACATCGGCCATCTATTACCAAAAATACTATTCCAAGAATCCGGACCTACTAGCAAGAGGTCAAGCAGATTTTTTTGATACAAGATTTAATTTTTGATTCAAGTAGATTTTTTAAGTTTGTTTTTTTAAGAAGTATATGTACTTTTTCTAAAAAAAGTGGTATATTAACAGAGGTAAAATAATTAAGTTTAAGTGGAGGAATGTAATTAAATGAAAGTTTTAGTGTTAAATTGCGGTAGTTCATCATTAAAGTATCAGTTAATCGATATGGAGAATGAAGAAGTACTTTGTAAGGGATTGGTTGAAAGAATAGGAATAGATGGCTCAATCCTTAAGCATGAAAAGGAAGGTCTAGATGGTAAGCATGTTGTAGAGCAACCAATGAAGGACCATAAGGATGCTATCGGCCATGTTCTAAGTGCTGTAGTTGATCCAACTGTTGGAGCTGTAAAGGAAATGAAGGAGATAGATGCTGTTGGACACAGAATAGTTCACGGTGGAGAAAAATTTGCTTCTTCTGCAGTCTTGACTGATGAAGTAATAGCTGCAATCAAGGATTGTAGTGACCTTGCACCACTACACAACCCAGCTAATTTAATGGGTGTAGAAGCTTGTAAGGCTATACTTCCCGATGTACCAATGGTAGGTGTATTCGATACAGCCTTCCACCAGACAATGCCAGAAAAATCTTTTATGTATGGTTTGCCTCATGAATTATATAAGAAGCATGGTGTAAGAAGATATGGATTCCACGGAACTTCTCACCTATACGTATCTCAGAAGGCTGCAGAAATGCTAGGTAAGAAGCCAGAAGACCTAAAGATAATCACTTGCCACCTTGGTAATGGAGCATCTATAACTGCAGTAGACGGTGGTAAGTCAGTAGATACTTCAATGGGTCTAACTCCACTAGAGGGTCTAATCATGGGAACTAGATGTGGTGATATAGATCCAGCCATAATACCTTTCGTTATGAAGAAGGAAGGTCTTGACGCTGATGGTGTTGACAAGCTAATGAACAAGGAGTCAGGAGTATACGGTATGACAGGTATATCTTCAGACTTTAGAGATATAGAGGATGCAGCAGCTGAAGGAAACCAGCTTGCTATAAATGCCCTAAACGCATATGCTCAGAGGGTAAAGAAGTATATAGGTGCTTATGCTGCTGAGATGAATGGTGTAGATGCAATAGTATTTACAGCTGGTCTTGGAGAAAATGGTATAGGTATGAGAGAGATGATCTGTGCTGATATGGACTTTATGGGAATTAAGTTAGATCCTGAGAAGAATGATGTAAGAGGCAAGGATAGGGTAATCTCTTCAGACGATTCAAGAGTAAAGGTATTATTGATACCAACTAACGAAGAATTGATGATAGCAAGAGATACTTTAAGACTATCTAAGGTGAATTGAAAAAGTAAATTCCACTTTGTAAGACTAAATTCTGTAATAGTAAAGCTCTTTAGAAAAAAATATAAAAAAGAGCTGACTTTTCGATAGAAAAGTATTAAAATATACATAAGAAACAAAGTTTTGGAAGCATTTTATGCATACTAATTAGGAGTCGGATTCACTTGTTTTTTTCGGAAATTGTAAATTCCACCCCTAGTGAAGATATATCATAGTTGGATTTTCCATGATCCTAATTGTACAATTTAATTGGATAAAAACCGATTCCGGTTTTGTTATTTATCTGCTTTTGAAAAAAGTTTTTCTGTTAACGTGATTTCATCAGCAGATATTTTTTTTATATTAAATATATCTAATAATTCCTTTCCGTATTGAAATGCAAATACTTCATATGGGCTCTTATTCCCAAGAGATTTTCTTGCATATGAATTTATATGACTCATCATAATATCTATATCTTTTTGTGTATATTTTCCAAAATCGACACCCTTAGGTATTATACGACGAATAAATTCGTGGTTGTTTTCACAGTTAGGCTTTTGAAAAGGAGCGTTTGCATCGCAATAAAAAACCCTGGAGCGAAGTTTGCCTTCCTTATCAAATTCGATTGCAGTAGGATTTGAAAATTCACTTCCATTATCTGCTAACAAAATTGGAAATAGGTCAGAATAGGCATCAGAACCCAATTTAGAGTACAGATTGTTAAATATGTCCGTAACCGATTTTGAGTCGTTAGACTCTCTTAAAAATGCAAGTTGTAGTTCCTGTTTTACAAAGTGTATAGTAAGCAATACAGGACCACCCTTTATACCTATAACAGAATCTATCTGTTGCGCTGGAAGGTCAGAATGATTACTCATATAGTCTTTATAATCCTTAAAAGTACGATTAATACGACAGGATTTATCTACCTTGAGTGGCCTAGTCTTAGACTTGCGAGGACGCATTCTAACTGTTCTTGGCATGTCTATATTCCTAGCAGAGAAAAGCCCGTTATTTACATAAGAGTATAGAGTTCGTTCTGACATCATGACCTCATCTTTGTGAAAGATAGATATATGATGAATAGATTGACCTTTAATGAGTAATGGAGAAACAATATTATCTAGATGTTTTATTTCCTCCTCAGAAAAAGCAAATCCACTACGAGACTCACTTAGTAGAGTTTCATATTCCTTTTGAGCCGATAAGGCTTTATAGAAAGACTTTTCTAATGTGCAGTTGGTCTTAGATTCACAAGAATTACAAACATATGGTGGCTTTTTAAGCTTAGGACAAGTATATTTCTCATATAAACTGCATTTTTCATTACATATACCACAGGACCAGCAAAGTCGTTTTCTATAGGTACACATCTTGCAAACATTACGTAGTGAGCATGAGCGATTAGCATTATGAAGACAGTCATTGAAAGACTTACTAAAAGCACCAGTCTTCTCATGTCTTATATGTGCACGAATTTCTTTTGAAATAGTAGTAGGGTCTTTATGAAGAATACGTGCAATCTTTCTAAAAGATGTTCCTTTACCTAATTCTATTTCTATTATATTTCTTGATTCAAGAGTTAAATGTTTTTGTGTGTTCATAATAATTTCCTCCTCATAAATCAAGGTAATGCAACTATAAACTTATGATACATTTAAATTATGAACTAGTAAATTCCATATACAAAAAAAGTGTATTTGGTAAAAGTAAATTCCATATCATGGCGGAATTTACTTTTACAAGTAACATAAGACTATCTAATCGTTAAAAATACTTGACAAATAAGACTCAAATATGTATAATGGACAAGTAATGTTTTAGAGGTGATAAATTTATGAAGCTAAATATAGATTCTCTAACTAATAAAGAGAGAGAAAGTGTAGACTTTGATTTTTGTGAAAATGTAGAGTCGATTAGATATTATGGTGTAGATTATAATTTGATATCACCCCTGCGTCTAACTGGTAGGATATCCAGGGCGGGAAGGAATTTTTTACTGAAGGCTAAGGTAGACTTTGATTACAAGGGTGCCTGCTCAAGATGTTTAAAAGACCTTGATGTTCCGGTGGCTTATGAGATAGATGCATACTTAATGAAAGAAACGTATGATGAGGATAGTTATGAAGATGTAGATATATTTCCTCTAGAAGGGACAGAGATTGATCTCTTGAAACTTGTAGACAGTACTCTGACTTATAACATGCCTCAAAAAGTGTTGTGTAGCGAAGATTGCAAAGGAATATGTTCGGGCTGTGGGGTAGACTTGAATACTAAAGACTGTGTATGTGAAGACTCCATGGACGACGATGACATTGATCCTAGATTTGCTAAATTAAAAGAATTGTTAAAATAGAGTAAGGAGGTGTCTTCATGGCAGTACCAAAGCGTAGAACATCTAAATCTAAAACTAAAATGAGAAGAGCGTCTAATTCAAAGATGGTTCCTACTGGTTTTGTTGAGTGTCCACAGTGTCACGAACCAAAGTTACCACACAGAGTTTGTCTAAGCTGTGGATCATACGATGGTAAAGAAGTAGTATCAGTTGACTAATTAGATTTTAGAAAACGAAATATGATTTTTAGGTAGCGTAAGCTTTTTTGCTTACGCTATTTTTACGTTCAAAAATGTGATATAATTTAATTAGTAGCTTTAAATGGAGGTTAAATATGAAGATAGTTATAGATGGAATGGGCGGAGATAATGCACCTATGGCCCCTGTAGAGGGAGCCTGCATGGCCGTCAAGGAATACGGTATAGATATAGTAATAACAGGTGATAAGGGCCTACTAGAGGCAGAATTAGCCAAGTATGATTGTGACAAGACAAAGATAGAAATAGTCCCTACTAGCCAGGTCATTACAAATGATGAGAAGCCAGTAGTTGCTATTAGGAGGAAGACGGACTCATCCATGGTAGTGGCCCTTAATATGGTTAAAAATAAGAAGGCTGATGCCATGGTATCAGCTGGCAGTACGGGGGCCCTTCTAAGTGGTGGTGTCTTTGTAATTAAAAGGATCAAGGGCATTAGCAGGCCTTGTATATGTACAGCCATACCTACAATGGATGGGGGACTTAGCCTTTTATCAGACACTGGTGCCAATGTAGACTGTGATGCCCAGCAGTTAGTTGACTTTGCAGCCATGACTAATATCTACGCCAAGAGGGTTATGAAGATAGACAAGCCTAGGATTGCCTTGGCCAATATTGGTACAGAAGAGGGCAAGGGTAATGACCTAGTAAAGACTACATTTGACCTACTGAAGGACAGGAATGACATGAACTTTATAGGCAATATGGAGACTAGGGAAATACTCAATGGTGTTTGTGATGTAGTTATATGTGACGGCTTTATAGGTAATATGATAGTTAAGACCCTAGAGGGAACAGTACTTTCACTTTTCAAGAAGTTAAAGGAGACTATGATGTCTTCTACTAAGGCTAAGCTAGGAGCACTAATGATGAAAGATAGCCTAAGAGGGCTAAAGGACTCACTTGACTACTCTTCACATGGTGGTGCACCATTTTTAGGAGTAGAGGGAGGCCTAATAAAGGCACATGGTAGCTCTGATGCTAGGGCAATCAAGAATGCTATTAGGCAGGCGATACAGTTTGTAGATGGAAATGTAGTAGAGGAAATTAGGGCATATATATCAAGCGACCAGGAAAAGGAAGAAGACAAGTAGGTAAACCAGACGAGTGTTTTGGAGGTAGATATGAGAGATAATTTAGCTGTCGACGAAAAGGACCTTAAGTTCAAGTATTTGAAACTGATGTCCAACCAGTATAAGACAATATCTGAAGCAAGTACGGAAATAATCAATTTAGAGGCAATATTGAACCTACCAAAGGGGACAGAGCATTTTTTATCAGACATACACGGAGAGCATGAGCCCTTTATCCATGTTTTGAAAAATGGGTCAGGCGTGGTCAGGAGAAAGATAGATGAGCTCTTTACAAATACCATGATGGATTCGGAAAAGAGGTCCTTGGCTACCTTGGTCTACTATCCATTTAGCAAGATAGAGATGATAAAGAAGACTGAAGCAAATATGGAGGACTTCTATAGGATATCTATATATAGGTTAGTGGAATTGTGCAAGTATTGTTCTAGTAAGTATACCAGGTCCAAGGTTAGAAAGCTACTGCCAAAGGACTATGCCTATGTAATAGAAGAACTAATGCATGAGCACAGGAAGAGCGAGCATAAGGAAGAATACTATGTATCTCTGGTAGAATCTATTATTACGCTGGGCCAGTCAGAGGACTTTATAGGGGCCCTAGCCAAGGTAATACAAAAGTTGGTAGTTGACAGGCTCCACATAGTTGGCGATATTTACGACAGAGGACCAAGGCCAGACCTAATAGTAGATAGGTTGATGGACCACCACAGCGTTGACATACAGTGGGGTAACCACGACATACTTTGGATGGGAGCAGCAGCAGGTGAAAAGACTTGTATAGCAAATGCCTTGAGGATATCATCTAGGTACGATAACTTGGATATTATAGAGGATATATATGGTATAAACCTACTTCCATTGGCCAGCTTTGCCATAAATACCTACAGGCATGACCCATGCAGCGAATTTCAGCCTAAAGTTGACCGTGATGATTCAAATATGAGGGAAATTTCCATGATAGCCAAGATCCACAAGGCTATCAGTGTTATCCAGTTCAAGCTGGAAGGAGCCATTATAAATAGGAGGCCTGAATATGAAATGAGCCATAGGTTGCTTCTAGACAAGGTCGACTATGACAAGGGGACCATAGTAATAAAGGGTAAGACCTATCCACTAAAGGACACAAACTTCCCAACTATAGACCCAAATGACCCTTATAGGCTTACAGAGGAAGAAAGGGAAATAATCGACAAGCTAGCCGATGCCTTTATGTCAAGTGACAAGCTTCAAAAACACGTAAACTTCCTCTTCTCTAAGGGAAGTATCTACCTTAAGTACAACGGAAACCTCCTAATCCATGGTGGCCTACCACTTAATGATGATGGAAGCTTTATGTCCATGGAACTAAAGGGACAGAGGTATTCGGGCAAGGCTTTGTTAGATAAGATGGAATCCCTGGTTAGGGAGGCCTACTATGAGGAGGATGAAGAAAAGAGGTCCTATGGTCTAGATATGTTCTGGTACCTATGGACAGGCAAGTGCTCGTCCCTATTTGGTAAGGACGATATGACTACATATGAGAGGTACTTTATAGAGGACAAGGCAACTCATAAGGAGAATAAGAACCCATACTTCAACCTAAGAGAGGACATGACCATCCTAAAGAAGATCTTTGACGAGTTCAATATGGACTTTGACGAAGACCATATAATTAATGGCCATGTTCCTGTTAAGTACAAGAAGGGAGAAAGTCCTGTCAAGGCCCAGGGTAAGGTTCTAGTAATAGATGGTGGATTTTCTAAGGCCTACCAGAGTAAGACTGGTATGGCAGGCTACACCCTAATATACAATTCAAGAACGCTACAGCTGGTTGCCCATGAGCCTTTTACATCAAAGGAGGACGCTGTTAAAAACGAGAGAGATATCATTTCATCTACAGTCTTGGTAGAGCACAAGGCCAAGAGAAGGATGATTAAGGATACAAATGATGGCCTACAGCTATTGGAGAGGGTAGAGGATCTTAAGGACCTTCTAGCTGCCTATAGGTCGGGTCTTATAAAGGAAAAATAATTTGCAAAAATAAGTATATTTTGGTATGATTGTAGCATAAGATAAAGTGAAATTAACATGGAGGTGTATTATGGAAAATTTAGGTCAGATAAAGATTTCAAATGATGTTATACAGACAATAGCTGGTTTTGCAGCACTAGAAATAGACGGTATAGACAAGTCTACTTCATTTACAGACAAGCTATTTAGAAATCACGGGATAAAGGTAAGTGTTGAAGATGACAAGGCTATAATAGACATAGATATAGCTGTTAAGTATGGTCAGGTAATACCAGATGTATCACTTAAGGTTCAGGAAAGCATAGTAAACGCAGTAGAAACTATGGCAGGTCTTAAGGTTGATAAGGTAAATGTACATGTTGATAGCCTAGTGATAAAAAAGGAAAAGGCAGAAAAGAAAGAAAATGACTAGAGCTAATAATTTAATAATGCAGAGGAAGGTTTCTAGGGAAATATTTATGAAGTATCTCTATAGCAGGGCCGTATCAAATGCGGGCTGGGAGGGTCTAAGCCAAGACCTAGATAGCTTTTTGGATTCAGTAGAAGACGATGCTATAGAAATTCACAAGTCACATGGTGGCAAGGAAATAGATATGCTAGACTCTTATAGGGAGGTAATATTGGATTCCTCATATTTGATGGATGCAGCCAGGGCTGTTGAAGACAATATAGGAGCCATAGATGCCTATATAAATGAGTATGCGAGAAACTGGACTACAGATACAATGCCTGCAGTTGACGTTGCCATCTTGAGATTGGCTGTTGCTGAGATCAAATTTATGTTTACTATACCAGAGGCTGTTGCCTGCGATGAGGCGGTAAACATTGCAAAGAAGTATTGTGACGATGATGCCTACAAGTATATAAATGGTATACTTGGAAGTGTTATGAAGGCTTAGTTTAATAAGATCAACAAAGAGGGCCTGGTGTGGATATCTACACTAGGCCCTATATTTTTGCTCATATTAAGTTTAGTTGGCAAGACTGTAGCTTGAATTATCTAGTTTGAACTTGTCTTTGATGCCCTTACTTGTAAATATCTTCTTATCATTTGTTATAAAGATAGCATCTACATCCTCAAGCTCCTCTATAAACTTCATACCCTCCTCAAGGCCAAGGCCAAAGGTAGAGGTAGAAAGGGCGTCCCCATCTATAGACTTTTTAGATATTATAGTTACACTACTTAAGTTATTTTCAAACGGATAACCAGTAGTCGGGTTGATCATGTGGTGGTAGACCTTACCGTCTTTTTCTATAAATCTCTCATATACACCAGATGTTACTATAGACATATCTGTTAGCTGTATAGTTCCAAGAGGCTCTGTATTAGTCTTGGCCGGGTCCTGGACACCTACATTAAAGTCGGTCTTCTTGGCATTTTGACCAAATACATATATATTTCCACCTAGGTTTATAATAGCATTCTTTACACCATTTTCCTTGAGATAGTCAGCTAGTTTGTCAGCACAATAGCCCTTGGCGATACCACCTAGGTCTATTTTCATGCCTTTCTTTTTAAGATAGACAGACTTTTCTTTGTCATTTAGGCTAATATCCTTGTAGTTGACAAGAGGAAGCAAGCTTTTGATTTCCTCAGATGATGGAACTCTTGCAGACTCATTACCAATATTCCATATAGAGGAAATAGCACCAACTGATATATCAAACTTTCCACCTGTCTTTTGGGAATAGGAGATGGCCTTTTTGATTACAGTATAGGTATCGTCAGAAACCTTGATAGGCTGGATACCCGCATTTTGATTTATCTTTGAGACTTCACTTGAAGCTAGCTGAGAGCTCATCTTGTTATGTATGTCAAGGACTATCTTGTCAGAAGCAGGAAGAACCTTGTTAGCCTTGGACTTCCTAGTGTTGATGACACTGATCTGGTTTACAGTATCTAAGTAATAATTAGTAGTAGAAAAAGTACCGACCTTATCTATAACTGTAAAATAAAATATAAGACCAATAATAAAGAAAATTATTATTGATGCAAGTATCTTAAGATTTGATTTTTTCATTTTTACCTCCATTTATGTTATAATCAATATAGCACAATAAGTATTATAACATATTTTAAAGCATATGAGTAGAATTAGGAGAAGAAATGAAAAAGAGAGACATAATCCTTTTTGGAATAGTGGGCATACTGATTGTACAGGGAGTCCTTATAAATAAATTTATGAATTCAGGCCAGGGTGCTAGGGTAGAGGTTTATGTAGAAAACAAGCTATATAATACCTATCCACTAGACAAGGACCAGAAGATAAATATAAAGGAGAAAAATGGTAGGATAAACAATATACATATCCATGACAAGGGAGTCGAAATGACTAAGGCCAACTGTCCAGACAAGGTCTGTATCCATACGGGCTTTATAGATAAGCCAGGCCAAAGTATAGTCTGCCTACCACACAAGATAAATATAAAGATAATTAGTGATGATGACAGCCAGATAGACAAGGATGTAATTGTAAAATAGTATGACAGGGAGGGACTTATGGTAAATATAGGTAATGATTGGGACCAGGTCTTAGTTGATGAATTTAAAAAAGAATACTACCTAAAGTTAAGGGAGTTTCTAAAGTCAGAGTACAGGAGTCAGCAGGTATTTCCAGATATGTATGATATTTTTAATGCCTTGAAGTATACATCATTTGAAGGGACAAAGGTATTGATATTGGGCCAGGACCCCTACCATGATGATGGTCAGGCCCATGGCTTGGCCTTTTCAGTAAAGCCGGGTATAAAGACACCACCGTCCCTTTTAAATATGTACAAGGAGCTTAGGGATGAGCTAGGTCTATATATACCAAATAATGGCTACCTAGTACCTTGGGCCAGGCAGGGTGTACTATTACTAAACACGGCCCTGACTGTGAGGGCCCACCAGGCAAACTCCCACAAGGGTATGGGTTGGGAGACCTTTACAGACAATATAATATCCTACCTAAATCAGAGAGAGGAGCCTGTAATATTTGTACTATGGGGGGCAAATGCAAGGTCTAAAAAGAAGCTTATAGATGGATCGAGGCACCATATACTAGAGGCCCCCCATCCGAGTCCGCTTTCAGCCCACAGGGGTTTTTTCGGGTGTGGACATTTTGCCAGGGTAAACCAGCTCCTAGAGGAAATGAGACAAGAGCCTATAGATTGGCAGATAGAAAATATTTAGTAGGTGTAGGTATATGAAATTTTCAGCGTCATTTAGTGGTGGTAAAGACTCCACATTAGCAATAAAGAGGATGTTAGACCAGGGCAACGACTTAGTTGCCCTAATTGTTTCTACAAAAAAGGGACAAGACTTGTCTTGGACCCATAATCTAGAATATAGGTATTTCGAGGATGTAGGCCAGATACTTGCTTGCAAGGTAATATTTACAAGGGCAGGCCTAGAGGACTATGAGGTTCAATTTGAAGAGGCCTTAAAGACAAGTAAAGACCTAGGTGCCCAGGCCTGTATTTTTGGTGATATTGATATAGAAGGCCACCTAAATTGGAATAGGGCCAGGTGTAGGAAGGCAAATATAGGCTGCATCCATCCCCTAGAATACGAGGAAAGGGAGAATATCCTAGATGAATTCATAAATTCAGGTCTAGAGGCAAGGATAGTGAAAGTAAATGAGGATTATCTTGACAAGTCCTATGAGGGAAGGTTATTGGATAAGGGCTTGATTGATTATTTCAAGGAGAAAGACCTAATAGATGCCTGTGGTGAAAATGGTGAATACCATACTAGGGTAGAGGTTTGGTCAATAGAAAAATATCTGAAAAAAAATATAAAATCTACTTGATTTTTATAAGGACCTATGGTAAACTAAAGTTACTTGATACTGATTATCGTATCAAAATTAAAGATTTAATCAATCTTTAGCTTCCATATCAACACATATAAATTGTTTAATAAAAATAGGCTGGGCACAGCCTATTTTTATTTGCAAAAAAGACTATACATACAAGATGCATAGTCTTTTAGTTAGCTTACACTAAGTTTTTACAAATTCTTCTTAACAAGTTCATTTATCTTTCTGCCGTCTGCACGTCCAGCAGTCTTAGGCTTGATAGCCGCCATAATCTTGCCCATATCCTTCATTGATGTAGCACCAACTTCAGCTATAGTTTCGATTACGATCTTCTCAAGTTCTTCTTCGCTTAATTGTTGAGGTAGGTATCCTTCTAAAACTTGTATTTCAGATTTTGTTTCTTCAACCAAATCATCCCTGTTAGCCTTGACGAATTCCGCAAGTGAATCCTTTCTTTGCTTAAGCTGCTTTGATATGATATCGATGATAGCATCATCAGCTAGCTCAACACGGTTATCAACTTCATGCTGTTTAATAGCAGCCCTGATAAGTGTAACAACAGACTTTTTGACTGTATCCTTGTTTTTCATAGAAGACTTTAGGTCTTCCTGCAGTTTTTCTTTAAGGGACATTCCCTTTCACCTCTTTTTAATTAACTATCTTTTAGCGTTTTTTCTTCTAGCAGCTTCTGCTTTTTTCTTACGCTTAACACTAGGCTTGTCATAGTGTTCTCTTTTTCTAACTTCTGACATTATGCCAGACATAGCACACTGTCTCTTGAATCTTCTAAGTGCACTATCTAATGATTCGTTTTCTCTTACTCTAACTTCTGACATCTGTTTCACCTCCCTACAACTAGCGATTTGTTAACCTAATCTGATTAGTTTAACACCATAATATTATAAGATAAATTAGGCTATTTAGCAAGTCTTTTTGAAAAATATATAGAAATATATATAAAATTCTAAAAAAATCTAATCTTACGCGAAAATTATTTATGAATTTAAAAAAGTGTGGTATAATAAGTAAGTGGATAATACCCATTATTTTTTTATACATTGTGGGATAAAAAATGCAATATAGGGACTAAAAAAGTCCACAACCTGTTTCAAATCATAAATTAGTGGTATTTTGAAAATAGGTATTATAGGTAAATTTTTAATATAAGTGATATTATAGATATATATTTAATTATGGTAAGATAAATGGTAAAAATGGTAAAAGGTAAAAATCAGGAGGTAATGTATGAAGGCTATTGGTATTTTGACTAGTGGAGGAGATGCTCCAGGTATGAACGCAGCCATTAGAGCAGTTGTTAGAACTGCCATATATTATGGCTACAAGGTGTACGGAATCGAAAGAGGTTATGCAGGTCTTTTAGAAAAGGACTTTAGAGAAATGGACCTTTCTTCAGTAGGTGATATCATCCAGAAGGGTGGTACAATATTAAAGTCATCAAGATGTGATGAGTTTAGGACAGAAGAAGGTAGGGCCAAGGCTGTAAAAATATTGGAAGAATTTGGTGTTGAAAGCCTAGTAGTAATAGGTGGAGACGGGTCTTTTACAGGAGCTAACAAGCTAAGCCAGTTAGGAGTGCATACTATAGGTATACCAGGAACTATAGACAATGACCTTGCCTATACTGATTATACTATAGGCTTTGATACTGCAACAAATACAGTCATAGATGCTATAGGTAAGCTAAGAGATACGTCATCATCACATGACAGGGTGAATATTATAGAGGTAATGGGTAGACATTGTGGAGACCTTGCCCTATTTGCTGGTATAGCAGGTGGTGCAGAGTCTATAATAGTACCTGAAATGAATACAAGTACAGAGGATATAGTTAAGAAGCTTAAGACAACTCAGAAGAGGGGGAAGAAGCACAGTATCATAGTTCTAGCAGAGGGTGCTGAAAATATAGAGGGTGGAGCCCTAGGCCTTAGGTCTGCCCTTACAATAGAAGACAAGGCAGATGTTAGGATAACAGTGCTTGGTCACGTCCAGAGGGGTGGTTCTCCATCAGCCTTTGATAGGATCCTGGCTAGTAAACTGGGCAATAAGGCAGTAGAATTACTAATAGAAGGTAAGTCTGGCAGGGTTGTCGGTATAAAGGACAATAAGATAATAGACATGGATATAGATGAAGCTCTTTCAATGAAGAAGACTTTTGATGAAGATATGTATGAAATGGCAAAGATACTGTCTATATAGGACTTGTATCTTGTTGACATAAAGACTGAGCAGGTAACTTAGTTTATAATTTATAATTTGGCAGGCTAAGGCCTGGCCGTACAAAGTTATAGGAGTGATTAAATTATGGTAAGATGTAAAAAGACAAAAATTGTTTGTACAATGGGACCTTCAACTGATTCAGACCAGGTTCTAAGAGAATTAATTGAAAATGGACTAAATGTTTGTAGGTTCAATTTCTCACATGGTTCACATGAAGAACACAAGGAGAGAATGGATAGGACAAAGAGGATAAGAGAAGAATTAGACCAGCCAGTGGCAATACTTCTAGACACTAAGGGTCCAGAAATTAGAACAGGTGAATTTGAAGAGCCAGTAGTCCTTGAAGAGGGTGCAAAGTTTGTAGTAAGTATGGACGACTGTATTGGTAACAGCCAGAGATGTAGCGTATCATACAAGGGTATGATAGACGATGTTAAGGTTGGAGATACAATCCTAATCGATGACGGTCTAGTAGGCCTAAAAATTGAAGAAATTAAGGGTAATGACATACATACAGTAGTGGCAAACTCAGGAAAGGTATCATCAAGAAAGGGTGTAAACCTTCCAGGCGTTTCAATCAACCTACCAGCAATCACAGAAAAGGATATAGAGGATATCAAGTTTGGTATAGAACAGGGTATAGACTTTATAGCAGCATCATTTGTTAGAAAGGCTTCTGACGTACTTGAAATTAGAAAGGTACTAGAAGAAAATAATGCACCTGACATCCACATCATATCTAAGATAGAGAGCCAGGAGGGTGTAGATAATATAGACTCAATCATCCAGGTTTCAGATGGTATAATGGTGGCCAGAGGAGACATGGGTGTTGAAATTCCAAGTGAAGAGGTACCTATTGTCCAGAAGATGATCATCAAGAAGTGTAATGAGGTAGCCAAGCCAGTAATCACAGCTACTCAGATGCTTGACTCAATGATTAGAAACCCTAGACCTACAAGAGCAGAGGTAACAGACGTGGCAAATGCCATCTATGATGGTACTGACGCTATAATGCTTTCTGGAGAAACAGCTGCCGGTAAGTACCCAGTAGAGGCTGTAAAGACAATGAACAGAGTAGCCTTGAGAACAGAAGAAACTCTTGACTACAAGATTAAATACAATATAGACATAGACGAAATAACTGTAACAGACGCTATCAGCCATGCTACTTGTACAACAGCAATGGACCTTGGTGCAAGGGCTATCATAACTTGTACCTCATCTGGTTATACAACTAGGATGGTATCTAAGTTCAGACCTAAGTCTCCAATCATAGCGGCAACTCAGAATGAAAGAGTTAGAAGAAAGCTATCCCTATTATGGGGTACATACCCTCTAATTTCTAAGTTTGCTGAAAGTACTGATGAGGTAATGGATGAATCAGTAGAAGTAGCTAAGAAGGCAGGAATAGTAAATCCTGGCGATGTAGTTGTAATCACAGCAGGCGTACCAGTAGGTAAGACAGGAAAAACTAACCTAGTAAAGGTTGCTGTAATTGGCGAATTCCTAGGTAGGGGTGTTGGTATTGGTAAGGTTTGTGTAGAAGGACCAGCCAGGGTAATTATGCCAGGAGAAGACAAGGAATTCAATGAAGGAGATGTCCTAGTTACACTTGGTACTGACAGAGATATGTTGAAGTACATGGAAAAGGCATCAGCAGTAGTAACTGAGACTGGTGGTATGACTTCACATGCTGCCATAGCAGGAATCAACCTAGGCATACCAGTAATAGTATCCGTAGAAGATATCACAAAAAAGATAAAGGACGGACAAATGATAAAGGTAGAGCCAGCCAGTGGTGCTGTTAGTAGAGAACAGTAGTTTTGACTAAATAAAAGAGATAAATCAGGTCGTATATCCAAGTTTCTATGAAGTTGGGTCTACGGCCTATTTTTTGACCTTATAAATGGTACTATGTGATATAATAGGGTGTAGTATATGATTATTTTATAAGAATGATTAGACCTAGCTTAAGCAAATATTTGCTAAGCCAATTTATAGATAAATTTTAAGAAAAAGTTAGAAAAAGCCTGATAAGGTTTAGTAAAAGATAAATAAGTGTTGAGAAGGATAGAAGATGTTAGAAAAAGGCAAAAAATACGAATGCAAGATAGTAGATATAGGACAAAATGGTGTTGGCATAGGCAAGCATGAGGGCTTTACCGTATTTGTAGACGGGGCGCTATTGGGTGAGGTTGTTGATGTCAAGATCAAGAAGTCCAAGAAAAAATATGCAGAAGGAGTAGTCTCTAAGATAAAGGAAAGGTCACCATACAGGGTAGACAGGGCCTGTAACCCCAAATACTCAAGCTGTGGTGGATGTCAGATCCAGGAGCTAGACTACCAAAAGCAGCTAGACCTGAAGACTAATATGGTCAAGGAAGATTTAAAGAGGATAGGTGGCTTAGAAGATGTACAGGTATTTGATACAATAGGTATGGAGGTTCCATATAGGTACAGGAACAAGGCCCAATTCCCAGTCCAGAAGGAAGATGGAAAAGTGAAGTTAGGCTTTTATAGGAAGAAGAGCCACGATATCATTGATATAGACAAGTGCCTTATCCAGGATGAAAAAAATGACCTTATCATAGACATTATAAGGAAGTACATAGAAGAAGAAAATATCAGCATATACGATGAAAAAAGCCACAAGGGACTACTTAGGCATATAGTAACCAAGGTAGGCTTTACAAGTGGTCAGGTAATGGTAGTCCTAGTAGCTACAGAGGATAGGTTCAAGGGCTTAGACAGGCTTATAGAAAACCTAAAGGACCAGGTTGAAGGTTTTACCAGCCTGGTGGTAAATATAAACAAGGACAAGACCAATGTGATCCTGGGATTAAAGAATATAAACAAGTATGGAAATGGTAAAATAGTAGACAATGTAGGCGACCTAAAGTTTGAAATATCGCCATTATCGTTCTTCCAGGTCAATCCAATTCAGACAGAGGTCCTTTACAATAAGGCCCTTGAATATGCAGACCTAAAAGAGGGGGATAGGGTCTTTGATATCTATTGTGGAATAGGGACTATATCCCTATTTCTAGCACATAAGGCAGAATTTGTATACGGGGTAGAAATAGTTGAAGATGCAATCAAGGATGCCAGACTAAACGCAAAGCTAAACGGTATGGACAACCTAGAGTTCTTTGTAGGCAAGGCAGAAGAGGTAGTGCCTGAAATCTACAAGGATGGCAAGAGAGCCAATGTAGTTGTAGTGGACCCACCTAGGAAGGGTTGCGATGAAAGGGTATTAGATACCATAGTTAAGATGGAACCTGACAGGGTGGTATATGTGAGTTGCAATCCTAGTACCCTGGCCAGGGACTTGAGGTATTTGGTGGATAAGGGTTATAGGTGTGAGAAGGTCCAGCCTGTTGACTTATTTCCTCATTCTGTTCATGTTGAGTGTGTTGTATTGATGTCAAAAGTTGCACCCACGAAGTAAATAAAATGTAGAAAACAAAGGCTTATTCTAAGGCTATCGTTAAAAGGTATCGGTAGCCTGGAGTAAGCCTTGTTATTTGAGAGAAATTAAGGTTGAGTGGGAATATATCCGTAGACTAGAGTTGACACTAGAGAATGGATAACAAGAAAAAATGCACCCACTTGCACCCAGAACGGTTTGTATTTTATATGCATAAGGAAATGTACTGTATCATATAGAGGAAATATGACTTTAGTAGAATGGATGCAATCTCTTAACTTTGCGAAAACAAGAATCTCATAAAACTACGTACCTTAATATATATTAATCGTATTGTGGTACGGGAAAATAGTTATTCATGTTTTTACTTTTGAACAGGCAAGTTAATGGTGTCTCTTTAAGATTAAGGTGTCAATGCTTAAACACACCCTTGATTTCTTAAACCATTGCAGTGAGTTATGTAAGCGAAAAAAATGTTCTGTTAAAATTATAAGAAGATTTCCATGGAATATAAATGGGAGAACATGGAAATTAGTATAATATGTTGTTTCTATGATAATAAGCATTGCTTTAAATTGATAAATAGGTAAATTTATATGCTGCGACCATGTGTAGACGGTAATTTATCTGTCACGACCAAATAAATAAACTAGCTTAGAATGCTTGAAATGTAGAATTTCCGAGATTTGTTTCATAAGTGGGGTATGGGCAGGAGTTTTTTGTGTGCTTACAGTAGTTTTAGACACTAGATTTGCATAAGGTAAGTCCACAACGATATTTTTTTCGTGAATTTAGACTAGAGAATGTTTGCCGTTTATGAATGCCGGTAGTTTAAAATTGAAATATCAATAAGTAACACTTAACCATATTGAAATAACGTTTAATGAATGATATAATGTTATTGAGAATTTGTAATCTTCAATTGTTTAAAACGAGGGGATCATATGAATACATTTGAGAATGATAAATATATTAGTTTAGAAGAGGCTGCAAATTATCTTGGTATAAAACCAGTTACGCTTCGTAGTTGGATACGCGATTCTAAGAACGAAGTTCCTGCACATAAGATTGGGCGTTTCTGGAAGTTTAAACGCTCTGAAATTGACGAGTGGGTAAATAGTGGGAAAAGCGCTATTGATAAATAAAAAGGTATGATAAGGGACATTGTAATAAAAACAAGTCCTACAATAAAGTTAATTATAAATTTAGGTAGGAATATATAGATGAGATATTTAGGTAGCAAGATTAAATTGGTAGAACAAATAGAAAATGTGATAAATGAAAACCATATTGAAGGCGAAACATTTGCTGATTTATTTGCTGGAACAGGTTGTGTGGGTGACTATTTTAAGGGGCGTTATAACGTGATTTCAAATGATTTTTTATATTATTCATTTGTTCTTAATAAAGCTAAGTTGATGAACGCATGCATTCCTCAGTTTGTGATATTCAAAGAAAAATTTGATGTAGATATTTTCGATTGGTTAAACAGTCAGGAGTATGAGCCGGATGACACTTTTTTTGTATATAAAAATTATACTCCAGTTGGTGAACGAATGTTTTTTACAGAAAAAAATGGGATAAGAATAGACGGAGTAAGAAAGTCTATAGAACAATTATATACCAATAAAAGTATAGAGGAAAAAGAATACTATTTTTTAATTGCTTCATTGCTAGAAAGCGTAACAAAAGTTTCGAACACCTCAGGTACATATGAGGCGTATTTCAAGTTTTGGGATTCAAGGGCTGAGAAAGATTTTCTTATTGAACCTCTGGAACTTAATTGCGTTGATCACATAAAAGAACATTCTATTCTATGTGAAGATACAAATAAGCTGATTAGAAAAATTGATGGAGACATAGCATATATAGATCCTCCATATACGGTAACCCAGTATGTATCTGCTTATCACATGCTTGAAACTATCGCAAAAGATGATGCTCCAGTAATAAAAGGTGTTGGCGGAAAGAGAGGACGTGGAGATAAAAACTCACTTTATGCACAACGAAGTCAAGCAAAGAAAATATTCGAGGATTTATTTAGACAAATACAATTTGATCACGTTTTAATTAGTTATAGCAATCAAGGTTTGGTTCCACTAGAGGAACTAGTTGAACTAGCAAAGAAATTTGCTATTGATGGAAAAGTGCAGATTTATAATTTTGACTATCGTGAATACCAGAATCATAGATCAAGTAATAAAAGAAACGGAAAGAGTTTAAATGAAGTAATTATTTATTTTAAGAAAGATCGTAAAATAAATAAATCTCCATTAAATTATTCTGGCAGTAAGGATACTATGCTACCAAGCATATTAAAGGAGCTTCCACATAATGTAGATACATTCGTTGATGTGATGGGTGGAGCGTTTAACGTTGGAGCAAATGTGCAGACGACAAATCGTGTTGTATATAACGAAATCAATCCATTTGTATATAGTATTGTAAAATGGTTACTTGAAGGCGACAGAGAGCAAAAAGTAAGTGATATTGAAGCTGTTATAAAAAAATTTGATCTTAGTAAAAGAAGAAAAGATGCATACAATTCATTGAGAGATGAGTACAATGAGAATCCATCAAATCTTTACTTATATACTCTTCATATGTATGCGTTTCAAAATATGATCAGATTTAATTCGAGACACAAATTCAATACACCTATTGGGGTGGCTGGATATAGTGATGATATTAGGAGTAGAGTGATCAATTTTCGTGTAAAGGCACCGGAATATCTTATGCTAAATATGGACTATACAAAGATTCAGTGGGATGAATACCCGATTGATACAGTTTTTTATTTTGACCCACCTTACTACATAACCAGTGCTGCGTATAATGATGGGAAAAGAGGGATGAAAGGCTGGGGAATCACAGAAGAAATAGAGATGCTTTCTATATTAAAACATATAGACCAACTTGGATATAAATTCATGTTATCAAATGTAATTGAACATAACGAAAAAAGACATGAACTTCTCGAAGCTTGGGTAAATGAAAATAATTATAGGGTGATAGACGCTGGGGTTAGTGGCTGGAGATATGTGAAAAATGAAGTCTTAATTTTAAATTACTAATAGGAGGTAAATGGCAAATGATGCATACATTGGTTATACCTAATGAGTTAGAGCAAAAACTTATTGCAGCTTATGGTGATGCTACAACACATGAAAAATGGCTTGCTATAGGAGTTGATACGGTTGAGGATATGAAAAATCGAATAAAAGACAGACTTAACGAAAACAATCCCAAACTAGAAATTGCGAGTATTCGTAAAGAAGACAAAAACATAATTAAGAATCGTATTAATAATTCAGGTAGAGTTTCAATGTTTGCAGGTTATTTAGAAAATGCAAATGGTATTGTTGATGCGCTATTCTTTTATGTAGATCCAGATGCTGGGAATGCTAATGATTTTTTGGCAAGTAAAATTCCTCCGGTGATACTAGGTATTTATAGAAATCATGCCTGTAGTAAACATGATTTACATATTAATAATATGCCTGTATATGTAGTTAGTGTATGTACTTCAAGTAGAGTGAGCAACGCTTCAGTAAAACAGCAGATTATTTGTGCAGAAACAATGGGAATCAAATATATAGATGTTTTTGATAATCCACTTTACGATATTATCAATAGTCAAACTGTTATGGATGAAATCAGAAGCATTAAAACGATAAAGGCCTTTTCTGAGCTAGTATCACAAAGTGGTACGAATGATTCCTTTAAAATCGATGAAGCTAGTAAAACGCTTTCTGTAATATGTGTAAACATGCTACAGAGAACTAACGACACTGCATATATCTATAGATGGTTTTTGAAATGCATACCGGCCGTATATTTAGCGTCTAAGGAAGGGTATACAATAGATTTAAGTGCAATTAGAACTATAACAAGTGGTGATATTCCGCTAATCAGGGAATATATTGAAAAATACCCAAGAACAATTTGAATAAGGAGGAAAAAAATGCAAAAAATTTTCTATGGTGCACCTGGAACGGGTAAGAGTTATAAAATTGATAATTCTATATTAAATGGAGTAAGTGATGACCATATCTTTCGTATAACGTTCTATCCAGACTTCTCTTACAGCGATTTTGTAGGACAATTACTTCCGACAGTAATTCCACCTGCTACTCCTGGAGGAATGAGTACTATAACTTACGAATTTCAAAAGGGTGTATTTACAACAGCGCTGGAAAAAGCATATGAAAACAATGCAGAAGATGTTTATTTAGTAATTGAGGAAATGTCTAGAGGTGATTGTGCCACTATTTTTGGAGACATTTTTCAATTGTTGGATAGGCAGAAATCAGGTCCCAATATGGGATATAGTAGATATTTTATCAACAATAAAATGATTTCAAATGACATTATTGCACTTCCTGGTGATACAGTTAAATTACCTGCAAATTTCCATATTTTAGGAACCGTAAATACGAGCGATCAGAATGTATTTGTTATGGATACCGCATTTAAAAGGCGATTTGACTGGGAATATATAAGCCCTAACCCTATTGAAGTTATAGGTATGCCAGGAACATATGAAAATAATGTTGATTTAGAGATAAATGACGGAAATACAAAAAGAACAATTAGCTGGGTAGATTTTTATCAGAAATTAAATGAATTTATTGCAGACGATCGTTATTTGGAGTTGGGTGAAGATAAGCAACTTGGCCCATTCTTTATCGAATTTGATTCGACAGCTGGTGTGAAAGAACATAATAAAGTGATTCAAAATAAGCTTTTAAATTATTTATGGACTGATGTACATAAAGCTTCTTATAAAAGCGATATTAGGTTATTTAAGGATGATATTGGAACCTTCAAAAAGCTTTATGAAGAATTTGAAGCAGGTCATCAGGTGTTCAGTGAGACCTTTATATTGATATTATAGTTAATGAGGTGGTTTAATGAGTGCCATTTACTATTATGGACAAGATGGTGAAAGAGTAGATATTGCTATAAAAAAGCTATTTGGACTGGATGAAAAGGAATTACGCTGGTCTAATGAAATTGGTGATAGTGTATATAATTTTGTTGGATTTGTTTTTAGAGATAATAATATCTTAGTAGTGTTTCCTAAACATTACACTACGACAGCTTCAATCAGTCTGCTAAATACCTCTCATACAGAGCTTACAAACGACATCAAACTATTGTACGGCGTAATTAGAAAATACAGTGAGAGAGCTGGAATTTCATCAAAAGCAAAAGCATATATTGGAGCGCATGAAGGGTATGACTCAGATTATCCATTCGAATTATTCTTTTTAATATATGATTACTTTCAAAGGTACGGCTTATATAAAGAGAAAGAAGTAAAGGTTGCACCAGGAAGTTCAGGAAAGATATCATGGAAAAAGACAATCGAAAAAGCCCAAAAAATTGTCAGTGATGGAAATTTGATATTTGCACCAATATATGTAAAAAAGAAGAACCTTAATTCTGTATTCATTACCGATTGTATGGCTTTTATCATCGATCATACCATAGAACATTTTCACAATTTTTTATCCTTACGCAACACAGGCTATAATCGAGATAGATTCGATTACTTTGGTAATATTGATTTTGTTATTTCACAGTTAAATCAATATTCAAACCGTGTGTTTAAGGATATTAATAAGCAATTAATTATGAATATGATTAGTTTCTTTGATCAATATAAACATAGAACAAAATCGATAGGTGGAAAGATTCATGTCAACATAAAGTATTTTGATAAAATATGGCAGGACATGATTGATTTGTATTTAAACAAACATTTTATTGGAATTGATTCCGTAGGGGATGGTCTTGACTTCAATGAACATCAAACTAGAAGTCCGATTGTATTTAGAGATAAATCATTTATAGATATAGATGACTCTAGTCATCATTTCTATATTGATATAGATCATGTAGCTTTAGATGGAAATACATTGTATATCTTTGATTCGAAGTACTTTTTTGAATCTAAGCGCCTAAATTATAAGCAATACTCGTATAACGAAATCTTGAGATACTATTTTCCTGGAGTTACAGAAATCTTTAATGCTCTTGTGCTACCAGGCGAAAAACGAAATGAATTACACTTTTCACTCAACAAAGCATACACAGGTAGTCGCTTGTTCGGAAATAAGATAATTGAACAATATCTTAATACCAAGACTGTAATGGAAGACTATTTGAAGAATTAAGAGATATAAGCTCTGTATTTACGAGGTGTTGTGTGTAATAAAAGGTCGTTAGCTTGCTGAATTAGTAAAAGATAACGGTGTATTAAGCAGTAATAGATTCCGTATCCTGATTGGGAGTCACTTGGTATTTATACACAAAATGTGCATCACATGGCATATATATTCGAATATTTAGGGAGGAGAAAAGAGTATGACACAAAACCGCTCATTTAAAGATTATGTAAAACAAAAATTTGATAATGAAATTTGGGCGGTTGCTGAAACTTTTCTCAATAATAATACGTCATATATTAAAACATTATCAGTAAGGTTACATAGGACAGGTGATATTGAGATTACTGAAGTTCAAATTGAACATGTATGGGTTGAAGATCAAGAAGATATGAGAATCAATTTTGATCTTGCTATATCAGTTGTTTTTAATATCCAGGAGGGTGATTATCACTATGATGATTATGAAGAGAAAACAGTATGGCTATTACTAGAATGTACAGGTGATTTAGATAAACAATTACAAGATTTTAATGTTCTGAACTATGGACTATATAACGGTAAAAATAAAGTTCAATCACCTCTAGACGATTCTCTAGTTGCCGTTATTTCAACTAATGATCTGGAAAGAGTGTCAGAAGATTTTTTAAATAAATATTAT
>ERZ773027.160-NODE-160-length-44394-cov-4.748371_pt1 | contig 44394 bp, 57 predicted proteins | sample MGYA00511032_ERZ773027 | MGnify/ENA primary metagenome ERZ773027 (study PRJEB29015, sample SAMEA2738138) | human oral metagenome | biome: human oral; feature: human-associated habitat; material: saliva | place: China | collected 2190 ... | reverse complement strand
AAGACGGAGATAACGCACGCAGCGGTAATCGGGATCTTCTGCTATGCGAGTGTGACTATCGCCCGCTTCCTCGACCTTGCGTCTGCGCTTATGCGAGACAAACGCTTCGACGAAAAGCAGGCTCGCATCATCGTAAGCGAGGGTAAGCTGGAGGGAGACCCCAAGAAGCTGGCTAAGAAGTTCGGGAACGGAGCGTCCAGCAAGGGCTACGCTTCATTCATCCTCAGACTTGTCATGTACTACATCTTTGTAGCTCTTGCAGGCTTTGTCGATGGGCTTTTCCTTATGTCTGATGCGTGGTCATACGTTCACATGCACGAGCTCCCATACGTATCTGTGTTCGTTACGCTACTTATCATACATACGGAGTTCACGAGTATTTGGGAGAATAGCCCCAGAAACGTCACGCAGAGCATGGAGAAGAGTATGCGACGCTTCGTGAAGGGAGCTAACGCAATACGCAACAAGGACGTCGAAGAGATCCGAGAGATCTTTGTCGAGCGAGTAAAGAGAGAAGAAGGAGAAGAGTAATACCGACACGACTATGAGCAAGTACTTTTCCCTCTCCGAGATGACGCACAGCGGTACGGCTATCTCTCGGGGCATTCCCAACGACCCCACAGACGAGCAAATACAAGACCTCAACCGCCTAATGGACTACTTAGACGAGGTGCGTGAGGAGTTTGGGCAACCAATCATCGTCACCTCGGGCTTCCGCTCTCCACGGCTCAACAGAGCGGTGGGCGGTGCGATGACCAGCCAGCACGTCAAGGGGCAAGCAGCGGACATCCGACCAGCGCAAATAACGGACATCGGGCGACTATTCCGCCTCATCCGTGCGCACGGGGGCTTTGACCAGCTCATCGACGAGCGTCCAGTGGGGAGAGCCCCGTGGATACACGTGTCAATAGCCCCTACCACACGACAGCCACGAGGCGAGGTGCTGGAGTATGACGGCAAGAGCTACAAGCGAATGAACTAACAGCAGGGCGGGCGGTGACGTGAGGCCTCCGCCTGCTCCTGCCAACAAACCAACAGCCTCACACAACATAATCAAACCTTTTATGAAAGCATTTGGAAAGGACGCCTGCCAGAAGACAACGGCAACGCTCCCACTCGCGCAGCGAGGCAACGACACCCTCATCAGAGTAGCTCTTGTAGCCAGACCATCGGGTAAGGCTATCGATCCTACCACTCTTGAAGCGCTCCACGTGAGGGTAAAGAGTGAGCAGGGTACGCAGTGTGCAACGATCCCATATACCATCTCCAACGGTGAGCTGGTGGTAGAGGTGACGGCTGACATCTCACGACTGCTCGGGCTTGGCGTATATACGCTCGTCGTTACAGGTCGCACGCCCGATAAGGACTACGCCGACGGTTACCACGACTACGAGATCGTAGCACCGCTCTGTAAGGTCGTGAAGAGCGCCACCGAAGCAACCACCGATAGCATCACCGCACAGGCGCTCGTGGCTCTCCGAGGAGAGCGAGGTCTATCCGCCTACGAGCAGGCGGTTCAGGAGGGCTTCAAGGGGACGTTCCAGGAGTGGATCAAGAGCTTAGTCCCCGCAGTGCCTACCCCTGCACCCGCACCTGCAGGCGACGTCGTCTCCCTCGAGGAGTTCAACAAGCTCAAGGACACCGTCAACTCGCTGTCTGTACAGCAGATGCCCGAGGACAAACTCAAGGCTATTCTGTCAGTCATCAATAATATGTTCTTCTACGTCGGCGTGTACATTCAGGCTAATGCTCAGGGTGCTGGATCCGATGAGTGGACAGAGGCCGTTAAGCCTTATAAGGATAAGATGGTTGACGGCGTCCTCACCCTCCTTAATCGAGATAGGTCAAACGAGGATAACGTCAAGGAGGCAGAGCAGCTTATCCCCCAGTACGAGTCAGCAGGCATACTCTTTACAGGGATCGATGAAGCCGTCGAGGAGTACATCAGGCAACTGAAGGAAGAGCTAAAGAATAAGCAGGCCGAAGGCTCGCACTCTGAGGCTCAGCCCTAAACGAAAGCGCCCCACCAATAGGCAGGGCGCGAGAGAGGAAGGGGCTGGATAGGACTATGGTGAGTACGAAATCTGAAAGCCAATCTCCAGCCCCAGCGCCTCTCTCCTACAAAGGTAGCAAGCTGTGGCTACCTATCAAAGCATTTACACAGATTTACGATGAAAGCAAATAGACTGAGCGCACTGGAGACGCTCCTTATAGTCGTAGCCGTGGCATTGCTGGGCTACTTCCTGACCTCCTGCTCCCCACGTGTGCGAGTTGTCCCCGTAGAGCGGACGAGGGTAGAGTGGCGTGACCGCTGGCGGTTGGATAGCGTGTATGTCCACGATAGCATCTACCTCACCGAGCGTATGGCTGGCGATACCATCTACAAGGTCAAAGAGGTGTACCGCTGGCGTGACCGCTGGCGTATCGATACCATCAATACGGGGCGAGTAGACAGCGTCCGAGTGACCGAGGTGGTGGAAGTCCCCGCCAAGCTCACTGCGTGGCAGGCGTGGCGGTTGAAAGCCTTTGCGCCCCTCCTCGCTATTGCGGTGCTACTGGGTGCGTGGGTATCCCGCAGGCTGTGGCTACCGCTTCTGCGTGGGCTGTAATTGTCCAAGGTCTGTCCAAACAACAGCCCAAAACGTAGCGTTGGTGGGCTGTAAACTGCGCTATGTAGCTGTATCTTCGTGCGTTGCAAATGTCCAAACACTGAGAGGCTGAACGCTTTGGCATAGGATCATTTTCGTGACCTCACGAAAAAGGTCTGAGGGCGTTTGGTGGTATCAAAACTTTGCCTACCTTTGCAGTGTAGATGAGTGCACGCTTCTACATTTGTCCACCCTTCGGGGTGCTGAATTCAAACGAGCTTATGCTCTCAGATGTACGTGATTATTTGCGTAATCTCGAAACGTCAAACAGGGCGGGGAGGTGAACACTTCCTCGCCCTTCTTTTTGTAGCAAAGCGCCCCCGCCCCCTCCCATCAAGGTAAGCGGGATACCTGGACTAAGCCCCGCCACAAAAGAAAGCCCCTGCGCCTTTCGGTACAGGGGCTTCGCTTTTGCTTGTTGGTGGTTAGTGTCCGAATGCGGTGGTCATCATACCAAACTGCTTGTCGGTGATAAGTAGTGTCTCTACGAGGTCACCCTTTCGCAAGCATATCTGCACTTCTGCCTGCATCTCTTTTGCCTTCTGTAAGCTGGGGCAGTGTCGCTTGAGCGACTTTGAGAATGCCGATGATGAAAAGCCTCTTGCTTCAAGGCGCTTGCGTGAAGCAGTTGAGAGCTTGTCCGTGAGGACGAATACCCACCAGATGTGGTACTCGCTGGTTTTCTTGTCCATTGTCTTTGTCTTGTTTACGTTACGTGTCTCGTGGCTCTCTGCCCTTTGACACTACAAAGATAAGGCAACTTTTTCACACCGCCAAATTTTCGGTGAAAATAATTACGCACACTTATATATAGTCATATACACGGATATACAAGCTATTTGTTCAATATATTTTCACTACCTTTGCAGAAGAACGGAAAATATACAGATGATATGGCAAGTGTAAAGAACGAGAACATGCAGGCTACCTTGGACACGTTGCGCACCTACGCTGGTGCGTCCACAGATGCAGGTCTTGCGACTATCCTTGGTATCTCACGAGAGCGACTGCGTCAGTGGCGACTTCGTGAGGTGTACGATGTGGATGTGATTAGAGGGGTGTTCCCCGAGCTGTCCGAAGAGTGGCTAACTACGGGCGAGGGCTTGCCCTTTACCCCTGAGGGAGTAGACAAGCTTATACCGCACCTTGATGAGCTAAGGGCGCTCCTCTTAGCCAAGGATGCTATCATACAGCAACAGCAGGAGCATATCGCTAAGCTCACCATCGCACTCACTCGGAGGGGGTAGGGTTTGGTGGAATCAAAAGATTAGCTACCTTTGTAGAGCTATCGAGGCGGTCGTCTCCGCCCGTAGTTTACGTTACGTAGCCCAAGTAGGCATATTTGCGCTTGGGTGAAAATCAGAGCGGGGAGATTTCGGTCTCCTCACTCTTTTTTTTATTCCCCTAATACCAGCCCCACCACCTCAGCGTTGAGCTTATCCACCCGTGCGTAGTCCTTGCGAATGTACCTATCCGTGACCTTGTGGGCAGATATATGATTGAGAGCAAACGCCACGTCCTCCTCGCTCGCCCCTACTTCGTTGCGTGCTATGGTCGCCCAGCTGTGACGGAGGGCGTAGGAGGTCATCGGAGGCAAGCCCGCTTCCTTGCAGAGCTTGGCTATCCCCCGAGATATGTAGCTCGTGCAAGAGTGCCTATCGTAGTAGCGCGCGGAGAGATTGAGAAGATAGCCATCCCGTGCGCCATCTGTAAGCCTTGCGAGAGCCTCCATAGCTTGCGGGGGTATGCTGACCTCCATATACGCCTTGTCGCTTCGCTTGCCCTTGGTCTTGGCTCTGTGGTAGCATAGCTTGTCCCACTGGAGGTTGTCGGGAGTGAGTTCGTACAAGTCCGCCACATTCATCCCAGCGAGGCAGAAGCTCACACGTGCCACGTCTTGGGCGTACCTCGCTTGCCCGCCTATGGGAGTGTGCGTAAAGAACGCACGGAGTTGCTCCACGCTCACGCTGCGCTTCTCGGGCGTGTCCCCGCTCGGTATCTTTAGGAACTCAAACGGGCGGTTTGCTACACGCACCACCCCTCTATCGTAGTCGTTGTACTCCTCCATCCCAGCATTGAAGATAGCTTTGAGTAGCGTTGGGTACATACTCTTCGCCCGCTTCGTGTGTGCGAGGCTCTCTATCCATTGGCGCAGGAGCTTTGACGTGACCTCGGAGAATCCGATAGAGGGCTTCCCAGCGAACGAGAGGAAGCTATTGAGGGCGTAGCGGTAGTTGTCCGCTCGCTTCACCCCACGCCCTGAGAGCTTGCGTATGTAAGCGTCTGCGAAGCTCGCAAATGGGATATCCTCCACGGCACTATCCGTGGCTATCTCCACCACCTCCTTAGCCGTGAGGTTGTCTATGCGCTTCCCCTGCAACCTATCGTAGTAGGTGCAGATAATCGCAGAGGATCGCATAAGGATGCGCGGGTCTGTTACCTCACCCTTCTCATTCACCCCGCTATCCTGCACGACGAGGTCGGTGCGTATGTAGGCTGGCTTCCCGTGGTGGGTGCATAGAATGTATACGGGGTGAAAGCCGTTGGCTCTGCGATTTCTTATTTTGGCTTTGAATGTCGGCATACCTGTAAGCTATTTGTAAGTAAAGGCGACTTATTGGGGGTGTTTTTATATGCTTTTGCCTCTCCCGAGGGTAAAAATAGCGGGTCAGTCGCCACTCTGGGGAGGCTTCTAATCCGCTATTTTTCAGTTACTTAACTATCGTGGTCCCACTTGGGCTTGAACCAAGGACTCCCTGATTATGAGTCAGGTGGAACCCATTGATAGTAAGGCTTTTACATAGGCAGTGTAAGGGGAGAGGTCAGGGGATAGGGCTATTTGAACACGCCAAACGCAGCGACGAACACCACGATAAGGACGGTTATCACCCCAGCGATGATGAGGAGGGTGGTGCTGTTGTCGTCCGCTTTTGCGGGCGTGTTTTCGCCCGTTGTAGGCTCCTCGCTATTGCGCCCCTGTGAGGCTCTTACCGCCCGCAGGTCGTCCCCGATACGAGCCACGGCAGAGAAGAGGCTACCGAAGGCGAGCGAGGGGATGCTGGAGAAGAGGTAGATGAGGCTCACGGGGTTGAATATTGTCCTTGTCCCGATAGTGAAGCCGTCTTCTATAATAGGCATCTTGATAGTGCAGGTACAGATGAAGGCGATGAGGCACACGAGCGTAAGCCCGACGGAGAAGACGAGGCCCCACGCGCGGAGGGCTTGGTAGGGGCTTGATGAATTGGTAGAGGTTGTTTCCATATTGATATTGTATTAAGTGGTTACCATTGCGACATACTGCGGTCTATGATGCGCTCCACGTAGAAGAACGCCCGCACGTCCTTGAGGTTTACTGCGAAGTCCTCGTACTTGCTGTTGAGGGAGTGCAGGTGGATAGTGTCGTTCCTCTTGACGTGCTTTGTGAGTTGCTTGAGCAGGATACCCTCCTCTTCTATCACGACTACCACGTTCGGGTACTTCGTATTGATTAGACCATACTGCCAATCTTCGGGGTACACCTCACGGCAGAGGACTATATCCCCCTCACATACGGAGCGTTTGCTGTCGTCGTCCATACTATCCCCTTTCACTCGGAAGAGCTTGTAGCGGTCTGATACGGCACGCTCCAGCACGACCTCCATAGTGTCGAAGGCGTCGTACACGTCTTCGGGGTCTTGTGAGGGGTCTTTATCGTAGAGGAAGCCCTTGCCGATACCAGCCTGCGCCTCTATGGGGATTATGGGGAGCGTCTGTATGGTGCGTGAGCCCTGCGCCACGCTCTCCACTTCGTGGGGGGCTCTGTAGGGCTTCTGCGGGGCTTCTGTGCCATCTACGAACATCTCGCCCTCTCCTGAGAGAAGCCAGCTTCTATTGTAGTGGGGGAAGGCTGATTTTATCTTATCCGCCATCTTCACAGATATGCTCTGCGTCTTTCCGTTGTTTATATCGTATAGGGCTTGAGAGCGACCCATTCCGAGCCTCGTTCCCAGCGTGCTTATGGTCAAGCCCTCGTGCTTAAGTATTCCGCTTAGCACGGTCTGACCTATGGAAAATTCTGAACCCATAGTTGTGCTTTCAGAAATTATCTGTATCTTTGTACTACCAAATCGCCCTTTGGTAGGAAGCCATCCATACGTTGGCAAAAGGAAATCTCAAATACCTCTCCTTGGTCTGGGCGAAGACTGGGGGGAGGTACTCCTTTTTAGGAGAATATCAGCACTCAGCTATCGGTGATGAAACGAACGTTCGGGAGTGCTGATTAAACCCCTCGAAGTAGCCGTGGTAGCCAATCCACCGCAAGGAGTCCGTAAGGGGGGAGCAGGGCGAAAAGCCAGATGCTCGGACAGCCCACCACTGGGCGAAAAGCTGGTAAATGTTCCGTTGCGTAGTGGACAACGCACGGAGCTGGTGACGAGGCGACCGACAGGGCACTGCGGGATACTCCACCAAAGCTCCCGACCTCATACGGACAGCTGGAGGAACAGCCCCGTATGGGTAAGGGGGCTTTATGGCTCAAAAGCTCCCTCTTGAGCTTGCGTGATAGCTTACAGAGGGTATGCATAATGAAATCTTAAACTTAGAGTGATTATGGAGCAAGAAAAGAAGAGCTTAGTCAAGAAGTTGGAGCGTGTGGACGAGAAGTTCTCAGACGTAGCAGACGTATGCGTCGGGTTGATCTGCAAGGCCCTTGTAATTTTCAGTATAACGATTTGCGCACTCGCAGTCGTTGCCCTACTGATTATGCTTGTCATATCTACCTATTCTGAAATTTCTTCACAGCTCTTTTGAGGTACTCCCGAGCGCTGAAGAACATGGCTTCGCTATCCATTGGGTAGGCATCCATTCTCTCCAGCGCTCGGTACACGCTATTCATGTCGTACATACCCATACCAGCCCCGTCATACTCCCTGCTCCAGCTGTCGGTAACCTCAGCGAGGTCCTCGGTAATGGAGAGCATGTAGTGGGACCACACCCTATCTTTCTCGGGAGGCAGGGAAAAATCGGACAGCGGAGCTATCTTCTCAAGAGCCATAACCAGCGAAAACATACGATCCTGCCAGCTCTCTGCTATCTCTGTCGGCTCCGACCTTTCACACCAATACCAATGCCACCACCTTATCTCATTCTCCCTATCCACCTGAGAGCGTAGCCCGACGAGCTGGCCACTTAGGCCGTCCAGCTCTTTCTTGAGGTCGTCTATTCGCTTTGATAGCTTTCCACGGACAGTGTCGAGAGATATAGCACTCCATACCTGCCACCCAACAGACGCAGCGAGAAGCGCAGACAATATCGCAACAAGGACGCTTATCGTTGTATAAGTGCAATCCATAGCTTACCGTTGTCTATATTCGGAGATTATTTGTGCAGTTGGGTTTATGTCTCTTTGGGAATAGGTAGTTAGCCACAAAGTAGAAGATACCGAGTACATTGGTGGTTGTAGTCCCCAAGATAGCGATCAGTACAGGGTCGGATAGGTGGAACTTCGCCTTTTCAGACTCAGAAAAGCCCGACATTAGAAGCAATATCCCTACGCACACCATGTAGACGCAAAGCAGGTTAAAGGTCTTGCCTGCATACACCTTTCGCTCCTCTCGGTCTTGTTTAATGCTTTCTACTTCTTCTTTTAGCTTATTGTACTCCTCTGTCTGTTTCTTTAGCTCTATGAAGTTTACCTCCTTTTCTTCTGCGTCGGGAGCCTCTACCTTTATTTCCCTATCTAATTCCAGCGCTTCAAGTGCCTCGTGTAGATCATATAGAGACCCGCTACTTCTTTTGCGCATTATTCCTGCGAATTAGATCCATAACCTTCTCGTAGTAGTCCCTGGTGCGCTCATCGGGGATTACTCTGTTCTCCCCTTCGACGTACGCCATACTCCATGGGGTTCCAGGTTCATGTGTGAGAGAGACAAGATCCCTATCTGAGAGCTTTATGTACCTCTTCCAAATCAGCTCTACAAGCCTTTTATCTTCTTCGTTCTCCAGCTTGGGAACGTCAAACTTTTCCTTTGCCTCCGATGCGCTCCAGCGGGCTATAACTGCAGGCTCTGTGATAGGGTCGTATTTGTTATGCTTGAAGCTGTGATATACGGAGGGGATTACAGGACCATACTTCCACGCCTCAATTCTATCAAACCGAGGATCAATCAGCGGGCGCCCTGTTATAGCCAAGGAGAACCCATGGGCGATATACACGCGCTTTACTAATCCGAGGAGGTGCAGGGGCACCTTATCTCTTTTGGATAGCTCTACAAAGTAGTTGGCTACCGCCAGTGCGTTTACTTCCATAACTGATTTGATTTCTGAACGAGGCTACCGCTGTAGCACGGCCTCCATTGTTGCTCTGATGCGATGAATTGATACGATGCTTATCGTTGTCTACCACACAAAACTACAAAAAAAGTAATTATACTGCTTTCACGCTCTTAAAAGTGCAGGAAAAAAAGCCACCACGCTCGCCCGTGTGCATTATATAGTACGCGCGCGAAGTAAAGCCCTTCGGGCTGGTTGCTGAGGGCTGAACACACCACGAAAGGCACGAAAGCGGGGCAAACGCAGTCCCAAGCCAAAATTTTTTCACGCTCAATATCGGCCACTTACAAAATGAAATGAAGAAAGTTTCTGAAAATGCTTGCTCATTCAGAAAGTTTCTGTATCTTTGCAGTGTAAAGGATGAGCAACAACAACGCCACCTTCACAGCAGAGGTCTTTGACATACTTGATACAGGCGACAATAATAGATAACTCACGCAGGTGCAATGCCTGCACAGTGATTAACAATACCGCTTGCAGGCTTAGACCTATCGTGCTAAGCACTGAACGGCTAACGACCGCCCCCTGGACTTCGCAACGTCCCTGCAAGCACTAAACAACAAACACCACTAAACAAGACACCACTATGAGTACAGAAAGAAAGAGCCAGCTGAGCAGAGTATTCTCGCTCGCTTGGCAGTTCGTCAAGCGCAACGGGTTCAGCCTCTCAGAAGCCCTCAAGACGGCGTGGGCAAACATCAAGCTACACGCAAAGATGCAGAAGGGTATCGTAAAGTTCTACTACCAAAAGGTAGACGGGTCAATTCGTGAAGCCTACGGCACTCTTAAAAGCGAGCTTGTCCCAGACACGAAGGACAGCGGGCGCAAGGCAAACCCAACCCTTCAGACCTACTTCGATACAGAGCGCCAAGAGTGGCGCTGCTTCAAGGTAGCCAACCTCATCTACTAACCCCCACAGGGGTAGCCCTAACTCACACGAGCGGGCTACCCCACCTAAACAGAAATACGGCTATGTACATAGAAGAGAGAGCATCCTACGACGAGGTAGACGAGAGCTATATCCAAGGCTTGATAGACGAGATGGCGCACGCCTTCTTCGAAGAGGGCGAATATATAGAGGCGGTCATCAAGATAGACGACGACCCACGAGTAAACGGCACGTCTGAGCTTATCGTGCTGTTTGAGTTGGACGGACAAGAGCTAACCGCCAGCTACAAGTACAAGACCGACAACAGCAAGGTCAAGGACTTCCCCGCCTTTGGCGAGGCGGACGTTAGCAAGACATTCAGATGGGCACAGCGCTACTACGACGAGTGCAACCCCAGTGACGACGGCGTAGCCGATACAGAGTATTGGCTGAATATGACTTACAGATAATCCCCCAGACTTATGAAACCCTTATCAGATAAAGCGATACTCAAGGTATCGTTATTCCTCACAGTAGTATCCTTCGTGTGCTTCGCTTGCGGTCTGCACTTTAACGACTTTGAGCGTATCGTGGTGCAGATCCTCGCACCGGTAGTAATGCCCAGCATCATCAACGAGATGATAGGCACAACGGACGAGGGCGACTATTAGCCCTACCCATTGTAGAGATGGTTTTCTTTCATAGTGTTTTTTGTTTATAGGGGCAGGCGAACCCGTGAGGGCAAGGCTCCCCGCCAAAATTTGACACTCACGCCAGCAATTGCGAGCTGGCGTACCTCACCTTGGTTCTTCTGAACACGGGTTTAATAGTTTAGACATACATAACTGCTCGCCAAATCCGAGAGGACAAGGCAAGTGATCTTTTATCAATCAGCGAGGTAAATCCGTGAGGACAAGGCTCGCTACAAAGTGAACAACATTTTTCCACCACTAATTACAGCTACTATGTTACAGACATTCTTCACGGTCAACCCCATAGCGTGGGTAGACCTACCACCCACCTGCTTTGACCGCTATGGCGAGCGCCCCGTATCTGAGTCGAGTATCGGCACAGCGAAGCTATCTACCCCAGTGGTCATCTGTGAGAAAAAGAGAGACGACGTAACTGCGTTCAACGTCAAGATAGACGGCTCTACTATCCTTATGGACTTCGCTACTCTTGAGGGGGCAAAGAGCTACGTCTACGACCTCTACACCTCGCACATAGCCTCTATCATCAGCCCCGTAGCCCCAGCAATAGCCCCAGCCGTCAAGGCAGACGAAGCGGACTACACCGACATCACCAACGACTAACCACAGATACAGATATGAGCCTTATTAAGCGATACTTCGAGCTGGAGACTCCCAGCTGTGTGAAGATGATGATTTACGGGCAGAGCGGTATGGGTAAGACCACGCTCGCTCTGTCCGCCCCACGCCCCCTGCTTCTCGACTTTGATGGCGGGGTGAAGCGTGTGAATATAGCGCACGTCAAGGACGTAGGCACAGTGCAGGTCGGCTCGTGGGCTGAGGTCAATGCGGTGCTCCAAGAAGACCTCAGCGGGTTTGATAGCATCGTGGTAGACACAGCGGGCAAGATGATGGACTTCATCATTACCCACGTCTGCGGACTTCGCCAGCCAAAAATCAACGATTGGGGCGCAATTAATCTTGAGGTGCAGGGCTTCGTCAGACGGCTCTCAGCGCTCAACAAGCACGTGATGATAGTTGCTCACCGAGACGTACGAAAAGAGGGCGATACTAACGTGTTTATCCCCGCTATCCGAGAGAAGACCTACAACGCCCTTGTGGCAGAGCTTGACCTGCTCGGCTACATGGAGACTAAGACCGAAAACGGCATAGTCAAGCGAAGCATCACCTTTGACCCTACGCCTCGCAACGACGGCAAGAACACCTGCGGGCTACCCTCGGTAATGTTCATCCCCGAGATCATTGACCGAGCAACGGGGCAGGTGACCGCCCCCAACAACTTCGTGCAAGCGCAAATCATTGAGCCGTACAAGGCTATGATCGAGGTAAAGAGCCGAGAGGTAGCAAAGTACAAGCAGGTGATGGACGAGGTTAGAGAGGCGATTGACCTTGTCACAGACGAGGCGAGCGTAAACGACTTCGTGGATCGCATTGATAGCTTTGAGCATATCGGCTCAAGTAGAAATCAGGCAAAGCTCCTCATCAACGAGAAGGCAAAGAGCTTAGGGCTTGTGTACAACAAAGAAGCCAAGCGATATGAGCCAGCAGAAACAAAGTAGCTCAGTGGTGCGCTATCAGCTCTACCCCTCACTTATTGACGCTTACACGAACTACTCCCAGTCCGAGGTAATCTACAATAAGTATTGGGGTGGGGCTGAGAGCCCTGCCCTCACGCTCGAAGAGTACGAGGCACAGGCATTCCAAGACCTCATCGACAAGATCAACAGAGTGCAGAAAGACCTCATCAAGGCGGACGTCGGCACAGCGTTCAACGAGCTGGTAGACTGCCTTATCCTCGGGCAGAAATCCCCGAAGATGGAGGTAGAGAAGCTCTGCGACGAGGCAGGCAACGTAGTCTCTCTCAAGGCGAGCTACAACAAGCGCACATTCATCTACCCCGTGGACGTCGTCCGCCTCTTCGCAAGCAACTACAAGGGTGCTATCCCTCAGATGTTTGTCGAGGGCGTGCTACCGACAAGGCGAGGGGATGTGAGGCTCTACGGCTTCCTCGACGAGCTGATGCCCCTGAGTGTCCACGACATTAAGACGACAGGTTCGTACGAGGTGGGCAAGTTCAAGGGTAACGCCCAGCATCTTGTCTACCCCTACTGCCTCCGAGAAATGGGCTACACGAGTGTAGACCTATTCAGCTACGACGTAGCCGAGATAAGCACGAATATCACGAAGCAAAACCCCGAGCCTCCCGAGGTGGTAGTGAAGCTCAAAGCGACATACAGCGAAGAGTACCTATTCACCCCCGAGCGAGATATACCGCTCCTTGAGGAGAAGGTGGTAGAGCTTATTGACTTCATCGAGGCGAACCGCCACCTCATCACCAACCCTAAAATTTTCGCCCTCGAATGAACTACGACCTCTCCCGTGAGCTCGACAGAATGCAATTCAAAGAGAGGTGCAACTTCCTCTACCGACAAGGCACTCTTGTCGAGCTCACCGAGAAGAGAGGCAAGCGCACCCTCAAGCAAAACAGCTATCTCCACCTTCTGCTATCCTACTTCGCTCTGCAATATGGAGAGCGCATGGAGTACATCAAGCAGGAATTCTTCAAAAGGCACGTCAACCCCGACCTATTCCTCCGAGAGAAAGAGGGCAAGGGTATCGGACGCTACTACATACTGCGCTCCAGTGCTGAGCTGGACACGAAGGAGATGACCACCGCAATAGATCGCTTTCGTGACTGGGCTTCCAAAGAGGTAGGTATCTACTTACCTACCCCTGAGGAACACGGTCTACTGGGCGAAATGGAGCGAGAGGTGGAGATGAACAAACGCTGGATATAGAGATTATGCAGTACTCACTCCGCCCCTATCAGCAACAAGCCTCAGACTCTGCCGTCCGCTACCTCGAGAACAAGGCAGTGACCAAGGGCGCAGGGCTTATCGTCCTGCCGACGGGGTCGGGCAAGAGCCTTGTGATTGCTGATATCGTCAACCGCTTAGACGACCACGTCCTCATCCTCCAACCCTCAAAAGAGATCCTCGAGCAGAACTTTCAGAAGCTGGTATCCTACGGGCATATCTTCTGCTCCATCTACTCCGCCAGCTGTGGCAAGAAGCGCATCAGCAAAGCCACCTTCGCCACGATAGGCAGTGTGTACAAGAAGCCCGAAGCCTTCAAGCACTTCCAATACGTGATAGTGGACGAGGCTCACCTTGTCAATGAAATCCCCGACAGCATGTATATGCAGTTCTTCAAGGCTCTCGGAGGCGTGCGGTGCGTCGGTCTTACCGCCACCCCCTACCGCCTTTACAGCACCTCGGACGGGCAGGGAAACTTCGGCTCTATGCTTCGTTTCCTCACCCGCCTGCAAGGGCGCTTCTTCACCACGATACTCCACTCCACCGAGGTAGGCGAGCTTCTCCACGCTGGCTACCTCGCCAAGACGAACTACTACGCCGTAGACACGATACAGATAGACCGCCTCAAGGTCAATAGCACAGGGCAGGGCTACACCGACAAGAGCATACGAGATGAGTATAGGCGCTCGGGCTTTTCGGGTAAGCTCGCCAACGTGGTAGAGCGCCTCCTATACAACGCCCAGGTGCCACGCAGGGGCATCCTCGTCTTCACGCAGTTCATCGAGGAAAGCGAAGAGCTGATACAGCACTTCCCCGACATCTCTGCGATGGTGACGGGTGAGACCCCGAAGAGAGAGCGTGAGCGCATCCTTGCGGACTTCAAGGCGGGCAAGCTCAAGGTGGTAGCCAACGTAGGCACGCTCACCACGGGATTTGATTACCCCGAACTCGACACGATTGTGGTAGCACGCCCTACCCGCTCCCTCTCCCTATGGTATCAGATTGTCGGCAGGGCGATACGCCCCCACGCCAGCAAAGAGGCTTCGTGGGTGGTAGACCTCTGTGGCACGTACCGCCTCTTCGGCAAGGTAGAGGACTTAGAGATGGTAGATACCTCCCCCGATCACAGAGGTCTGTGGCAGATACGCTCCAACGGCAGACCTCTAACCAATGTACTTATCCCAGCGAACTGATGATTTCCCCCAACGAGCAGAGATATATAGACTTCCTCAAAGAGAAGATGGCCATAAGCCACGATAGTGGCTTCCAGATAGACAGAAACGACCTCACCCCAACCCTTTACCCCCACGTTAAAGACAGCGTAGAATGGGCTATCCGTGGCGGGTGCCGTGCTATCTTCAGCTCCTTCGGGATGCAGAAGACTGTCACACAACTCGAGATCCTGCGCCTGATCGTGAAGCACGAGGGCGGTAAGGCTCTTATCGTGTGCCCTAAGCGAGTAGTCCACGAGTTCACGCACCAAGCGAAGAAGCACCTCGGGATGGACGTGCAGTATGTCCGCAACCGCTCCGAAATAGAGGCGTGCACCTCGGACGTGATGGTGACCAACTACGAGCGAGTGCGAGACGGGGATATTGAGCCGTCCTACTTCGTAGCTACATCACTCGACGAGGCAAGTGTCCTGCGAGGCTTTGGCACGAAGACGTACCAGACGTTCCTCCCCCTATTCTCGGGCGTTAAGTACCGCTTCGTGGCGACCGCAACGCCAAGCCCCAACCGATACAAAGAGCTTATCCACTACGCAGGATACCTCGGAGTGATGGAGACGGGGCAGGCTCTCACCCGCTTCTTCCAGCGAGATAGCACCAAGGCAAACAACCTCACGCTCTACCCCCACAAGGAAGATGAGTTTTGGGTGTGGGTCAGCTCGTGGGCTCTCGTCCTCACGAAGCCAAGCGACCTCGGCTACCCCGATGATGGCTACGAGCTCCCAGAGCTGAGAGTGCACGAAGAGGTGGTAAGCGTCTCGGGCGAGATGGAGTTTGACAAGGACGGGCGGGGTAAGCTATTCAGAAGCGCAGCGCTATCCCTACAAGAGGGCGCAAAAGAGCGACGAGCAACGCTATCCGACAAGATAGCCCGCCTTGTCGAAATCGTGAACCGCCCCGAGAACAAGGATGATCACTTCCTTCTGTGGCACGACTTAGAGGATGAGCGTAGGGCTATCTGCTCCGCCCTTCCCGAATGCAGAGCTGTCTACGGGTCGCAGGATGACGACGAAGCGGACGAGGTTATACGAGCCTTCAAGGATGGAGAGCTTAAATACCTCGCAGCTAAGCCCGAAATGCTCGGTGAGGGGCTGAACTTCCAATACCACTGCCACAAGGCGATCATGTTCATTGACTACAAGTTCAACGATAAGTTCCAAGCCGTGCACCGCATCCACCGCTTTATGCAGAAGCACCCCGTAGACCTCTACCTCGTGTATGCGGAGAGCGAGCAGGAGATCTTCAAGAGCTTTATGCACAAGTGGCAACAGCATAATCAGATGGTTGCTAACCTCGTGAAGCTACTGCGAGCCTACGGGCTTTATCACACGAAGAGCGAAGAGCGTCTGATGCGCTTTATGTTCGGAGAGCGTGAAGAGGCGAGCGGTGAGCTTTGGCGGGCAATCAACAACGACAACGTGCAAGAGTGCCAGAAGATGCCCGACAACTCGGTAGACCTGATCGTGACGAGCATACCATTCTCCAACCACTATGAGTACACCCCGACATACAACGACTTCGGGCACAACGAGGACAACGAAGCCTTCTTTAGGCAGATGGACTTCCTCACTCCCGAGCTTCTCCGCATCCTTCGCCCTGGGCGCTTAGCCTGCATCCACGTAAAGGACAGAGTGCTGTTCGGTAGTGCGACGGGCGACGGAATGCCCACTATTGACCCATTCAGCGAGATGACCGTCTTCCACTATATGAAGCATGGCTTCCGATATATGGGGCGTATCACGGTAGATACAGACGTGGTCAGAGAGAACAATCAGACCTACCGACTTGGGTACACCGAGATGTGCAAGGACGGCTCGAAGATGGGCGTAGGGTGCCCCGAGTACGTGCTACTCTTCCGCAAGCTCCCAACGGACACCAGCCGAGCATACGCAGACGTGCCCGTGGTGAAGGACAAAGAGAAGTATAGCTTAGCGAGGTGGCAGTTAGACGCACACGCGAGCTGGAAGAGCTCAGGCGACAGACTACTCTCCACAGAAGAGATAGCACGCCTCGACATAGCGCAGATACGCACGCTGTTCCGCAACTTCAGCGAGGACAACATCTACAACTTCGAGCGCCATCTGAGGCTTGCCGAGGACTTAGGCGAAATAGACAAGCTCCCTAAGACGTTCATGGCCATCGACCCCGTAAGCCACAAGGACTACATCTGGGACGACGTGACACGAATGCGAACGCTGAATACGACGCAGGCACAGAAGGGCAGAGCAAAGCATGTGTGCCCGTTCCAGCTTGACATCGTGGAGCGACTTATCACACGATACAGCAACGAGGGCGATTTAGTGTTTGACCCATTCGGGGGCATTCAGTCCGTCCCGTATTGCGCCATCAACCTCGGGCGAAGAGGGCTAAGCACCGAACTCAATAAGGATTATTGGCGTGACGGGCTCTCCTACCTAAGAGAAGCTGAGACGCAGGTCACAAGTCCCACGCTGTTCGATGTACTATTTACAGACAAACAAGAATGAATATTGCAGACCTAACCACGGATGAGCGCAGAGTACACCAGCTCACCGCTATGAACAGAGCCAAGGAGGCTCTCGCAGAAGCACACAACACGCACCCAAGTAATTGGCTCACGGGGCGAGAGGCTTGTAAGCTTCTCGGAGTCTCAATGCCCACCCTCCTCAAGGGTCGGGCAATGGGCAAGTACCAATTCGTACACTACAACCGCTCACGCTACTACTATGACAGACGCAGTCTTGAAGCAGTCCTTGGAGCAGAGGGTGCTGGAGGCGATACGTGCGAGGCTTGACGAACTCCAGCGGGCGAAGAGAATACCCCTCATCGTCCGCAAAGAGGAGATCCCCGAGGTGGTAGGCTTGTCCTTCCGAGAGGTTAGACCAGCGCTGGTCGCTCTCGTGAATACAGGTCAGATACGCTTCGGCAGGACTATCAGCAGTCAGTACTTCACACTCCCCCACCTATGAAGCTCACCAAGGACGAAGTCGCCCTGCTTGACAAAGACCCGAAGGGCTTACTCGTCCGAGCTTACAAGCTCCACTACCCCGAGATGAGCACCCGAGAGGTGGCGAAAAGAGTAGGGCTATCAAAGACACAAGTACACCGCATTTTTGCTCAAGATGGGACACCCGATGGGACAGCCGATGGGACACCTAATGGGACAGTAAAACCCGCTCCACCAAAGGGCAAACTCGCAAAGCGTGGGACACCCGATGGGACACCCAATGGGACAGCCGATGGGACAAAATACCCCACCCTCACAGCGCTCCTCAAGCCGATATTTGAGAGCTTCTTCAAGAGCAAGACAAATATGGGCTTTGTGTGGAGCCCAAAGGAGATGAAGAGCCTAAAGGACTTCGGTGAGAAGCTAAGGGCATCAATCAAAGCCAAGGGCAACCAACACGACGACGAGCATATAGCGTCGGCGCTCCCGATATTCCTCTCAAAGATAGACGACCCGTGGGTGCTATCCCACCTATCCCCCTCCATACTAAACAGCAAGTACAATGAACTCATATCCCACATCTCCCGACAACGCACTCTTACCCGAGCAGAGGAACGACAGCAAGCAGACAATGCTCTTGAGGTACTCCGAGCTGGGGCTATGTCTGTGCGCCAGCGATGAGCCAGCCCCGACGCTCCCCCAGCTCTCCCGAGCGATGGATGAGGGGATTGTCCGCTCTCTCTGCCAGCTCAAGAGAGACCCCGAAGCCTGCGAGCTGATGGAGGCGGAGGTAACGCTGGTAGTCGTAGACCTTTGGCAGTGGTTCGGTGCGAATGACAGTAGTGTGCGCCTCGCTCCCCAGCTCGTGAAGCAGATAATAAATACCTACCCCCATATGTACATAGACGACCTGCGCATCTTCGCAGAGAAGGCGAGAGCCTCCAGCTTTGGGAAGGTGTACGGCTCGTTCTCCCCCTCCACGATGATGGAATGGTTGCGTACCTATTGGAACGACCGCCAGCGAGCGATGGAGGAAGAGAGCTACGCCCAGCACCTCTCACAGAAAGAGGCGGGCAACTACTCCGCCAGCGCATCAGATAGACACTTTGCAGACCTCGCAGACAAGAAGACGATGAAGCTAAGATGAAGAGAACACCTACACAAGACGACATACAGCAGGCGATAGCCTCCAGCCAGCCCCTCCAGCGAAGCCTCGCAGGCATTATGGCTAAGGCGGTGGCTGACACCTTCGCTAAGCCTACGATGACGCAGAGCAGAGCCTACGCAATGTTCGGGCGTGCCAACGTAGAGCGGTGGTGCAAGCTCGGTCTCCTTGAAGCTCGTAGAGCAGAGAGCGGACGCATAGCCTACTACACCGCAGACCTCATAAACGCACAAAACAAGAGCTTTTACTGATGGAGAGAGGGCCAATGTACAACCGAGATGAGGTTGTGGAGTTCGCACTTAGGCAAGTTATAGAGGGAGGAATGAGGCCTCTCCACGCTGCGAGACTTGCCGTGGACAAGTTCAAAAGATACACACCCCACTATATCTGCGATTTCGTCACGAAGCACCCACGATACAAAGAGTTCCGAGGCTGTAAGCCTGCTGGTCCTGGTATCATCCCGATGGAGGTGCTGGAGGGCGTCCACAAGATCGTTACAGATAACCCGAAGATGCCGATAATGACCTGCATCCAAAAGTACAAAGAGGAGTCGGGGTGCCAATTCCCCGTAGAGTCCATACGAGCTAAGTACCGACGAGTGATGGGGGGCGCAGATGGAGTGAAGAGAGGGCGGTACAAGACGGGGTTAGACTCCTCCGACTGCATCCTTGACCTCTCCATTGATGAGCTGGTCCGCAGGGGCTACCTATCAAGAGCAAAAGAATAGAAACACTTTAACATACATAGATATGAATGAACTGAACGTAACGGGGCGAGTGCTCCAAATCCTCCCCCTCCAGCAAGGCACGTCCAAAGCGGGCAAGCCTTGGAAGTCCCTTGTGTTCGTCCTTGAAACGGGCGGGCAGTACCCAAAGAAAGTACCCATTAAGCTCTTCGGTGAGAGCGTGGACAAGTTCCCCCTGCAAGTCGGGCAAGAGGTGACGGCCTCGCTTGACCTTGACGGGCGAGAATGGGAGGGCAAGTGGTATGCCGAGATTAAGGCGTGGAATATCGTCTACGCAGGCGCACAGACCGCACAGACCGCCCAAGCCCCAACGGCTACACCTCAGCCCGCACCCACGGCACAGCCTACCGCCCCAGCCCCAGCAACCCCACAAGAGAGCAGTGAACTGCCATTCTAACGATGAACGCCACACTTATAGCTACCGCCCTCCTCGCCTTGTCCTGCGTGGTGATGGGCTACCTGCTATGGACGCTACACTCACGCCTGCGACTGCTTGAGCGGATGGATGCCACCCGCAAGAGAGAAGCACGAGACATCTCCAAGATGCAGGGCGAGGTAGAACACTACTTCTCGTTCGTGAGCGAACAGCAACACAAGCTCCTTGAGATGCTGGGCAAGGTAAATGACTTCACGCTCAAGCTCGCAGAGAAGGTGCTGACCAAGGGCGAGTACCAAGCCCCTACGGCAAAGCCCGTAATGCTGGAGCGTGTGCCACGACCCCTGCGCACGAAGCCAGTGATGAACCCGCAACCAACCACAGACAAATAGCGATGAAACGATTACTACTTGCTTCCCTCCTCTCTATCGTCTGCGCCTCCTGCAATAATAGCTCGCCATACAGAGCTGGGAATGTTGTAGGGAAGCACATACGAATGGAAGGGCGAGATACCGCCTATGTGGTGGTGTTTTACGACTACGGGGTATTCAGCGTTGATCGTTACTCGGCAGTCGTCCCAAAGGAAGCCTACAACAGCGTCAGGAAAGGCGACTACGTCGAGTTCGACGTGAAAGTCGGGAAGAAGAAATAAATCAAATAGCAGCAGAGTGAAAGTACTATCACTATTTGACGGAATGAGCTGCGGGCAGATAGCGAAGGAAGTGCCTCTAAGCGACGCCGCACAGAGCGTCATTACCTACGTCTTCGGTGGTGAATGGAAGGAGGCGGAAGAAGCCGTCGACAAACTGAGGAGCGAACGCAACGAACAGAACTAACCACGAGTGCGCCCTGCTGGGGTCAAGCCCCCCCCCTGCTATACACCTCCTTGGGGAGATCAGTGCATGGCGCACTCTACAACAAACGAACTATGACAAGAGAAGAACTACTAAAAGCCCTCCGCCCGCTCGAATGGCGAAAGCTGACGGGCATCCTTAGAGAAACCCACAAGGCAGACCAATTCGTAGACGGGTATGCGTGCATCAGCGAGGTGTACCCTAAATGGTTTACCTCGTTCGACAACGTGCAGTACAACACTTTGGCGGAGGCTAAGCAAGCGGCGGAAGAGTACCGCAAGGAGAAGATACTATCACACTTTAACCTCGAGGAGAAATGACACTCAACGACATCAAAGACTACATACAGAGCAACGTCACGTTGCACTTCGCTCGCTATGACCTCAATGGGCGGTACTTCACGCAGACGGAGATAGGCTACTATGAGATTGAATGGTCGGGAGGTGCTTACTCAATCATGACGCCCGATGAAGACGACTTCAAGGGTGTGTACAACGACCTTGAAAATGCAATGAGTGCCTGCATAGAGCATCACAGAAACGCCCTTATCAGAGCAATAGAAGAAGGAAGTAAGAAATGACACGAGAAGAAGTAAAAGCGCAGCTGGCGAAATGCCCGCTGGAGTGGAAGGAAGACGATGGCAGGCCTGTCTACGGCTTACACTCAAGAGTGACGCTGATAGATGGTGAAGATGGAGACGAAGATGCGTACGACGCACTCCGCATCGACTTCCAGATAGACGTAAACAAGGCGAATAGCTCCTGTAGCGTCGACGTTAGCGCACACGGTAGGTGGGAGTTTGGGAGTTACGAACTTGCCAGATCCACAGGCTATATCATCCCACTCGAGGTACTCAAGGAAAAAGCCGAGGAACGCCGACTATCTATGGCCTGCCGACTGCTCGGAGTCAAGGAGTAACCTCAAGGAGTAGCACCACGAACTCAAGGAGTAAAATTCAAGGAGTAAAGGGCGAAATAGGTAATGAAAAGCCCATTTGCTTAACATATACCCACCAATAGGTTAACGAAAACGCAAATACTTAACGCATGGAACAGATATCGCTCGTACGAGCTTCGTACACCAACAGCATCGGCGAGATAGTCAACGAGCTTTACCTTGTGTGTGGCGGTGTCGGGGCGCAGGAAGCGAAAGAGCGTGTGACGAGCTACCTCGGCCTACTATCAAAAGGAGAAGTAGTGGCGGAGCACATAAGGGACATCTACGCATCTTTAGACGAGAGCGTCAGCAGTATTGGCGCAGGTGACAAGCACTTCATCGTGGGGCTTGCTGATGCGATCAAAGGCAAGCATATTGCATCGCAAGACGGAGGCTGTGGAGAGACTGCCAGAGCGATCGTTCGGGCTTACAACGCTGTTGAGGCTTGCAGTAAGGTTAAAAATGATTGGCTCGTACCTATCTCCGTCACCCGCCTTCCATACATAGCAGACATAATCAGATAGTACAGACATGGAACAGAAACAGCCACGAATAAAGTGGACTTACGAACCAGGTAAAGACACCCTAATGGGAGTCGCTGACAATGGCGTGCGCTTCAAGGTGGTCACGCTCGACAACGGCACTAAGTCGTATTGCGACCACAGCATCATAAAGGACGATGACGAAGAGCCGCCAATTAAGCATGAGGTGTTCAGTAGTCTCGGGTGCTTTGACATTCCCCTGCATACGCGCAGGTGCGAAGAATACCTTGAGAGGCTCAGGCATAAGAACACCATATCGCAAAACGAGCTACACCGAATACGTCACGAGGTGAAGGTGGTTCCCCTTAGTGCTGTCCTATCCTCCGACGTGTTTCGGGCTTCTATGTTTGCCTTGCGTAAGGCCATACAAACCATCACCACCACACCACACAGACAACGAACGATGAATACATTTGATACACAGGTAGGAGGTACGCACTACACCGACATGAAGGCGCAACCGCTGGATCTCATTATGGATCTCGGTCTTAGCTTCCTCCAAGGAAACGCAATCAAATACCTCTCAAGGTATCCGCGCAAGGGAGGGGTGGCAGACCTACTAAAGGCACGCGACTACTGCAGGAAGGCTCACGCTCTGTTTGACAGCAATCCAACTACGGAGTGCTATCAAACACGAGCTACCCTTGCGGTAGATGCGTACTGCGAGACAAACGGCATGATGGGCGACGTGCGGGAGGCTATTCTAAGCATTGTTCTATTGAGCTGGAGCAAAGCAGTCTACTTAATCGACAAGATAGCCGACGACTACAGGTACTACCTTATAAAAGAGTATGGCACTGGGGATGGTATCATCAGGGGCGAGTTCTTTGAAGCCCCTAATGGAGATATTGCACTCGGTTGCACGTTCGACGATATAGGGCAGTTCAGGATAGTCAAGTCGGGCAATATGTACCACGTGATCCACATCTGTGGAGATGAACACATCTGCGGAGGGTACTGCGAGACGCTGGAGGACGCAAAAGCCAGGGCGGTTCGCCTCCGTGAAGAGGCTATTGAGAGCTCAATCCGCGCGCTTACGATGGACTTAGAGCATTCAAAGTCCAAGTATCACATCAACCGACAAGACTAACTACACGGCCTATGCGAAAAGCTACCACCTCCAAGAAGCGGGGAGAGCCGAAGCCCGACCCGTACCCATTATTCGTCTTTATCTGTCGTAGCTACCTGAACATTGAGCTTGAGAGAGAGCTTCGCTTCCACCCCGTGCGAAAATGGCGCTTCGACTATGCTTCCACCGAACATAAGTTGGCTATTGAGGTAGAAGGCGGGGTGTGGACGAAAGGGCGACACACCCGACCTAAAGGCTTCTTAGACGACATGGAGAAGTACAACAATGCAACCGCCCTCGGCTGGCGTGTCTTGCGATTTGTCCCCGACGAACTCGCCAAGCCCGAGACGCTCGACCTCATCAAGCAGACCATCAGAACAACTCAACAGACGAACAGATGAATACCACCGAGAAGCTCACATTGTCAGAAGCGGTCAAGATAGCATACTCCACCCTCCCCGACTACATGAACAGGTACCTCGCCCGTGACCTCGTCATTACGGGGGTAATCCTGCACACTCACCCCGAGTGCATTGAGAAGCGAGAGCGACTGCCCCGCCACTTCGCCAAAGCTCTATCCCGAGCGTTGCAGATGAACCGAAGTCAGCTCTCACGCTCTATCCCTGCGCTCATCGTCCGCTACAATACCTGCCCCGAGGATAAGAGAGCGGTAGCGGGTATCCTGGACAGCTTGAGAGATAGCCCCTGAGTCCTGGGGTGATAGCGTTTTCACAAACCCTCCGTAGTCTGTGAAATTCAAAGCAACTTCAAACTTCGCTAATCAAGCAATACTACTATATATAAGTGGTGGTTTTAGTGCCGTGAAATTATTTTCACCGAAAATTTGTCGGTGTGAAAAACTTGTATTACATTTGTAGTGTGAGAGAGCAAGAGATGCAATCCACACGTAACGTAAAAGACAAAAGACAATGCTTAAGAAAATCAATGGTCGCCGTATCGAAGTAAGAGGGTTTGAATTCACCATGGGCGTGCAATGGCCTAAGAATATGAGATGCTTGAACCTGGGCGAAGTATCGCGAGAAGAAGGTATATCTATCATCAAAGAAGCCCTCGAGGCATTTGTGAGAGAACTGCCAGGTCGTGGCGAGTGGCGTATTGAGGCGTTCGACAACCAAGACGTGTGTTATGAAGCTTGGCTGAAAGAAGAGGGCGACAAGACCTACAACGTGAGCATAGATGGCGAGGTTGTTGCCACAGAAGACGCAACCCCTCTCAATGATCTAATCGTGAGCCTTATTGGCGAGGCAGAAGAAGAGTAAGAAATCGCCCGAAGTTGGCGGTGGTCAGCCCCGGACTATAAAAAGCACCAGTATAGACATCAACATATAACAGCATACAGCTATGAAGACCTACTACTACAACGTAAAGGGCGGTGTAACGCCAGCAGACCACGACATCAAGCACGCTGTCAATTGGTGTGATGGCGATAGCTTTGGCTACGACATCGCAAGCGCACGCCTCGAAATCAGCAACCCCAAGGCTTACGACGACTACCTCACCGACATCAGCGGTCACTACGTCGAGGGCGTAGCAGACATCCACGAAGCGCACGACTATCTGATAGACCTTGTCCAGGCTATGCTCGCAGAACTTATGGCTAAGAGCTACGGACCAGCTATCGACCTCGGGGTGATGAGTGCGGTGATAGAAGAGTGCTATGCAGACGGCACGCTGATCATCTACTCAGCATACTACTACGTCAGCGACAACGATATCAGCGTGCATGTAGATGCCTACGGGCGAGCTGAGGGCAATGTGGTGAGCCGTGAGGGGCTGATGCAGATGATTTGCGTCACGCCACCAGTGGACGAAAATTAGACACAGCGAGGGGGCGGGCAATGCTGCCCCCTTCGTCATTTCAAAGAAATTAGTAACATATTGGCTTTTAAGCATAAAGCCAATTTCATATCAACTAACTTTACATACACAAGATTAAGAGTATGAACTATTCAGATCGCATGAAAGCCTATATGGCTGAAAACGGCATCAACGCTAAGAGCGTTGTATACCTCACCATCGCACGTGAGCCACTCGAGCGCATTCTCTCGGGCGACAAGAGGGTAGAGTTCCGTGATTTCTCGGACTACTACGTAAAGAAGCTTCTCGTCGTCTCTGATGGCGAGGTGGTAGACGCAAAGCCGTTCACGCATATTCTGTTCCAGGCGGGCTACTCGGCTACTGCCCCCCGCGCGCTGGTAGAAATAGCAGACATCAAGATTAAGCTACCCGAAGATACTGCACCCCAGTCAGCGGTCGGCAAAGCTATGTACGCAGAGGCTGAGGTTGAGGGGTTTGAGATAGACGACGCCTGGATAGGCATCGCTATTGGCGCAGTATTACTCTCCGAATAAAGTATCGCCCCAGTCAACATGTGTAATTCACCGTAAGTTTAATTTCTAACCAAGACCAAACTATGGCAAAAAACAAGAAGCGAGCAGACTCGTACAACCTTGAGGTTGAAAGGCTGCATACATCGCTGAGACCTAAGAGCTACACAGCATCTGAGGCTCACAGGGTGTTGCGAGAAGACTACAACCTCAAGAGAGAGAGATACAAAACCCGATCAGGTCGTATCTACTCAAACGTGGGTGTAAGCCACAGCAGACGAGCATAATCTATGCGCCTCGCTATTGAGTGCATACGGCAGATAGCGTCCAAGTCGGACAAGGTGATACTATTCCACTCGGCAACGGGTAAGGATAGTATCGCCTTGCTCGATTTATGCTACCCCTACTTCAAAGAGATCGTGTGCGTCTACATGTACATGGTAGAGGGCTTAGAGCACATAGATAAGTACATCATTTGGGCGAAGCAGAAGTACCCCAGGGCTCGCTTCATTTCAGTCCCGCACTACGCCCTCACTCAGTACATCAAGGACGGGGGGTTCGGCTGTGAGCAAGACCCCAAGCAACGCATCAAGACGCTAAGCGACATCACCGAGGACGTGCGAGCTATGACGGGCATAGATTGGGCTATCTACGGCTTCAAGCAGACGGATAGCCTCAATAGGCGCATCATGCTACGCACCTACGAGCAGGGGATGATCAACGAGGCTACGAAGAAAGCCTATCCCCTCTCGCACTACACGAACAAGGACGTAGAGGCGTACATCAAGCACAAGAGGCTCATCCCCTCGCTCAAGTACGGCAAGGGACAGAGCCAAGGCACAGACGTATCGAACATCCCGTTCCTAATGTTCTGCCGAGATAAGTACCCACAAGACCTCGAGCGAGTGATAGCACGCTTCCCCGAAGTAGAGAAGATACTATTTGACTACCTTAACTACGACCCCAAGTATGACCAAGGCGATTAAGCAAGCACCAGCCCGTGAGGTGATGCGCTCAGAGATACACTTCGCCACCTACAACCCCCGTAAGCTCTCAGAGGACGCACGCAAGCGCCTCAAGGCAAACCTCAAGCGGATAGGCTTAGCAGGGGGAATCGTATGGAACGAAGAGACGGGTAACCTCGTATCAGGGCATCAGAGGCTCTCTATCCTTGACGAAGAGAAGAAGTACGACCCCGAGACGGGCGAAAACGACTACCCCATCAGAGTAGAGGTTCTGCACCTCACGGACAAAGAGGAGAAGGAGCAGAACATCTTCATGAACTCTTCTACCGCCCAGGGTGAGTTCGATAGCGACCTACTCGCAAAGATGCTCCCCGAGATAGACGTAGACCTCGCAGGTCTTGACAGCTCGGACATAAGCATACTAATGGCTGAGACATCAGCATTTGACATCACAGACTACCACCAAGCCTCAACGCAGGGCTTCACAAGCGTAGCAACGCCCCTCTCAGACGAAGAGCGACAAGCACGCAAGGAACACGTCAAGGAGGTACGAGCGCAGACGGCAGGTAAGATGGAGGGCGAGTACTACGAGGGCGAAGCCTACGTGACACTCTCCTTTCAGAGCTACGCCAATAAGCTCTACTTTATGGAGATGCTCCAGAACGCACTCCCCGACCAAGGTATCAACCCCTCGGACAAGTACCTCAAGGGCGAGGCAGTACACGAACTAATAGCAGGATAGGGATATGGCTAAGAAGGCAACGAAGAAGGGGGAGGAGAAGGAAGAGGCAAAGTCAAAAGGTGGCACTCGCACACGTCCGAAGGGTGCAGGTCGAAAGAAGCTCGAAGTACCCTCCCTTGACACTATCCGCCAGCTCGCAAAGACCACGTTAGGCAACAAGAGCAAGGTAGCCGAAATGCTGGGCGTCTCCCGCTATTGCCTGCTTAAATGGGAGAGGGATAACCCCAAGATAGGCGAAATATTCAAAGAGCAGTGGGAAAAGCGCCTGGACGTGTATCTTGACACTGCGCATCTCCTCGCTGTCGGACAGACGGGTACGGACGAGGATGGAAATAAGATCTACACCACCCCTCCCGACCCCAATATGCTCCGCTTTATGATTGAGAAGCTCGGCAAGCAAGCAGGCTTCGGGCAGGAGGTGTCGGTGAACGTCACGGGAGAGATGAGTGTGGGCGTGCCTATCTCTAAGTGGATAGCAGATAATACCGAGTAGCTATGGCCGTAGAGAGGGAGACCAACACCCCCGTACACTCCGTCTACCACCCGCTCTACAAGAACAAGGATAAGTTCATTGTGCTTATCACGGGCGGGCGAGGCTCGGGGAAGAGCTTTGAGGTGGCTCGCGTCCTTGAGCGCCTCACGTTTGAGAAGGGGCGCAAGATCCTCTTCACTCGCTACACGCTGGTATCAGCGAGTAAGTCCATCATCCCTGAGGTAGTGGACAAGATAGAGCGAGACGGCACGCAGGAGTACTTCAAGGTGACGAAAGACCGCATCATCAATAAGTACACGGGCAGCGAGATTATGTTCATGGGTATTCTCGCCTCCTCGGGCAACCAAACAGCTAAGCTCAAGAGTATCCAGGGCGTATCGGTGTTCGTGTGTGACGAGGCGGAGGAATGGCGAAGCGAAGAGGACTACGACAAGATGGTGCTCTCCATTCGTACTAAGGGGGTGCAGAATATGGTCATCGTGGTGATGAACCCAGCCAGCACCTCCCACTTCGTCTATCAGAAGTACATCAAGGATACGCACCGCATAGAGGTGATAGATGGAGTGCCCGTGCAGATAAGCACGCACCCCAACGTGCTACACATTCATACCACCTACCTTGACAACTTAGAATACCTCTCTCGGGAGTTCGTGAGCGAGATTGAGGACATCAAGGCGAACAACCCCGAGAAGTACCAGCGTATCGTCATCGGGAAGTGGTCAGAGATGAACGAGGGGGCTATCTTCAAGAACTACTCCGTGGTGGACTCTATGCCCCACTTCGTACAGCGTTGCGGGCTGGGGCTGGACTTCGGATATACCAACGACCCCACGGCAGGTATCTTCTGCGGTGTGTATGGCAATACGCTCTACCTTGACGAGGTATGCTACAATACCCACATGGGGAGCGGTGACATCATCAAAGCCCTACGGCAGTACTCCAGCTTTGACATCACGGCAGACTCTGCCGACCCCCGCCTCATTGACGAGCTGAGGGCAGGTGGCTTGCGTATCTCCCCCGTGGTCAAGGGTGCGGGCAGTGTCATTGCTGGTATCAACAAGATGCTGGAGATGGATATCTGCATCACCGCACGGAGCAAGAACCTGCAATACGAGCTGGACAACTACTGCTGGGCTAAGGACAAGGACGGGCAGTACACGAACGAGCCGATAGACGCTAACAACCACCTCATAGACGCTACTCGCTACTACATACTACGCAACATCCTCGGCTGGTCAGGCAAGCAGAGACGAAGCTACGAGGGCATATTTTAGACTATATGGAACAGACAGACAAGACGCTGGAGGCGAAGCTCTCCGCTATCCCCAAGGTGCGAGCCAAGTACAGAGATGAGCGCATAGCCCAGCTTAGAGAGCAGTGGGAGTACTCCCGCCACGAGGTGATGAGTGAGGCGCACCGCCCCGATGATAGGGTGATGGTCAAGGATGAAGAGATAGACGTCAACGGCAGGCGTACGGGGGCAGTGTACGAAACGAAGAAGGTCAACCGCATCTCCTCGCCTCTTGAGCAACTCATCGTAGAGATACACACCGCCTTTGCCGTGGGACTACCACCAGACCTGCAAGCCGAAGCCAAGACGAAGGAGCAGGAGTATATGCTTGATCTCATCCGTGAGACGGAGAAGAAGAACAAGATACGCTTCATCAACCAACGTGCCGTGCGCTCCGTCCTCTCCGAGACGATTGTAGCCGAGTATTGGTGGGCAGTCAAAGACCCCGAGTTCTACGAGGATAAGGAGTACGCCCGTGGGGCAGATACCCGTCTCCGCTGTGAGCTGTGGTCTCCATTCAACGGGGATAAGCTTGTACCCATCAAGGATGCTTATGGCGACCTTGTACGCTTCTACCGCTTCTATTCAGTCAAGGTGGACAACAAGGAGGTGGAGAAGCTGATGGAGATTGACGCTACCCACGTCTACACCTACGAGAATGTGAAGGGCAAGGGCTGGACGCTCATCTCGCAGGAACTCCACGGCTTTGACAAGATACCCGTTATCTACATGGAGATGAAGAACGCCCTCTGTGACCGCATACAGAGTAAGCGTAAGCGCATCGAAGAGCTGGCGAGTAACTACGCAGACTGCATCAACGATAACTTCTTCCCCAAGGTGCTGTTGCGTGGTGACGTATCAGGCGTACAGAAATCGGGCAAGACGCAGACTATTCAGATGACGGGGGATGGTGCTGACGTGCGCTACCTCACGTGGGAACAGTCCACCAGCGCAGCGGAGGGCGAGCTTGCCCGCCTCGTGGATGACTGCTTCACGATGACGATGACCCCACGTATCAACCCCAAAGACCTCCAAGGGCTGGGGACTGCACTCTCGGGTGTCGCCTTCAAGTATGTGTTCATGGGGGCGCATATAGCCGTCCGCAAGCACGAGGAGGTTATCGGTGAGTACCTCGCACGCAGGTACAGCTTCCTCAAGCACGCTATCTCCCTGCAAGTGCCAGCGGTGAGGGCTGGCAGGTCGCTCCGCCTTGACCCCGTCCTCGTCCCCTTCACCATCGAAGAGAGTACAGGTGACGTAAGCGCAAAGAAGGACGAACAACACACCGAGAAGGCAGCGTAACAGCCAAGACAGAGGAAAAGGAGTAGCAACCATCCCCTAACAACGACAGCCCCGTGGAGTACCCTCTCTGCGGGGCTTTTTTATACCCAAAAGCACAGAGGCAGAGGAAATTAGTAACATATCTCTATTTCTACCTAAAACCAATATCAGGCTATCTATATTTGCATATATCTGATAGCTTAACGATATGAAAACTAAAATCTTACAACAGCTCAAACAGAGATACTCCAATCTCGGGGTGAGCGAAAAGGCGTTTGATGGGGTAGCCGACTTCTTGTCAAAAACCATCACCGAGGAAGAACGTATCGCAGAGTCAGTGGCAGGTGCAGAGTCTTTCCTGAAGGCGTATCAGTCCGACGTGGACAAGGAGCGCACGAGTGCTTCCGCCCTCCGCAAGGAGCTTGAAGCCCTCAAGAAGGAAACCCAGCCCAAGCCCACCGACCCTAAGCCAAGCGACAATCAGGGGAACGAACCCACCGAGCGAGAGAAGAAGATGATGCAACAGCTGGAAGCCCAGCAGAAGCAGATCGAACTCATCCTCGGTCAGCGCTCCCACGAGGGTAAGCTGGCACAGATCACCGCCCTCCTCGGAGAAAAGAATATTCCCGAGTCCTTCTACACTATGGCTCTAAGCGGGCGCACCTTCGGAGAAGATACGAACGTAGGCGAGCTGGTAGCTAACATCGAGCAGGGCTACATGAAGTTCCAAGGCGAGAGCGCCAACAATCGCTTCGGAGGGGCAGGAAAGCCCGAAGCAGGCGAGCCGTCCAACGATGACGTGATGGCTTCTATCGTGAAGCAGGTGAACGAAGGCACGGAGGCAATCCTTAACGAGAAGAAGTAAAAGAACATGGCAAAAATCAAGTATGACGAAAACGTGTACATGCCCGCTCACGAGCTGTATCGCGTAGAGACGGGCTACCGCCTCTCGGGAGGTTTCAACCTCGACGTCACGGGTCTCACGGCTGGTTCCGTAGTCCCTCCCCTTGCGCCTATCTCTGTCGACAAGGTCACCCGCAAGGCTACCCTGCTCAAGCGTGTGCGTGTCGTAGAGACTGGTTCGGGGAAGAAGGTCAAGGTGTCCAAGTACGCTAACCTTGCGAGCGGTATGTTCCTCTCCAACGGAACGGCAACGCTCACCATCGACAGCGTAGACACCTCCGACAAGGAGTTCGACACTATCACGGCTAAGGCTGATGCGTCGGCATTCACCAAGGGTGCAGTCCTCTTCGAGGCTACCGCAGCTACGGGGAACACCGCCAAGGGCAGTGCCGACTACCTCACCTACGCACCCGTCAAGGTGGAAGAAGGGGCTACCCTCACCGCCCTCGGTCGTGCCTTTGAGGTAGATACGGACAAGCTCTATATCCCAGTCACGGAAGAGGACAAGAAGGCGCTCACCGCCCGCTTCCTCTTCGTCTAAGCCAACCAACTAACCAAAACCGACAGATATGGAATTGACTATTGATAGTTTCCTTGGTCACGCTGGCTACGTCAAGTCAGTATCAGACCGAGCGCTGGCTACGGAGCGAAACAAGATCATCCTTGGCAGATATATGGGCTTCGAGTATACCCCTAATCGAATCTTCAAGTCCGTCTACGGGGTGACTACCGCAGTGCGCATGGGTTCGGTCATCGACCGCAACGCAGGCAAGGTACTCCGTGGGCGTGCGCCTATGGGTGACGCTACTCTCGAGGTAGCAGACATTGCCGACCGCTTCCAGATGGATAACGACCGACTTGAGAAGCTCAGTGATGTCATCAAGCAGGTGAACGCTGGGAAGCTGGACTACGATGCGGTGGTAAACACCCTTGTAGACGACTTCCGTGAAGCCTCTATTGCCCCGTACAAGCGTGCGGAGAAGATCTTGTTTGACCTTATGTTCAACGGGAAGGCAGAGGTGACTATCGAAGACAACCCCAAGGGCGTTTCCGTCCTCGATATGAACCTCCCCATCCTCAAGGCAGAAGCCAAGGCAAGCGACAAGGATAACTTCGTCGAGTTCCTCGTAGACCTCCGCGAAAAGTACAGCCACATCAATTTCGGGTCGATTGAGATGAATTCGGCTACCTTCATTAAGTACTTCGCGAAGAATAAGGGTCTGGTGGATAGATACACCATCAACAGAGGTACTTCGGAGGTCCAGTCTAACGGGATCGCATCGCTCAACACGGTCAATACGATTTTGACCGAGCTGGGTCTTCCTTCTATCCGCATCGTTAGCAATATCGTAGAAGACCTTGAAGGTAAGACCTACCGCCTCTGCCCCGACGACAAGATCGTATTCCTGCCCGAGGGTGAGATCGGTAAGATGCGCTTCTATGAGCCCTACGAGCTTCGAGACCCTGTTCCGACCAAGACGTACACATCCCTGGCTGGCAACCACATGATCTCCACACAGCGTACGGACGAAGGGCGCTTCATCGAGTACGCTTGTGCATGGATCCCCGAGGTGCGTCTGCCTAAGCATATCCTCTCCGTAGACCTCAAGGCTATTAAGTCGTAGACGATATGACCCCGCAGGAGTATATCAAAGAAAAGTACCGAGCTATGGGGGTGAGCCTCTCCGATGGCTATGTGTCCTCTCTACTCGTCGGCAAGGGGCTATCCCCGAGTGACGATACCTGCTTCTCTGAGGCGGGAGGCGTGGAGCGCGTACACAGAGCCTTCGTAGAGAGCCTACCCGAGTTTCTTCTGATGCCAAGCTCCGTGAGTGAGCTGGGGGTGTCTATCTCCCGAGCGTCTAAGGACGACATAGCTAAGTACTACCGCCTTGAGTGCCGACGCCTCGGGCTTCCCGATATGCTCTCCGAACCTCCAAGAGTGCGCTGGCTATGATTTACGAGAACGGATATATACAAGCGATAGAGACCGAACAAGGTAGCTTCGATGACAAGGGGAGACCCGTGTTTTCGGATGCTGTCGAGTGCGAGCTTATCCCTTGTATGTTCCGCTCCTCGGTCAATGACAAGCGAGGGACGTACAAGGATGGCGGGTATTCCCGCTACGCCTACGAGGTGCATCTTGAGCCTGTGTCAGTGACGGCAAAGCGTGCAAAGCTATACCGAGAGGATGGAAGTCTTATCGGTGAGTTCACGATACAGAGCTGGGAGTACGCCCGCATACTCAACTTCACGCAGATCATCTTAGGCTGATGGAGTTACGGGAGTTCCTCGCTGATGTGCGCAAGGAGGCTATCACCGAGATCATCGATGATGTGCGCTTCATCGCTAAGGGGTGTTATGAGGAGGCTGTCCGACGCAAGCAGTATGCGGATAAGTCGGGCGCTCTCTCAGCCTCCATAGGATGGGCGGTGAGCTACGATGGCAAGGTGGTGCATTCGGGCGGGTTTACGGGAAACGGAAGGAAAGCAAGCGCAGGGCAGTCCGCAGGTCGTGAGGCGGTGCAGGAGCTGGCAAGGGGGAGCAAGGGTATACGCCTTATCCTCGTCGCTGGAGCTCCCTATGCAACGCAGGTTGAAGCAAGAGGCTTTGACGTGACGACCTCGGGCGAACTCTTAGCGGAGGAGATGGTGCAATGGTGGCTGAATAATGCGTAAGACGGGATTAGCGATAGAGGAGTATATCCACGGGCTTCTCAAAGGGAAAGTAGTGGTTAGTGGTGGTGTGTACAGAAATGGCACACGACCCTTTGATAGCAACGTGGAGGACGTTGTGGTATCCTTCCTTACGGGGAGGGATAGCTTAGACGGCTTCTCACAGAGCGGTGTCGTCAATGTGAACGCCTATGTTCCTATGCGCAATTTCGGGGGGCCCTTATTAGTCAAGGACGTTAAAAGGTGCGAAGAGCTGGAGGAAGCTATCTCACAGCTCGTAGATGCACACCGCACGGGGGACTTTCTCCTTGTTCTTGACGGGACTCCCACCACCTTCTCCGAAGAGGGCTTTAGCGTGGTGAATGTGAGAGTCAAATACAAGTATAACAAACTAACAGAGTAACAGATATGCCATATCAGGATACTAACAACACCGCCTGGGGCAAGGTAGAAGTCCAGGTGGGCGCAGTGAACGCAACCGACGGGAGCAAGATGCCCGTCACAGGGATGAGCCTTATCGGCTTCGTCAAGGAGGGTTCACTGAGCATCGAGCAAGAGGAAGGCGACAAGAAGGAGTGGAAGGCTGTAGGCGGTGAGACCGTAGACGTTCTTAACTCTGCCTCCACGCTCCGTGTCAAGTTCCACGTGAAGAACCTCAACAAGAGCGTGATGGAGAAGGTGTTCAACGTCACCGAAAGCACCAACACACTCGAGGTGAATAGCCTCGTCTCTACGAAGGAGTTTGCGCTGGCCATCATCCCTGAGACACAGGGTGCCGAGGTCTTCAAAGCTCCCCGTGTCAAGCTGACGGGCGTTATCGCTCTCAGCGAGGACGCAGGCTACGGGATTGATGTCACGGCTACTATCCTCAAGGCGAAAGCGGACAGCCCCCTCTTCTATCTTGAAAAGAAGGCTTAGTGATGAAGCTCCCTTTCTTCAAGAAGAAGGCAGAACAGATGGTATCGGATACGCTCCTCTCGGGGGGCGTGTCCGTGTCCATCGGCTCTACCGAGTATAAGGTTTACCCCCCTACGCTGGCTACGTGGGTAGAGGTGTCGGCTCTCATTGCGCAGGTCACGGACGTAGAGGAGCGAGAGATGACACTCTACGACCTCATCGCCCTGGGCGGTGACGCAGAGACCTACGCACATATCCTCGCCACGTTCATCGCTGGCGTGAAGCGTGACAACGAAGCGGAGCGACGCAAGACGGCTGAAACGCTCCTCTATACCGCCACTATCCCCGACCTCGCAACAACTCTATTCACCGTGCTGGAGAGTGCGAACATCGGGGAGCTTTTTATGCTTACCACTTCCCTCAAGAGGACAGCGATAACGAAGCCAACGAAGGAGGTGGGGAGCGAAACGACAGCCCTTGGGCAAGGATAGGCAGTTTCGCCAAGTACTATCATCTGAGCTTTGATTACGTCCTCTACGAGCTCAGCTATACGAATTTCCTCCTCTACTCTAAGGCTATCCCCAGCTACAAGCCCAAGGACGAGGGGAAGAAAAAGACGACGAGCCGTGGTATGTCCTTCGGTGACTTCACCTCGGCACTCAAGAAAATAGCGCAATAAATGGCACACAAGACGTTCTCTGTCACCCTTGACCCTACGGAGTTCATCAAAGGCACGAAGAGCTTAGAAGAGAGCTTTGACCGCCTCCAGCAGAAGATCCAAGGGACATCAACGAAGCTACCCAGCTACAGCGCCCCCATCAGCGAGGCGAGGGGCGAGGTAGACCTGCTCAGTAGCTCGTTCCAGCGTGCTGCAGGTCTCGCAGCTGGCATCTTCGCTGTGAGCGGTGTTCAGGACTTTGTGAGCAAGCTGTACAGCGTGAGAGGGGAGTTCCAGCAGTTGGAGATCTCCTTTAAGACGATGCTCGGCAGTGGGGAGCAGGCTAACGAGCTTCTCGCCCAGCTGGCACAGACCGCAGCGTCTACCCCCTTTGACTTGCAGGGCATTGCCTCCAGTGCAAAGAATATGCTCGCCTATGGCTTCGCAGCCGACCAGGTGAACGAGACGATTGTGCGCCTCGGGAACGTGGCAGCGGGTCTATCTCAGCCCCTGGGGGATATCGTCTATCTCTATGGCTCTCTCCGTGCTTCGGGGCGTGTCACGAACATAGACATCCGTCAGTTCGCTAACCGAGGTATCCCCATCTATGAGGAGCTGGCGAAGGTGCTGGGCAAGAGCGTGAGCGAGATCAATAGCCTTGTATCGGCTGGTAAGGTGGGTTTCCCCGAGATTGAGCAGGCGTTCCAGAATATGACCAACAAGGGCGGGAAGTTCTACAACCTCATGCAGGCTCAGAGCGAGAGCCTCACGGGGCAGATCTCCAACTTGCAGGACAACATTGATATGATGTTCAACGAGCTGGGGAAGGCTTCCGAGGGCGTCCTGTCGTCGGGCGTGAAGGCTGTTGCCTACCTCGTGGAGAACTACGAGAAGATAGGCAAGGTCATTGCGGGTCTCATCGTGACCTACGGGGTGTATCGAACGGCCGTGATTACGAATATCGCCCTTACGAAGGGGTGGACGGCCGCTACTCAGGCGGACACCATTGCAAGAGGGCTGAACGCTCTCTCCATTAAGTCGCTCACGGCAGCCACCAACCGCCTAACCGCCGCTATGCTCGCCAACCCCTACGGGGCTATTGCGGTAGCTCTCACGGCGGTGATAGCGGCTATGTGGGCGTTCAGCGACTCCACGAGCGCAGCTGAGCGTGCGCAGAAGGACTTCAACGAAGAGAAGAAGCGAGCCGAAGAGCAGGAGCAGAAGCATAAGGAAGCCGTAGAGGCTCTCCTGAACGTTGTGCGTGACGAAGCTTCTGCCACGGCAGACAGACAGAGTGCGCTTGAGCAGTTGCAGAAGTACTACCCTCAGATCTTCTCCAAGTACGACACCGAGACGCTCAAGCTCCAAGACATCGCCAAGCTCAAGCGTGAGATTGCCGAGTACGACGGCAGGGCTAAGGTGGACAAGGCTAAGAGCGAGATTGAGGGCTCAGAGAAGCGCATCAAGGAGCTAAAGGAGAAGATTGAGGATGCGACTAAGAACGTTTCCAGCCAAACCAACCTTACCGAGCGACGAAAGACGCTCAAAGCCCTGCGAGAGAAGCTTGAGTACGAAGAGGAGCAGTACAAGCAAAAGCGCTCATTCTACGGCAAGGTAAGCGACAACCAGCTCCTTAGCGGTGGAAGCCTTGCGAGCCTCACAGACAAACAGCTCTCCGCTATGCTCCAAAACATTGAAGGGGCTAAGAAGCGCATCAAGGGTAGCGTGAACACCAAGTCGTACCTATCTGGCTCTATCCTCAAGGGTGCGTATGATGAAGCTGGATGGGAGGAACTTGTGAGACGCATCAAGAGCGAGCAGGAAGCCCGCAAGAAGCCCATTAAGTCCTACAAGGAAGCAGTCACCGACCTCAAGAAGGAGGAGGAGAAGGCGAATAAGGAACTAAAGGCGTTCAATAACCTCACGGCTCAACAGCTCAAGCGCAAGAAGGAGGAGGCCGTCAAGAACGGCAACTACAATTGGAACCCCGACGAGGAGCGAAAGCGCCTCAAGGAAGAGTACGACCTCAAGAAGAAAGCCCGAGAGGAGTACGAGAAGGGCGCAGGCGAGACGAGCAAGAAGGGCGGAAGCCGTAAGCACTCAAAGGAAGAGAGCGAAGCCCACACCAAGGCACGACAAGCCGAAGAGCGCAGACAGCAAGAGGAACAGCGTACACGTGATCTGGCACGCTCCCGCAGAGACGCTGAACTCAACCTTGAAGCCGAGCGCATAGCACTTATGCAGAATGGCTTCGCTAAGGAGATGGCAGAGCTACAGCTCCAGCACAAGCGCAAGATGTCCGCCTTTGACGACCAAGTGCAGGAGCGCCTCGCCAAGGTACGTGACGCTGAGAAGCTGGAATGGGAAGCTACCCACGACAGCAAGAAAGAGGTCTACAAGCAACGCAAGCTCACCGAAGCCGACCTAAGCGATACCGACCTCAATCAGATACTCGCAGGGCGTGAGCTGGCTGACCAAGCTCTCGCAGAGGGGCAAGAGAAGATCATCAAGGAGCTACGGGATAAGTACCTCTCCTACGAAGAGCGCAAGACCGAAATCAAGAAGCGCTACGAGGCAGAGCGCAAGATCATTGACGACACCTCGCTCCTCCTCGCAGAGCAGAAGACCTCCGCCCTCGTAGAGCTGGCGAAGAAAGAGGCGGACGAGCTGAAGGCGATAGATAACGAGCGCTACGAACACACCCAGCGTACGAACCAGCTCTTTGTAGAGCTCTTCGCACAGCAGGGAGAGCGCACGGTGGCGCAGATGCGCAGTACCATTGCCACCGCCCGTGAGATGCTGGACTACCTCGCCAACACGCCAGCGGACAAGCTGGAAGGGCGCTTTGGTATGAGCGCTGATGAACTCGCCTCTATACAGAACTCCCCCGAGAAGCTCAAGGCTATCACGGACGCTCTGAGGGGCTTGCGTGACGAGCTGGGCAACACCTCTCCGTGGCAGTCGTTCATCTCCTCTATGGAGGACGCACTGAGCCGTGGCAAGAGCGCACTCAACGACTACAAGAAAGCCCGCAGGGAAGCCACCTCAGCGACCACCGAAGAGGAACGAGCCAGCGCACAGAAGAATGCGGATATTGCCTTTAGCCGTGTCGGTCTCTCGGTGACGAAGATTGGCAAGAGCGTGAAGGACGCTACGCCCCTTGTGCAGGATCTGGGGAAGTCCTTCGGGGCTATCTTCGGAAACAGCGCTATGGAGGACGCAGTGGAGGGGCTCACGCAAGCCCTCTCCGACCTCGGGGGCGTAGCTTCGGGCATCGGCTCTATCATCAGCGGGGACGTGCTGGGTGGCATTACCTCTATCGTGGGCGTTATTGGAAACCTCGTGAGCCGTGCGCAGAAGGTAGAGCGTGAGGTGCTGGAGAAGCGCAGGAAAGCCCTTGAGGCGCTCACACGCACGCAAGAGGAGTATAACGCTGCCCTCCTCAAGGCTAACCTACTCTACGAAAAGGGCTCTACCATCTTCGGTGATGACGTATATAAGCGTGCTACTAACTCTATCAGCGTGGCACGCCAGGCGATGGAGCAGTTCCGTAAGTCCGTAGCATTCTCCGACAAGGAGTTAGAAGGAGATGGCGTGCTGGACTTCCTCGGTATTGGCGGTAAGCACGAAGACTTCCCCAAGCATATACGTAAGGCGATGGAGGAGATCCGCAAGCAGTACAAGAACAAGCTCCTCCCCACGCTCAAGGGTGAGTTCGCCAAGTTGCAGAATATCTCCGTCAAGACGGGGAGCCACAAGGAGGGGATATTGTGGGCGAGACATAGCGTAGACGACTACACCACCCTCGGCAAGCTCTACCCCAACCTCATAGACAAGAGCGGTAAGCTCAACGTGGCGCTGGCGGAGTCTATCCTCAAGACGCACGAGTTCAGACAAGGGGGTAAGGAGGCGCTGGAGAATATGCTATCTCTCTACAAACAGAACGAGGAGGCTATCAAGACGATGAACGACTACCTGCACGGGCTGTTCGGCTCGCTGGGTAACGCTATCACCGACTCCCTCGTCACGGCTTTCCGCACGGGAGAGGACGCTACACGAGCCTTTACCTCCAACATTGGCGATATGCTTAACAACTTCGCCAAACAGATAGCCTACTCTTCGTTCCTTGCGCCTCTTATGGAGAAAGCGCAGAAGGAGGTGGCGGATGCTATGCGCCTCACAGGTGGCGAGAACCAGATGGAGGCAATGCTGAGGGCTATGTCCTCGCTGGTGGACGGGGTGAAAACGCAGATACCCGCCTTCAACGAGTATCTCAAGAAGACCGAGGAGATGGTGCAGGCTCACGGCTTTGACCTCGCAGGCAAGAACAGTGACACCCGAAGCGCTACGGCTAAGGGCATAGCCCAAGCCTCGCAGGATAGCATTGACGTGCTGACGGGCTTATGGCACACGGAGGTGACACTCTCAGAGCGCACAGCCAACGCCACGGAGCGTATAGCCTTACTCATTGAGGGGCAGGGCGTGCGCAGGATCCCCACAGCGCAGGATATGGGGCTTGACCAATTCGGCACGGCCGTAGGGCGTATGTATGCTGAACTGCAAGCTATCAACCGCAATACGAAGGTGACGGCAGACGCTACGGAAGCCTCCCGCTTCATCCTCGCTCAGATGGACAGTAACGGCATCAAGATTAAGCGATGAACGCAGTAATAGTACTTGAGGTAGGTAGCAGGGACGCTATCCTCGGTGAGGACGCTATCAAGAACCTATTCGCCCTCCCCACGATGACGGAACCCCCGTCGGTGGATTGGGCAGAAGAGGATGGCGTAGAGATAGACGAGATCACCGCCACGCAGGTGGAGGAGCAGAAGGTAGCTATCCCTATGTACTCACGTGGTATAAGAAATATCTTCCCCGACCTCCTTGACAATAGGACGATACTCCTCGTCGCTGGGGGTATTCAGTTCGGGGAGTTCCGCCCCGTGAGCGTGGAGAACGTGCAGAAGTGGGCGGGAGGCTGGTCTGCCGTGCTGGTCTGCTCACGAAGCGAGAAGCCCGCACCCACCGACAACGTGCGCTGGGAGAGTGGGCTGACGATCCTTGCCGACGTTGCGAGTGCGCCTATATGGGTAAGCCCCGAGAACAAGGGTATTGCGAGCGTGGATGACGAGACGGGGCGGTACTACTTTGCTGGCTCACGGCCATACAAAGCGAAGTACTCCCTTGAAGTGCCCGTACTCATCAAAGCCCCCACCCTGCCCGACCTATGGACGGCACGCAATAAGCTCCTCTCTCGCCTTACGGCACGTGGGCTGAGGGCGATACCCCGCTTTGACGGAGAGACGCTACCTGTGAGCGGTGTGTACAGCTCCTCTACGAGCCGAGATGTGAGCGCTGATGATGACGGCTACCGCTGGACGATTGACATAACATTTACCATAACCAAACTATGATCGAATTGTATGTAAACGGCAAGGCTACGCCATTCCCGATAAGCTCAGAGAGCTACCACGAAGCCAAGGTAGGCGCAGTGTCTACGCTCGTGGTAGAGACGACGTCGGACAAGGCTATTGTCTTCCCTCTCGGCACGTATTGCACGTGGCGGGGTGAGAAGTTCGCCCTCTACACTCCTGCTGAGGTGGTGAAGGTGTCCGAGCGAGAGTACCGCTATACGCTCACGCTCAGCGGGGAGGGGCAACAGCTCGCACTATCTAAGTTCAAGTTCATCGTAGCCAACCCCGAGGACGTGCGTCTGTCGTTCACGCTGACGGGCAAGCCCCGCTTCTTCCTTGAGCAGATACTGCGTAGCCTGCCTGCGGGCTTCTCTATCGGTGCGTGCTTAGAGGCGGAGGCGCAGGCTATCTCCTTCAAGCACGAAGACTGCCTCAGTGCGCTCTCCCGAGTAGCCGAAGCGTTCAAGACGGAATGGCATATCACGGGCAAGACGCTTAACCTCGGCAAGGTGGTAGGCAACAAGGCTAATGCCGTCACGCTCTCCTATGGCAAGGGCAAGGGCTTACTCTCGGGGCTGACCGCTTCCAACGACAGCGAGAAGTCGCCCGTAGGGAAGCTCTTCATCCAGGGGACAGAGCGCAACATTGACCCCACGAAGTACGGAGCTAAGAGCCTGCACCTGCCCAAGGGGCGCACCCTCGCCTATGAGGGGCGTACGTACGTTGTGAGTGCCGACGGGCAGAGCCTCAGCGTGAGCGGGCTAAGCACGGACGGACGCAAGGAGGATAGCTTTGACGGGACGAACATCTACCCCCAGCGTGTGGGCGTGGTTAGCTCGGTGGTAGTCACGCCTAACGGCAACTACGACATCGTGGACAAGGACAACCCCGTGGACTACTCGCAGTACCGCATTGCAGGGGAGAAGGCAACTATCACCTTCCAAACGGGACGGCTTGCAGGGCGCACCTTTGACATCGCCCAAGATAAGGACGTGCTGAAGTACGACCACGCTACAAAGCGCTTCCAGCTGGTGAGCGTAGAGGAGGACGGGATGAAGCTCCCCGAGCCGAAGGTGTTCTACCCTGCCGTGGGGGATAAGTACGCTGTGTTCGGTGTGCGCCTGCCCGACGAGTACATCACGAAGGCGGAGACGGAGCTTCTGGGCGCTTCGGTGCGCTACTTCCACGAAGCTCTGCAACCTAAGGTGACGTATAAAGCGGAGCTGGATGGACTCTACGCACAGAAGAATTGGGGCGCACTCGCCCCTAAGCTCGCTATCGGTGCGTACGTCCGTCTTGTGGATACGAGCCTTGACATTGACGACCACGTGCGCATCACGGCTATCCGCACGAAACTCTCCCAGCAGTACAAGCCACAGATAACGCTCTCCAACGAGGTGCAAGCCCCCAGCCTTGCCGTCTCTCTCGGCACGCTTGAAGCCGAAGGGGTACAGCAGAAGGAGGAGGTGCAGGCGGTGCGCAGGGAGGTAGCACGCTCCTATCAGCAGGCGATGAGCCTCGCTGACGGCATTGCCGACGAGGTGAGGGCGGGCTTTGGCGACAGCATTAGCCCCATCACCGCCCGCACGATGCAGTTAATGGTGGGGGATAAGTCGTTGCAGTTCGTCTTCGTGGCTTCCCCCACGGCTACGGGCTCCGTAACGCACAACGTCACGTGGGACGAGAGTAGAGGCATCCTGCACGCAGATAGGGGCTACCTCCGCCATATGACGCTCGGCATCAATACGCTCAGCGCAGAGCATAAGCCCAGCGAGTATAAGACGTGGACGCTCCCCGCCTACGACTATGCAGTGCGTACCGACCAAAAGACCATCCACCTCTACGCCAAGGTAGAGCGCAACGGTGCAAACGGGGTGTTCTTCGCTACTGACACGGCTAAGGCGATGGAAGCGGAGGCGAACTACTACTACCTCTACCTCGGTATGCTCAGCCAAGCTCCCAACAGAGCGTTCACGACCCTCTACGGCTTCACTGAGATACTGCCCAGCCAAATACGCACGGAGCGCATCACCTCGGCTGACGGAAGCACATCCATCAACCTAAATACAGGAGAAATCGTGAGTGACAAAATCAAGTTCCGCCACCCCGACGGTGGGGAGAAGTCCTACCCCTCGGACTACCTGCACGAAGCTATCCACGAGGGTACTACGGATATTCAGGGCGGTGTGGTGCTGAGTACGCTCGTCGGGGCTAAGGACACGAGCGGGAAGATCCGCTCCTACATCAGCGGTAAGGCTGGTGCTCCTGCCCTCGCAGCGGGCGTCAAGGGCTTAGAAGAGGGCAACGAGACGTACCAAACGGCTATCCACCACGACGGGAGCGCAGACTTCGGCTACTTCCACATACGCCACCCGCAGGGGCAAGGCGCAGCAGGCTCCCACCTCTACCTTGAGAACTACCGCTACAGGGACAGCCCTGACATTGAGAACCCCTACGCAGTGAAGATTGGCGACACGCACCCTGACCTCAAGGTGATCAGCCGAGGGAAGCTGACGGAGGACGTGGTCGTAAATCTCCCCGAGGTTAAACTGACGGGGCTTTATGGGAGAGACATTCTATTCCACCAAGCGCCAAGCGCCAAGGAAGTAGAGGTTATCATCCAGCCACAAGACCTCGGGAGATACGTCACAGCCTCGTCAAAGGTCGACGTTAGGCTTACCTTCATCGGGCGTGTGCGCTATGGACATTCAAGTAAGGGCTTTCTTGCGGTGAGTGCGTCGCCTTACCCAAGCTATCCCGCCTACTCCCCCGAGGTACGTCTATCCCCCGCTGGTGGCTCATATTCATTCTCGGGCAACGTCAACCCCGACGGCACACTGTCCTTCTACCTCATCTTCCGGGGCGACTATGTGGACAGGGAAAGCCAGCTGAATGTGCGTGCCGACATCCGTGTGACCTCAGACAGCCGACGAGACAGAGGCTCGTACCTCACGCAGTCGGGCTTCCTCGTCTTCCACGATGCAGAGCACTACATCAACGCAGACCGCTCTCGCCTGCCCTACGTGGACGCTGTGAGCGGTGCTATCCGCAACGCTGGCAACGTGATGCTGGAGGTTGCAGGGGGCTTGCGTGTTAAGGGCGCTATGGACACCTCGGGTATCCTGCTCGGAGGACGTGTGAGCGCAGGGAGCGCCTCCTTTGAGTATAAGTATGGCGTACGTGCCGACGGGATGACCGTCAAACGCACGGGGCGTGGTACGTTCCTCGTCACGCACAACCTCGGCCACACGCGATATGCTGTGTTCTGCATGGATGCGCTGAGAGACTCACGCTTAAGTGCGAAGTACGGCAATCTGACCGCCAATTCGCTTGAGATATACACATTTTTTTCTAATCAGCCGTACGACGTTGACTTCTCCTTCACCATCATAGGCGACAACTACTAACCAACAAACCATAACCAACCAAACCAAGAGACTATGAGTATTATCGACATCTTCGATCCTGACGCCTTTTCTAAGACGGAGATAACGCACGCAGCGGTAATCGGGATCTTCTGCTATGCGAGTGTGA
>ERZ773027.157-NODE-157-length-44846-cov-13.733942_pt1 | contig 44846 bp, 37 predicted proteins | sample MGYA00511032_ERZ773027 | MGnify/ENA primary metagenome ERZ773027 (study PRJEB29015, sample SAMEA2738138) | human oral metagenome | biome: human oral; feature: human-associated habitat; material: saliva | place: China | collected 2190 ... | reverse complement strand
AAAATGCTGTCCCGTGTATCTTACGGGCAGTTTATTTTTTATCATTACTTATTTCTTTAATTAATAGTGTCAATTATGTATGTTCGGGAAAATAAATAGCCAAAGAAATGCCTAACGGAAAGTTAAGCATCACAGTTTCTTCTACCATCCAGACTATAACTGTCGGTATTGGAATTACACCAATTCAGTCCTATAAAAAGGAGTTGCGGACTATACCGCCGATAGGGAATTTCACCCTGCCCCGAAGAATACGGCACAAAAGTACAAAATTAATTCTTATTAGAGGATTGTTTGCACCTTTTTCATTTAATGTGTGTTGAAGTTGAGCTATACAAGTGATAGTGCATTTTGTTCTAAACAGTGTTTTGACATATTACCATTTTCGTGTCTTTATCTTAATCAGTTTTAAGAGATGATTTTATATCATTTATAATGGATTCTCCACGTTCAATAGCTAATAAATCATTATACATAGCAATATTCTGTATTTCCTTGATAGAGTAATCAAGAAACGATTGTGGAAGGTATTTCTGTAGTACACCCTTAATTTCCGTAAGTGCTTCATTAAAGGCATTTTGTCTTTCTTTGATCCAGTCCGCTTGCTCTTTTACCTTACCCTCAACTTCATGAAGATAATCCTCTATTTTCAGCTTTGTTTCATCATTTAATTGGCTATTTATATCAACAATTCCGTTCTGTATTACATATATGCCAATCTTATTAAGATTTGTAGCAATATTAACATAGTTGTTAACTTCTTTGTCTAAATCTAATTTTCTTTTCTGTAATTCTTGACAGAGACTCTTGAATTTTTCTACTTTTTCCATTTTATAGGTTTATATTAGGTTATTATTTAATCCCATAATATTCTGATTGGGAACATTTTGGGAACATTTATAAAATAAGAAAAAGCTAAGTGTTTGATTATAAACAACTTAGCTTTTTACTTGGTACCCAGACCCGGGCTCGAACCGGGATGGATTGCTCCACTGGTGTTTGAGACCAGCGCGTCTACCTATTCCGCCATCTGGGCTTATATTTCTATTAAAGCGCTGCAAAGGTACATAGAAAAAGTGGGAATGGCAAATTTTATAAAAAGAATTTTCTATTCTTTATTTAAAGATTACAATTGAGAATCTTTACGAGATAACTCTGCAGAATCGTAATCTTAAAAGATAATACAATAGACTACAATTGAGAATCTGTGCTAGATGATTTTTACAGAATAACGCTGTTGAGGGTAATACTATAAGTTACTATTAAAAGATAATATTAGAAACCAATGCTAAAAATTGAGGCTAAAAAACTATATGAGAATTTATGCTTGAGTCTCCTTATCTGAAAAATATTCTGTAAGTTATATGGATTACATTAAAAATAATAAATATTTTTTGTTTTATCTACTAATTCCACTAACTTTGCAACGGTATAAGAGCTATTCTATAATACTTTTGTGCAGAAATAAAACGATATAAAGAGAAACAAAATGAAGATAGCATTAATAGGTTACGGCAAGATGGGACACATGATTGAGCAAATTGCCCTCGAACGTGGCCATGAAATTGTTTGTAAAATAGATAAAGACAATCAAAAAGATTTTGATTCCCCTGCTTTTGCAACTGCTGATGTCGCTATAGAGTTTACAACTCCTACGGCTGCTTATGATAATTATTTAAAAGCTTTCGCACATAATGTAAAAGTTGTTAGTGGATCTACAGGTTGGCAACACGAACATAAAGCCGATATTGAGCGTCTTTGCACGGAAGGTGGACAAACTTTATTCTGGGCTAGTAATTTTTCTATCGGTGTAGCTATATTTTCTGCGGTAAATCGTTATTTAGCCAAAATAATGAATAATTATCCTCAATACGATGTTACAATGCAAGAAACGCATCATATACATAAGCTTGATGCTCCTTCTGGAACTGCAATTACTTTGGCAGAGGATATTTTAACCAATATTGCCCGTAAAACAAAGTGGGAAAAAGGAAAACAAGTTACAGCTGATGGTAAGGTTATCCCTGCTAAAGAGATGGCTGCTGATGTTCTCCCTATTGATTCTATCCGTGAAGGCGAAGTTCCTGGTATTCATAGTATATGCTACGATTCTGATGCCGACAAAATTACCATTACACACGATGCGCACAATAGAAAGGGCTTTGCTTTAGGAGCTGTTTTAGCTGCCGAATATACAAAAGACCATAAAGGTTTGCTATCTACAAACGATTTATTTCAATTCTAAAAAAAATAATGTTCACATTGTAGAACTAATAAGAATAATTTTATAACCTATGATTGATAAAGAAAAGCAAAAGCTCGACCCAAAGAAACAGTGGGCTAAATTTATTATTGTAGCAATACTCTATCTCGCTTTCTTGTTTTGGGTAAAAAGCTGGTGGGGACTCATCGTGTTACCTTTTATTTACGATGTGTACATTACGAAGAAAATAAAATGGCAATGGTGGAAAAACTCAGAAGGTCCTATTCGTTTTATTATGGGTTGGGTAGATGCCATTGTTTTTGCACTTGTTGCAGTCTATTTTATCAATCTGTTCTTCTTCCAAAACTATGTAATTCCTTCGTCTTCACTCGAAAAATCGTTGCTAACTGGCGATTATCTTTTTGTTTCTAAATTAAGTTACGGACCACGCATTCCGCAAACTCCGCTTACAATGCCTTTAACACAACACACACTACCTTTCTTTAATATAAAAAGCTACATAGAATTTCCACATTGGGAATATCGTCGTGTGCCAGGTTTAGGCAAAGTTAAGCTGAACGATATTGTTGTTTTCAACTATCCAGCAGGCGATACAATTGTAAGCGAACCGCAATATCAAGCTGACGATTATTACAGAATGGTTTACGAAATGGGAACAAGTTTGCTAATGCAACAAAATCCGAAGCTTGCAGCTACTAAAAAGAATGCTTTACAACAACGAGCTTTCTACGATAAAGCATATACGCTTGGACGCAACTATATTTTAAACAATGCGGCTACTTATGGAGAAATAGAATCACGTCCTACTGATCGTCGAGAAAACTACGTAAAACGTTGCGTTGGTTTACCAGGACAAACTCTCCAGATAAAGAATAAAATTGTATATTTAGATGGAAAACCAAATAAAGAGCCTGAAAATGTAGAATATGCTTATTTAATTAAGTTCAACAATATAACTGCTGCCGACTTAATGAGCGAGCGATACGACGATTTTCGCAAAGAGTTAGGCATAAGCAACGAAGATATTCAGACTCTTAGTCGTTTGCACGGCTTCGATGTTGAACAAGGATTAGTGCTAAATCAGGCAGCTTTACAATACGATGGTTATATGCCGCTCACAAAACGTGCAGTAAATGCATTGAAACAACGTGGTTTAGTTAAGGCAATTCGTCCTGTAACCGATAAAGATATATATACAGGTTCTAACTATCCACGTAATTCCGACCTTGGTTGGAAAGTATGGACACGCGATAATTATGGTCCTATTTGGATTCCTGCAAAGGGAAAGAGCATTAAGCTTACATTAGACAATCTACCAATTTACGAGCGTTGCATTAAAGTTTACGAAGGAAATAAACTTGATGTAAAGAATGGTAAAATATATATTAATGGTAAACCTGCAACTTCGTATACGTTTAAGATGGATTACTATTGGATGCAAGGCGATAATCGACACAATTCTGCCGATAGTAGATATTGGGGATTTGTTCCAGAAGACCATATTGTGGGTAAACCATTATTTATATGGTGGTCGAGCGACCCAGATCGTCGTGGATTTAGCGGCATACGGTGGAACCGATTGTTTAGTTGGGTTGATAATATAAAATAACACATTAATAATATAAAATAGCATTGTTCGAAAAAGTCTACTAAGGCAGACCTATCCAACAATGCTATTTTTTTCGTTTATTCTAATTTCTTTATGCTTCCTGCACTACTATCCTCTGCTTATTTTGCACCCATTCAGTGGTTTCAAAAGCTGAATAGGTACGATTTGTGTTTAATAGAACAGCACGACCATTTTGTAAAGCAAACTTATCGTAATCGATGTGTTATTGCAACAGCAAACGGACAGCAAACTCTTTCTATTCCTGTAGAAAAGTTCGATAATAAAAAATGCGAAATGTGCGATGTTTGCATTAGCGATCACGATAATTGGCGACACCAACATTGGAATGCACTACTTTCGGCATACGGCGAAAGCCCTTTCTTTGAATATTACCAAGACGACATTCGCCCATTCTTCGAAAGAAAATGGAAATATCTTTTCGATTTTAATACAGAAATAACATATACACTTTGCGAATTGCTCGACTTGCAACCTAATATCAAACCTACTAATGAGTTTATACCAATCAAAAAAAATAACGATTTCATCGGAGAATATGCTGATTTTCGCGAAGTAATACGTCCGAAACACCCACTTGCAGATAAAGATTTTGTACCAATGCCTTATTATCAAGTATACGAACCTAAAATAGGTTTCCAACCTAATCTTAGTATTCTCGATTTACTTTTTAATATGGGAAATGAATCTATATTCTATTTGTAAGCGCATATTCGTACCGCATCACCAAAACAAATAATTCTTAAAAGTTTATTACCCTTTCGTTTCGTTTATTAATTTTACAGATAATTGTGTGTAGCTAAATTTACAAATTCAAATATAAAGTTTATCTTTGCAACTATAAAACCAACAGCTATGCAACGTAAAGTTTTATTATTATTTATCTTTATAATCCACCTTACTATAGCTTGTGCTCAACAAGTTCAAGTTTGCGATGGTGTAACTAATTTACCCATTCGCGATGTGCTTATAGCTGTAAATGGAAAACATTTTGGAAAAACCGACTATCGTGGCATAATAAATCTTCCTGTTGCTTACGAAACTGCTACATTCTCTAAAGTAAAATACCATACAGAAACACTAACACAAACCGAAGTACAAAAAGACACCGTGTTTCTTTTTCCTGAAAAACAATCGCTTGGCGAAGTTGTTGTGTGGGGAAAACACATTGTGAATGGTAGAGAGTTACTTAAACAAATGCCAAAACGCGATATACTGGATAAAGCTCCAAAATATGATATCCGTGAATTTGATATAGGTTTAATGCTCGACAAACGCCTCCGCCGCGATAAAGAACATGTAAGAAAGCAACGCGAAATATTTAAAACGTTCGATGGAATTAATACAGAAGACCCCATTTTGCGTGCCTATAACGAAACAAAAGCAGAACAAGAACGTGAAAAGATAGAAAAAGAAATAGAGGAGAAACACAAAAATGCAGATGCTAAAATAGAGAAATAGTTTTTTCTGCAATGTTGCTTATAGTTTTCTTTGTGGCAAGAAATATGTTTTTTGAGCCTTATAAGTCGCTTTATCCAATATAAATCGCTACTTTTGCAAAAAAATAAATAGACTTAAATTAATGGAAATTTCTATTTCAAAAAAAGTTCTTTATCGCGAGGTTATAGATTACATTATGATAGCCCTCGGATGTATCTCGTATGGCATTGGTTGGACCATTTTTTTACTACCAAACAACATTAGTACAGGTGGCGTTGCAGGTTTATCGTCTACTGTTTTCTGGGCTTTAAACATTCCAGTTTCCTATACTTACTTTGTTTTAAACGCCATTTTATTAACGGCAGCATTAAAAACACTTGGTTGGCGCTTTTGCGTTAAAACAATTTATGGTGTGTTGGTTATGACTTTTGCTACAGGTTTCTTGCGAGGATATTTTCCACACCCTACAATTATGCACGAACAGCCATTTGTTGCTATGCTTATAGGCTCATTATTCTGTGGAATGGGTTTAGGTTTTTGTCTTTCTTATAATGGAAGTTCAGGCGGTTCTGATATTGTAGCCGCTATTGTAAACAAATATCACGATATTTCCCTTGGTCGAGTATTAATTTTAGTAGATACTTCTATCGTAACATTAAGTTATTTGGTTTTGAAAGATTGGGAACGTGTTATTTATGGTTATCTCTCGTTGTTTATAGTTTCGTTTGTGTTAGACCAAGTGGTAAATGCAGGCAGACGTTCCGTTCAGTTCCTTATTATTTCCGAACGATATAAAGAAATATGTAAACAAATTGTAGAAACTCCGCCTCATCGTGGCTGTACTATTATTGATGCTCACGGCTATTATAGCGGACAAACCACAAAAGTTGTATTGGTTGTTACCCGACAGCGCGAAGCAAGAACCCTTTATCATCTTATAAACGATATAGATCCACATGCTTTTGTTACTCAAAGTCAAGTAATGGGTGTGTTCGGAGAAGGGTTCGATAAGTTTAAAATAAAGAACAAGAATAACAAAAAACATTTAGAAACAATTTCTTTAGAAGAAAAATAGCCCCCAAAAACCTATTTCGGTGTGTTAAGAACACGTTTCTTAATGCACCGTTTTTTTCTGCCTCTTGTTAATACCACATACTTTATTTCGCATTGCGTAAAAACAATAAGCCAAACAAAATTATTGTTGCCAATTTTTATTGTTGTATTTTTTTTATTCTTCTTATTTAAAATGCAACGATTTATAATTATAAATTTCAAAAATCTAATTACAAAATTATTTTTTTTAATTATAGTTTTCCGTGCTGTAATTGCAGTGCATTATAAGCAGCCATAAACTTGCCTCTTAACATCTATAAAGGTGCAAACTCTTAAACGCTGGAATAAAATTCATATCATTTTCTATATACCATATTCTTATGCGAAAATATGATTAGGCTACACAGTTTTTCGTAGTTTCTTATTTTAGTTATTAAGCTTTTTATTAAAGGATAGTAAACCACAGTGAAGGCTCTGATAAAGAGCACAATAGCTATTAAATTTAAGATAACAAAAAGCATATTATACATATAAAACAAACAAAAAACTACTACCCAATACTTTTTTAACAAAAAGTTTAGAGTACATAAATGCCTGAAACACAATAACATTTATGCCATTTTCTACACTTTTAAACAGACTGCCACAAAACTACCCACAAAACTATACCTCTTTTACTTTGAATGGGGCTATTGAGTTTGTAACTTTGCACCATCGCACGGTAAAAAGCACTTGTGTGCGACAAAAAAAGCAAGTGCTACTTTTTATTAATCTTAATATATCAATTTATGCATTATTCAATTACAAAAAGAAAAATGGGTGTTGGACCCAAAAAAGGCACAACAATGTATGTAGCCAGAGCAGTTTGCCAAAAACAACGTGTAACTTTCGATAAACTTTGCGAGTTTATGGCAGATGGTTCCACAGTAAGTCAAGCAGACGTTGCTGCTGTTTTTTACAAATTCCGAACTGTATTAAACTTACTTTGTTCGCAAGGTAACATTGTAGATGCGGGACCGCTTGGCACATTCCGTCCTACTTTTACTGCAAAAGCTGTAGAGAAAGAAGAGGATTTTAAGCCTGCTACTCACATTAAAAAAACTATGGTTTTATTTAGACCAAGTGTCGATTTCAGAACATTGCACGATGTTGAGTATTTTAAAATTCCTGCTTACGACAAAACAAAAGGTAAAAAGAAACCTGAAGGTGGAGGAGGCTCACAACCACACCCATAAAAAATGTTTTGAAATTGAAAGAACCTGAATTAGAGATGCACTAGAAATGGTGCATCTCTTTTTTTGTATCATATAAATATGCAACAATTTAAATACGAAATATGCTAATATTTATAATGAAGGGGGCGATGCTAATCTTTATTTCGATGGATATATTAAACCTGTGGGAATAGAAGATATATATGCTTACTTGTATGTTAATTATAACTTGTTAGATGCCAACGACAATATTCTTATAAGATACAGAAACGGTTCAGTTGTAATTGCTAATCACTATGCAAAGGACATACAAGAAAGCAAAAATCGTTGGGTAGAGAAAAAAGTTAATCAATTAACACCACAAGACTTTAAATGGCTGCCTTACCGTTTTTACTTTGATGTAATAGATAAAAAAGTTGCAGTGTATATGCTTCATATAAAGCTTACGAATGGAAAAACACTATAAATGCAAATTAAACAAAATAAAACTAAATAAATAAGAGTAATCTGTTTTTTTTAAAAAAAAGTGTTACATTTGCAAATGAATGTAAATAAAATTAACATTAACTTATGAAAAGAAGATTTTTAAAAAAAAGTTTATTATTGTTTGGCATAATGACTTTTTATGCATGCTCTCAAATAAGTGATATAGAGCCGAAGAGCAAACAAACAGTAACAGATAGTTATACTACTTATCTAAACAATATAAAAGTGAGACCCCAACGTTCTGCAAAAGAGGCTAAAAAATTAGCTTCTATATATAGTAAAGAATTCTATGGAGAAACTCGTGCAGGAGACAATAATATTAAAAATTGGGAAATTGAGAAGATATTAGCTAATGTTAAGCCTAGTACACGCACTATAAATGGGGAAGATTCCATTATGCCGGTAGATACTATGTTCTACATCTTAAACAATTCAATAACAAACTCATTTTGTATTGTATCGGGAGATAGACGTCTTGGTGATGATGTATTAGCATTTTCTGGTGATGGTATATTAGAATTGGATAGTTTAGATGGTTCCGAAGGTATTAATGATTTTCTATCTCGCCTTCCTGATTATTATCATCTGCAGTTTAATTATTTAAAAAAACATGCAGATCATGAGAAGCCAGAATACCTTGAAGACGTAAAAAAGGATACAATAGACCCTTATTCTCCACTTCGTCCTAAAACAGAATCAGGACGCCCAGAAATATGTGAGAAGACAGATAAGATTATTGAGCCAGAGAAAAGTATTCCCGAAGTTCCACATGAAATAGAAGTGGTAGGACCTTATAGTTCTAACTGTTGGGGTATAGAGGCTTCTTTTGAATCTATGCGCTATTGTATGAAAAAAGAGTGTTCTTTATCTGAACGTAATACGGTTGCTATTGCACAATTAGTTTCAACATTCCAATATCCAAGATCTTACAAAGGTATAGAGTTTGATTGGGAGCTTTTACACAAATACAACAGTCTTAACGATGTTCTAACAGAAAAAGAACAGTATTTTGCACAAATGCTTAAACTACATCAAAAGATAGGTGAGGCTATAGATATCTATAAAGACTCTTATAACATAGAGAATTATTTTCTAAAGATACCAAACACATTAAGGGATATGGGGTATTCTCATCCATCATCTATAACTGATTACAGTATGATAGATGTAATTCAAAGCATTAAGAACAAGTCTATTGTACCAATGTTCGGATATGCTACGAAATATGCTCACCATATTTGGTTTATTAGAACAAGTGGATACAAATATAAAGATGGTTATGTTTGGCTATGTGATGGGTATAAAAAAATGGAAATGGGTGTAAAAGCGTATACAGACCGTGGGATTGAATTCTTAGGGAATGGTAAAACTTACTACCTTTTACATATAAATTGGGGAATGGGTGGTAAGTATAATGGTTATTTTTGTGCGGATGTACTTTCGCCAGAAAGAAATGCCACTCAATATAAATATCATTTAAAGACAATTTTAAACATTAAACCTTAACGTTATGAAGAAAATATTTTTAGCTGTAATGATGCTATTCCTAATGACATCTTGTTGGGATAAAGTTTATGATGAGGGTGGTGGATATTATGACCATATCAGCTACCGAGGTTCCAACAAATATTGGTATAGTATTTATACAATTCCTCATCAAATTATGATAGATTTTCCTATTCAGGGGGAAGACAAATTGCCAAATTATGATGATAAAAAGCGGGATAGTTGTACGTTTAGAGTGGAATTTACGCGATCTACGTCAGTATATACAACACTTTACAACATTTCCGACTTTAAGAAATATGCTAATATTTATCATGAAAAGGGCGATGCCAATCTTGATTTCGATGGATATATTAAACCTGTGGGAATAGAAGATATACATGCTTACTTGTATGTTAATTATAAATTGTTAGATGCCGACGACAATATTCTTATAAGATACAGAAACGATTCGATTGTTATTGCTAATCACTATGCAAAGGACATACAAGAAAGCAAAAATCGTTGGGTAGAGAAAAAAGTTAATCAATTAACACCACAAGACTTTAAATGGCTGCCTTACCGTTTTTACTTTGATGTAATAGATAAAAAAGTTGCAGTGTATATGCTTAATATAAAGCTTACGAATGGAAATACACTATGGAATATTTGCAATGCATGCTTACTACCAAAATCTGCTTATGTAAAACAAAATATCTATAATAAGTTGAAGCAAATAGAGCAACAACAAAACGAGAAAGAGAAAAGACATTTAGTTATACCTTAAAGGCGAAATAAAGGGCACAATTTGCTGTTTTGCATTACGAAACAGCAAATTGTGCTTTTTAATTGTCTACTATAGTTTTGAATATTCTTAGTTGCTTTTTGTATAAACCTAAATAGGGATATTATGGTTTTATAACCATTTGAGTTTAATAAAACAAAACTTTTTGTTCTAATACACATTCTCCTAACACCGTCTCTTTGTATTCGCTAAAAAAATAGCTATCTTTGCACAAAGAGGCAATGTGTGCTGTAGTGATTCAACATACAAAAATAAAACTCTGATCATCTAGATAAACTCAATATAAACACTATAAGGATATGAGGAAACATTTAATTTTGCTATGTATAATGGCTATTTTGTTGCCGTTACACACAACAGCACAATCGTTTAAAAAAGAAATTTATGCTAAACCAGAACTTTCGGCAAACAATTATCTTGCTTATCCTACGCCATCTGGAAAGCTAACTCCACCGCCAACGGGCTATATTCCGGTGTATATTTCGCATTATGGAAGGCACGGTTCGCGTTATCTTATTCACGATTATCAATATTTACGTCCATTACAAATACTCGAAAAAGCCGATTCTATAGGAGTTCTTACCAGTAAAGGAAAAGAAACTATAGCAAAAATACGCCGTATGTATGCCGAAGCATATAACAGATGGGGCGAACTTACACCATTAGGAGCAGAACAACACAAGCAAATAGCAAGAAGAATGTACAAGCGTTTTCCTTCTGTTTTTAAAGATTCTGTATGGGTAGATGCAAAATCGACGGTTGTTATTCGTTGTATTTTATCGATGGAAAACGAACTTCAGGAGCTTATAAGGCAAAACACACGTTTAAAAGTGCGTTGCGATGCCAGTGCGCACGATATGTATTATATGAATCTTTCGGATAAAAAACTAATGTTACAAAAAGAAACCGAAGAAGTGAAAAATGCACAAAACGATTGGGATAAGCAACATTTAAACTTCCGTCCATTAATATCGCGACTTTTTACAGATAGTAGTTTTGTAGATAAAAACATAAACGTTGGGCAATTTGTGCGCGATTTGTTTAGTCTGGCAGGTATTGTGCAGAATTCTGAAATACGCCATTCGTTATCGTTATACGATATTTTTACGCCCGACGAATTATATTCTCTCTGGCAACGGTCTAATGTTTGGTGGTATTTACATTATGCAGGAGCTCCACAAAATGGAGGAAACCAACCTTTTTCGCAGCGAAATTTGCTACGAAAAATAATAACCGAAGCCGATTCATGTTTATCGCTCCCACATCCAGGGGCAACTCTTCGCTTTGGACACGATACAATGATAATGCCTTTAACCTGTTTATTAAACCTTAACAACTATAATGTACAAGTGTTTAATCTTGACAGTTTGGAAACAAAAGGTTGGAACAGTGCACATATATTTCCAATGGCAGCAAATATTCAGTTTGTTTTTTATAAGAATCCTAAGAACCCCAAAGCCGATATTCTTATAAAAGCATTGCTTAACGAGGAAGAAGTTACAATGCCATTGCCTAAAACTTCTACTCCTTATTATTATAAGTGGAACGACTTTAAAACATTCTACCTTAAACTGCTTAATAATTACAAAGAACCGCAATAAAAAAGGGCAGAAAGAGGAATAAATAAACAGAAAAGCGTATAGAAAGTTGCTTCTTAATTTACTGTTAGCAAACTTTTTATACGCTTTATATTTTTATTTTGCTATTGTTTATAGCAATTTTGGTAGTTCGTATAGCTTTGTGCCATTACTACCTTTTATTAGTATATAATGGTTTTTAGGCATATTGTGAGCTAATTCGGCTTTCACCTCTTCTACATCTTTAAATTTTTGGAATGTAGTTTTGGTTTTTCCAAATTCATCGCCCACAAGCCACACATTTGTAATGCCTGCTGCAAGCAGCAAATCTACTATTTTTTGATGTTCTTCGGCAGTAACATCTCCTAATTCTCGCATATCTCCAAGTATTGCCATTTTATTTTTTACAGCCATTAATCGGAAGTTTTCTATGGCAGCAGCCATACTTGAGGGGTTAGCGTTGTAGGCATCAACAATAAGTTTGTTGTTTTGTGTTTCGGTTAGCTGAGAACGATTATTGCTCGGCACATAATTTTCTAATGCGTGGCAAATTTGTTGTGTTGAAACGCCAAAATGCAAACCTATAGCAATGGCAGCCAACATATTATCTAAATTATATGCACCTACAAGATGGGTAAGAACTTCTTTCCATTCGCCTCCTGCCTCATGCCAGCGGAAGCGAAGAAAGGGTGCACAATCTACAATTTCGCCTTGTATATTTGCAGTTTCGTCTTGACCATACGAAACAATTCGTTCAAAATTGCGTTGTTCAGCCATTTCGGTAAGGTCGGTATTACTTTCGTTTAGGAAAAGTAAACAATTGTGTGCTTTTAAATAATCGTAAAGTTCGCCCTTTGTTTGTTTCACACCTTCAAAACTTCCAAAACCTTGCAGGTGAGCACGCCCTACATTTGTTATTAATCCACAGGTAGGTTCTACATATTCTACCAACTTTTTAATATCTCCCTTATGAGATGCTCCCATTTCTATTACAGCAATTTCGTGTTCGGGACGTAAACATAACAAGGTTTTAGGTACACCTACATCGTTGTTAAAATTGCCTTCTGTGTGCAATACATTATATTTCTCTGCCAAAACAGCCGAAATTAGCTCTTTCGATGTAGTTTTTCCGTTTGTTCCAGTAATACCAATCACAGGAATTTGGAATGTACGGCGGTGTTCTCTTGCTATTTCTTTGTAAGCCACAAGAGCATCGTCTACAAATATAATATGTTCGTTTCCTGCTTCAGCATATTCTTTCTCGTCTACAATAGCATAACTGCACCCTTTTTCTAATGCAGCTTTTGCAAATTTATTACCATCGAACGACGCTCCTTTCAGTGCAATAAATATACTTCCTTTGGGACAATTGCGACTATCTGTGGTTATTACGGGGTGTTGTTCGTATAGTTTATACAATTCTTTGCTGTCCATATCTTCGTTTTTTATACATACAAAGGTAATGGAAATAGTAGAAACATCAAAAGAAAGACGCTGCTTTTATTCGAGTCTATACTAAAAAGAAAACTTCTTAAAACAGCTATGACTCAAATAAAAAAGTATTATAGCCTACTATCTATCAATAATCAAAACTATATAGAAAGTCTTTATATGGTTCGAAGAAAGTGGAAGAACATAAAAATATTTGGGAAATGCAGTTTATTTTCAAAACAGAACAAGATATAAAAATAATGTATTAACTTTGTCCTATCAAACAAGAAAATCGTATGTACGTACAGATCGTGTTTGACTACAAACTAATTTAATGCAACAGAAGCTGTTATAAAGATAGAATAAAAGATTTAAGAAGCATGAAACGAACCTATTATAAAGTACCCATTATCGGGCTACAACTACTTTTATTTTTCTCTTATATTGGTTTTATTTTCTTTTATCTTTACAAATTGGATAAGGAAGTCGCATTTTTTGATATTCCCATAAAATACACCAAATCTTCAATTTCAGAACAAACATATGGTATTAGCGTTACAGGTAGTACAGGTTCAACTACCGTACACTTTAAATCGGACAGCTTTCCCAATAAAGAATTTAGAGCACATTATTATAAATCTCTGGTTTTTACAAGAGGATTTTTTCGAGCAATTGAGAAGGAAAGACTGCCATCCTTGGGGTGTTATTTAGAACCCAGCTTCTTGCATAGTAAGGAGAAAGAGGTACCATTCTTTTATTCTGAGCAAGAGAAAGATATCTTTTATTACTTAGGTTTAATATCTTATATGAAAGATAAATACTTTTATTTATTACTCTTGCCTTTACTTCTCATGATGCTTATGTGTTTTTTCACTAAGAAAATCAAATCATATATTTTGATAGTGATAACAGCAGTAGCTTGGTGTTTAATAATCTTTTTATAATTAAACGAGGTGAATTCATGAAAAAAAAAGATGTCAAAAGGTACACAAAACCAATACAACAGAAAATAATTATCGGAGTACAATTGCTTATCTTCTTTATTTATGTAGGTTTTCTTTTGATAGAATGCTATAAGACAAACAACGAAGTTGTGTTCGTTAATATTCCTATTAAGTATAATAATGAGCAATGCCCAACTCAAGATGTTGGAATTAGATTTACTAAAGGGGGAAAATTTACTCCAGCCAGTATGCAATTTTCATCTGATAAGTTCCCTGATAAAGAATTTGAAGTTAATAATTTTGATGGAGTTTTATTTTTAAAAAGTATTTACTGGAATAAGGAAGAACGTCCTACATTTTTAGGTTGCTGTATAGAACAAAAACACTTACAAGATAATGAACGAGAAATTCCATGTTTCTTATCAGCACAAAAAAAGGATATATATCACTACATTGCACTACTTTCTTATGTGAAAAGTGAACACATCTTTTTTCTAATTACACTTATAATTGCAATGTTAGCAATAATGCTCTTTTTTGTTATAAAAGTTAATTATTCGCCTATATTATTCAATTTAGCTGGAACTGCAGCTATATTTTTCTGCTTTACACCTCCAATAGCTTTGTTTTTGATACTTATAATATACTTTCTTCCTTCCAAAGAAAGAATGAAGAAAATAATAATGGGTAAAAAATAAAATTTTAGCGGATAATGAACACAACCTATTTTGGCAGGAAATAGACAGGCTTTGAAATTGATTTTAACCACAAAAAAGTACAAATTCATCGACAAATAAATAGACTTATAAATAAAAGTTCCACAAATTCAATAGAATTTGTGGAACTTAAAATTAATATTTGTTCTTAAAATAATTAGTTGTAATTTGTTTGTAAGAAGAAAACCATATATGGTTATATTTCTCTACAATTAAGAACGATGATTATTGTCGCGATGTTGGCGACGTTCTCCTCTTTCTCCACGTGGGCGACGCTGAGGTTCTACATATCCTTCTGGCTTTTCGAGCAAACAACGGTGTGAAAGTTTATATTTACCAGTTTTAGGATCAATATCAAGAAGTTTAACCGAAATTTTATCGCCTTCTTTTATTCCAGCTTCTTCAACTGTTGCTAAGTGTTTCCAATCAATTTCAGAAATATGAAGCAAACCATCTTTACCTGGTAAAATCTCAACAAAGCAACCATAAGGCATAATAGAACGAACTGTACCTTCGTAAACTTCTCCTATTTCTGGTACGGCAACAATTGATTTAATTTTGCCCATTGCAGCATCAATTGCAGTTTTATTGGGTGCAGAAACCTGAATTTTACCTACACCATCAACTTCGTCAATGGTAATAGTAGCTCCACTTTCTTCTTGCATTTGCTGAATTATCTTACCACCAGGACCAATAATTGCACCAATAAATTCTTTTGGAATTTCGAGAGTTTCAATTCTTGGTACTTGTGGTTTCATTTCCTTACGTGGTTCAGGAATTGTTTCTGTTATTTTATCAAGAATATATTCGCGAGCTTGTTTTGCTTGCATAAGTGCTTTCTCAAGAATTTCGAATGAAAGTCCATCACACTTTATATCCATTTGCGTTGCTGTAATACCATCGCGAGTACCTGTAGTTTTAAAGTCCATATCGCCTAAGTGGTCTTCATCGCCAAGAATATCACTAAGTACAGCATATTTCTCTTCGCCAGGATTTTTTATTAAGCCCATTGCAATTCCTGAAACAGGTTTTTTGATAGGAACACCCGCATCCATCAAAGCAAGTGTACCAGAACATACGGTAGCCATAGAAGAAGAACCGTTAGATTCTAATACCTGACTTACGAGACGTACTGTATAAGGAAAATCTTCTGGTATCATTCCTTTCAAACCACGCCATGCTAAATGTCCATGTCCTATTTCACGACGACCAACTCCACGTTGTGCTTTTGCTTCGCCAGTGCAGAAAGGAGGGAAATTATAATGAAGAAGGAAACGTTGGTAACTCTTATCGAGCACATTGTCTACCATCTTTTCGTCTAACTTCGTTCCTAATGTACAAGTTGCAAGTGCTAATGTTTCGCCACGTTGGAAATAAGCACTTCCATGAGGCATTGGTAATGGATTAACTTCGCACCAAATTGGACGAATTTCATCGCAAGCACGACCATCCATGCGTTTGCCTGTATCAAGAACACTACGACGCATTGAGTCGCGTTGTACATCAGCAAAATATCTTTCTATTTCTGCGTGTTTTTCTTCAAGGTCGTCTTCAGAGAGTTCTGTATGTGCAGCATCGTAACGTTCTATGAAGTCTGTTTTTATTTTATCGTAAACTTCCTCACGATGTTTCTTATCGTCGTCGCCACTTTGTGCCTGTGCGTAGCAAGCATCGTATGTTTCTTTCTTAACTTGCTCGCGAAGTTCTTCATCGTTTATTTCATCGCAATATTCGCGCTTAACATCTGTACCAAGTTCTTTTGCAAGTTCTTCTTGAATTTCGCACATTGGTTTAATAGCATCGTGTGCAGCTTTCAAAGCATTAATAAGATCTTGCTCAGACACTTCGTCCATTTCGCCTTCTACCATCATAATATTATCTTTGGTAGCACCAACCATTATGTCCATATCAGCTTCTTTCATCTGTTCGAAGGTTGGATTTATGACATATTCTCCATTAATTCGTGCAACACGAACTTCAGAGATAGGATATTCGATAGGTATATTTGAGCATTGCATAGCTACAGATGCTGCAAAACCTGCCAATGCATCGGGCATATCGATACCGTCAGCGGAGAGAAGCATTACGTTAACAAATACTTCTGTGTGATAATCTGAAGGAAAAAGTGGACGAAGAACACGGTCTACAAGACGTGAAGTTAGTATTTCATCATCGTTAGCTTTGCCCTCGCGTTTAGTAAAACCACCAGGAAATCTACCTGCAGCTGCGTATTGTTCGCGATAATCTACTTGCAAAGGCATAAAGTCTGTACCTGGAACTGCCTCTTTAGCTACACAAACTGTTGCTAAAAGCACAGTGTTACCCATTCTAATTACTGCTGCGCCATCAGCTTGTTTTGCAACCTTTCCAGTTTCAATTGTGATGCTTCTTCCATCAGACAATTGAAGAGTTTTCGTAATTACGTTCATCTAAAATTTAAATACTTATTGTTTTGACCTAACATCATAAAGAAATGTAAAAACTGCGAAAAAGTAAAAGAACAAATAGAAATTTAACTTGTTAAGCATTTTACATTTCCACATAACTTTTTAAAATCGCACAAATTTAATGATTAATTGCTTAACAGACGAATAAAAGCTCATTTATTTTATTGTTCATATTGCTTTCACATACTTTCTACGTAGCTATAGAACATTATTTATATTCATTTCACTTTGTTTTTTAAAAAACTATCTTGTATACAGCAAACTTTGCAACTTGGTTGCATATTCTTTTATTTAACTTTGTCGCAAAATTAGTAACAAAACAAAAAACGATGAAGAAAAAAGTTATAAGAATTATCCTTACTTCTGTATTGCTATTAATAGCATGGTTAATAGACCGAAACTACAATTTGCCAATGTGGCAAACATTAATTGTTTATTTTGTGCCCTATTTGCTTATTAGTTATGATGTATTGGGCGAAGCTGTAGAAGGAATTATGGAAGGAAATCCTTTCGACGAAGACCTTCTTATGTCTATTGCTACAATTGGAGCCTTTATTATTGGATTTTTACCCAATGGAGAACCCGAATTTTTAGAAGGTGTTTTCGTTATGCTATTCTTCCAAATTGGAGAACTCTTTGAACATTATGCCGAAGACAAAACTCGAGATTCTATTTCTAACCTTATGGATATTCGCCCCGACTCTGCAAATGTTATAAAAAAAGGCGAAATCATCGTAACAAATCCCGCTAATGTTGCCATTGGAGAAACGATACTTGTGAAACCGGGAGAGAAAATTCCGCTCGATGGAGAAATAATTGAAGGCAACTCTAGTCTTAACACTGTAGCCTTAACAGGCGAAAGTATTCCAAAAGATGTTACTTTAGGCGACAATGTTGTATCAGGGTGCGTGAATATCTCTGGGTTATTGAAAATAAAGGTAAGTAAAACTTTCAATAATTCTACTGCTTCAAGAATTATACAGTTAGTAGAGGAAGCAAGTGAAAATAAATCGAAGAACGAATCATTTATTCGTCGCTTCGCACACATATATACTCCTATCGTTGTTATTGCTGCAATTATTCTAGCGTTTATTCCACCTTTTTTTGCTGACAGTTATAACGATGCTCTTTCTACTTGGCTTTACCGTGCACTTACATTCTTAATTGTTAGTTGTCCGTGTGCTTTGGTTATTTCTATCCCATTATCGTTCTTCTGTGGTATTGGAGGTGCCGGACATATAGGTATTCTTATAAAAGGTGGAAATTATATGGAAGCTTTAGCACGTGCAAAAACTATTGTTTTCGATAAAACTGGAACATTAACTCGTGGCGTTTTTGAGGTAGAAGCTATTCACCCTAATCAGTTTTCAGAACAAGAACTCTTGCATCTTGCAGCACATGTTGAACAATTTTCTACACACCCAATAGCAATTGCTCTGAGAAATGCTTATAAAGATACGGGGTGCGAATGCAAAGTAGAAAACATAAAAGAATTTGCCGGACAAGGAATTTCTGCCGAAATAAACGGTAAAAACGTATGTGTAGGTAACAAAAAATTTATGGAACATATAGGTGCTGAAATTGTTGCCTGTAGCAAATGCCAACATTCAAAGGGGACCTCTGTACATGTAGCCATAGATGGCAAATATGTTGGTCATATTGTGATAGCCGACCAAATAAAAACCGATGCTTCTTCGGCTATCGCGAACTTAAAGAAAATTGGAATAGAAAAAACAGTAATGCTAACTGGCGATCGTAAAGAAGTAGCCGATGTAATTGCTAATAAATTAGGAATAGACGAATATTATAGCGAACTAATGCCTGCTGATAAAGTTGAACACGTTGAACGCTTATTACACCAAAAACCTATTAAAAGTACACTTGCTTTTGTGGGAGACGGTATAAACGATGCACCTGTTTTAGCCCGAGCCGATATTGGAATTGCAATGGGAGCACTTGGAAGTGATGCCGCAATAGAGGCAGCAAATGTTGTTCTTATGGACGATAAACCTTCAAAAATAGCCAAATCCATCGCTATTTCTAGAAGAACTATTGGCATTGCTCGACAAAATGCAGTATTTGCTATTGGTATAAAAGTCGCAGTTCTTATACTTTCTACTGTAGGAATAGCAACAATGGGAATGGCTGTTTTTGCAGATGTTGGCGTAATGGTATTAGCAGTTCTAAATGCTACCCGTGCTTTAAGAGTAAAATAAATTTATAATTCGAAATTTATAAACAAAATTATTTGCTTTAATATAATACCCTCATATAGCTATTTCTGCATTATGGGGGTATTTTTTTACTTTCTATATGGTGTTAAACTATGCGTAACGATGCTACAAGTTTAATGCTCAATTTATTCTTAATAAGAAATAAAATAAGAAATAAATACTGGTTTAATGCTCTGTTTTTTCTTTTAAAGAAGTAAGAAATAGAATGGTAGTATTTACCAACTATATTTTCCCTTCCTCACGATAAGAATAAAAGTGTTGTTGGGCAACTATAACGTGATCTACAAAATAAATGTGCATCGTGTCGGCAGCTTTCTTTAAACTGTTAGTAATATTGTCGTCTTCTCTACTAGGACGAGGGTTCCCGCTGGGGTGATTGTGGCATAAAGCAATAGCAGTAGCATTTCTTAGTAATGCTTCTTTTAAAATTATACGTATATCAATAGCAGTTCCAGTAATACCTCCGTGCGAAATACATTTAGCTTCTATAAGGTCTAACTTTTGATTCAACAATAAAATCCACGCTTCTTCAATATCTTTATCTTGAACTTTTGGATACATATAGTTGTATATAGAAATAGCCGAATTAAGATTTAGACGTTTTTCAATATCAGATGCCTGTCGTCTTTTTCCTAATTCGCATGCGGCAAGTATAGTTACAGCCTTTGCTTCGCCTATACCCATGTAGGTTGTAAGGTCGGTAATAGATAATTTTCCAAGAGTATTAAGATTGTTCTTGCAATCTGCTAACACTCGTTTCATAAGTTCTACAGCTGTTTCGCGTGTTGATCCAGAACCAATAAGAATAGCTAAAAGTTCGGCATTAGAAAGTGTTTCAGCTCCAAAGTTAATTAGCTTTTCGCGTGGGCGATCTTCTTCTGCCCATTTATCAATGGTTAGTTTTGTTATCTCCATTGTGTTTGCTGTTATTTATAGAAATTCTTCTCGAAAGCAGCAAATTCGTCTTTGCCTTTTATGCAACGTTTCCACCATGCTTCAATAAATCCGAAACCATAGCCCATAAGTTGCACGAAAGCTGCGCGAATACTAAGAAAGCCAATTTTTATGCTTTTGTTTTGAATAGTACTATCTATCAAGATTAAGAGTGAATAGAGTAGGATAGGGGCAATAGCCCACATACATAAAGATAACCCACCCATTCTTAAAGAATAAGAATCCGAAGGTATAAACGATACGAAAAGACCGATAATAAAAAGTAGGCTAAGGAATATAACACCCACGGTGAATACCATTGGTAGCAGATGAACTAGTTTCAGCGATTCTGGATATTTCTTATAAAGGTTTATGCGTGCAATCCCCGAATTGTACACTTGTTTATAAAATTTTCTGAAATCGGTACGGCGTTTGTGCCAAACCCATGCATCTGGAAAGAGGCGACAACGTTTATTAGCTTTAAAAATACGGATAGAAAAGTCTATATCTTCTCCGAAACGCATTTTAGAAAAACCTCCAAGTTCCATATAAACATTGCGACGAATGCCCATATTGAAAGAACGAGGATAGAACTTGTCTAGCTTTTTTTTGCCACCACGAATGCCACCCGTAGTAAAAAACGATGTCATAGAGTATGAAATAGCTTTCTGAGTATCAGAAAATGATTCGTGGGCAGCGTCAGGACCACCGAAAGCATCGGCAGGTTCACGTTTAAGTTCTTCTTCAATAGCACTTAAATATCCCTCGGGTAATACAACGTCAGAATCTAATATCAGTAAGTATTCGCCTTTTGCACGTTCAGCACCATAATTTCGGCTTTGTCCTGGACCAGAATTAGGTTTCATAAAATAATGCAAATCAAGTTGATTTGAGTATTTTCTGCAAACCTCTTCGCATGTTTTTTGTGAACCATCTTCTACAATTATAACTTCAAAATCAGTGAAAGTCTGACCTAACAAACTAGATAGAAGTTCGTTTACTTCGTCTGGACGATTAAAAACGGGAACAATAATGCTGTATTTCATAATACTTAGGTTAGGTTGGTGCATTATGCGGTATTATAAAAAAGAAAAAAGGACAGAAAGTTGGGTTGTTTTCTCAACTTTTTGTCCTTTTGTTGTATTATGCGTTTATACGACCTAAGTAACTTCCGTCGCGTGTATCAATCTGAATAGTTTCGCCTTCGTTAATAAAGAGTGGAACTCTAACTACAGCGCCTGTCTCTAATGTGGCAGGTTTTGTAGCGTTTGTAGCTGTATTTCCTTTTACTCCAGGTTCGCTATGTGTAATTTTCAATACAGTTTTAACAGGCATCTCGGCAGAAAGGATAGTTCCATCAGAAGTATCTGTAACAACTTCTACTATGTCGCCTTCTTTCATATAGTCAGCTCCTGTAATTTGGTGGAGAGGAATAGGAATCTGTTCAAAAGTTTCCTGATTCATAAAGATATATCCAGTAGGGTCTTGATAAAGATACTGGTACGGACGACGTTCAACGCGAACATCTTCAAGTTTAAAACCTACTTGGAATGTCCGCTCTAATACACGACCATCAGCAACATTCTTCAGTTTAGTAATCATAACCGTATTACCCTTACCCGGCTTCCTATGTTGAAAGTCAATACAAGTCCAAATCTTTCCATCAAGACGGATACATGTCCCGATTTTGATTTCTTGTGAATTAATCATAATCTATTATTTATATTTATTATTTATTTGTTACGGGATAATTTGCTTTGCGCTGCAAAGTTAAGCAAAATATGGAAAAAAACATAAATTATTCAGCTAAAAAACAGCCTTTTCTTGGTTAATTGAAAAAGAATAAGTAATTTTGCAACCCATAACGTGAGATTGTGTCTCAACGTAGAGTTTATTTTGCATAATAACATAAAAAGAATATATAACAATGAAAAGAACATTTCAGCCTCACAACCGTCGTCGTGTAAATAAACACGGTTTTCGTGAAAGAATGGCAACAAAAGATGGTCGCCGTGTTTTGGCAGCTCGTCGTGCAAAAGGTCGTAAGAAACTTACTGTGTCTGACGAACATCACGGAAAGTAATCTAAAGGCTTATAGAAAATTGACTTAGAAACGGAAAGAAGGAGAGACTATTCTTTGCTTCTTTCCGTTTTTTTATTTAACTTTGCCCATAATAAGATATATAGTATAATAAAAATGACGTCAAAGGGATTCGTCCACAGCTTTTTTAGTACCTATATTTGGGGAAATGTCCTCGCAATAGTAATTCTCGTAACAATACTTTTTATAGGTGTGCGATATGGAATTGACTATTATACCCACATGGGCGAGTCTATCGTTGTGCCAAATGTACTTCATAAACAATACGACGATGCGCTCGATATTATGGATAAAGTAGGATTGACAATTGAAGTCTCTGATACAGGATACGTAAAAAACTTACCACCCGATTGTATCTTAGAACAGACACCTGCTGGCGGGAAACGTGTAAAATCTACACGCGTTATATATGTAACTATTAATGCTGCCAGTGCGCCAACATTACCTTTACCAGATTTGGCAGATAATAGTTCTCTTAGAGAAGCGCAAGCAGAATTACTTTCAATGGGTTTTAAAGTGGGCGATCCTGAATATGTTCCTGGAGAAAAAGACTGGGTTTATGGCGTTTTGGTAAATGGAAAGCCTGCACAGGCAGGAGATCGGATTCCTAACGATGCCGTAATAGTATTACAAGTGGGCGATGGAACACGTAATGCAAACGATACTATAAATCAGTCGGGAAGTAGATATGAAGATGTAGAGGTTGAAGAGCCTAAATACGAAGAGTATTATGATTGGGTGGAAGTTCCTGTAGATGAAAATGGAAACGAAATAAAAGAAGAAAGTAAATCTACTCCACGTACGGTTCCTTCTGTTCCACCAAAATCGCCAGCTTTACCGCCTGACCAGAATGCACCAAAGCCAACTGAATAAAGAGTAAGGTATGATAGACAACGAAGAATACTTTAATGAAGATTTAGTTGACAATCTTTTAGACGAAGATGAGATAACAACTGATACGGGTGAACTTTACGAACACTTTAGAATGGTGGTAGATAGTGGGCAAGGTTCTGTACGGATAGATAAGTTTTTATTCGAACGAATGCCTAATTCTAGCCGTAATCGTATTCAGAAAGCTGCTGAAGCTGGTAGCATTTATGTTAATGGAACGCCAGTAAAAAGTAGTTATAAGGTTCGACCTAACGATGTTATCACTCTAATGTTAGGCTGCCCGAAACACGATAATACAATTGTTGCCGAAGATATACCACTTAATGTTGTTTACGAAGACAACGAAATTATGGTAATAAATAAACCTGCGGGACTTGTTGTGCACCCTGGAGCTGGAAATTTTCACGGAACACTTATCAATGCTATAGCTTGGCATTTGCGCGATTTAAAGAGTTTCGACCCAAACGATCCTGCTGTTGGCTTGGTTCATCGTATTGATAAAGATACAAGTGGACTTCTTTTAATAGCTAAAACTCCTGATGCAAAAACAAATCTAGGTAAACAGTTCTTTAATAAAACAACACATCGTAGCTATGTTGCATTAGTCTGGGGAAACTTTACAGAGAACGGAGGACGAGTAGAAGGAAATATTGGACGCGATCCAAAGGACAGACTACGTATGAAGGTGTTTTCTCCTAATTCGGGTATAGGGAAACCTGCTGTTACGCACTATAAAGTTTTGGAACGATTTGGCTATACTACTCTAATAGAATGTGTATTAGAAACAGGTCGAACACACCAAATTAGGGCACACATGAAACATATTGGACACCCACTTTTTGGAGATGAACGCTATGGCGGCACAGAAATATTGCGAGGACAGCGTTCTAGTACATATAAAGCCTATATACAAAATTGTTTTAAGTTGTGTAACCGACAAGCCTTGCACGCAAAAACACTTGGCTTTGTTCACCCAAATACTGGAGAGCAAATGGACTTTACAAGCGAACTTCCCAATGATTTAGCAAACGTAATAGAGAAGTGGCGAAATTATATAAATGGTAAACAAGAACTATCGTGAGCTTCTTGCATAATTAAAAATAAGTAATAAGAATGAAAGATATGAAACGTACAATAGCCATCGTTTGTGGTGGCGATTCTTCAGAACACGATGTTTCGCTCCGTTCTGCACAAGGATTGTATTCCTTCTTCGATAAGGAACGTTACAATATTTATATAGTCGATGTAAAAGGAACAGATTGGCATGTAAACCTCGATAATGGGCACACTGCACCTATTAATAAAAACGATTTTTCGTTTAATAATAATGGTCAGACCATCTTTTTCGACTATGCATATATTACTATACATGGACGTCCAGGCGAAAATGGTATTATGCAAGGCTATTTTGAGCTGGTAAACATTCCTTATTCTACATGCGATGTATTGGCATCGGCACTCACATTCGATAAGTTTGTGCTGAATCGTTATTTGAAATCATATAGCATTCATGTTTCTGAAAGTATTTTGCTTCGTATTGGTGATGCATACAACGAAAAAGAAATAGCAGAGAAAATAGGTATGCCATGTTTTGTAAAACCAGCAACCGATGGTAGTAGCTTTGGTGTTTCAAAAGTAAAGAATGCCGACCAATTAGCTCCTGCACTTCGTAAGGCTTTTATGGAAAGTTCAGAAGTTATGGTAGAAAGTTTCCTTGATGGTGTTGAAATAACACAAGGAATATATAAAACGAAAGAAAAGTCGGTTCCATTCCCCATCACAGAAGTGGTTACAAGTAACGAGTTTTTCGATTATAATGCTAAATACAATGGCGAGGTAGACGAAATTACTCCTGCTCGTATTAGCAAAGAATTGGCTGAAAAGGTAACAGAAGTTACTTCTCACATCTACGATATTCTGCACGCAAATGGTATTATTCGTATCGATTATATTATTACAAAAGATAACAATGGAAACGATGTTATCAATATGCTCGAAGTAAATACCACTCCAGGAATGACCGTTACAAGTTTTGTTCCACAACAAGTGAAAGCTGCCGGACTTGACATAAAAGATGTACTAAGCGATATAGTAGAAAACCAATTCTAAATATGTTATATAATATAAGGTGTAGACCAATATGGCTCTGCACCTTTATTTGTTTATAGCAACTGTTTTAAAATAGCTAACACATAAATATAATAGGTTATGAAAACACCTTCTGAATTTGACGATATACGACCATTTGAGTCTGAAGAACTACCCGAAGTTTACAATCGCTTGCTTGCAAACAAACAATTTCAACAAGTATTAAACTATCTTTATCCTGGTGTGCCTATAGATGCTATTTCGCAGAAGATGCACCAATGTAAAACCAGCCTTGAATTTCAGAAAGCTTTTGCCTATCATTTTCTGCAAGGACTCATAGATAAGGCTAGTACGGGGTGTGATATGGACTCATCGGAGATTGATAACACAAAGCAATATACATTTGTTAGTAATCATCGTGATATTGTACTCGATTCTGCTTTTCTTTCAAAGTTGCTAATAGATAACGGCTTTGCCACTACTTGTGAAATTGCTATTGGCGATAATCTTTTATCGTTACCTTGGGTACGCGACTTAGCACGACTTAACAAGAGTTTCATTGTAAAGCGTGGTCTTACTCCTCGCGAACTTATGCAGGCAAGCATAAAGATGGCACGCTATATGGTGTTTGCTCTCAAAGAGAAACACGAAAATCTATGGATTGCACAGCGCGAAGGGCGTGCCAAGGATTCCAACGACCTTACACAGAAGTCCATTCTCAAGATGTTTGCATTGGGAGCAGAAGGCACATTGTTCGAAAAGCTGCAGCAGTTCCACATTGTTCCACTTGCCATTTCTTACGAATACGACCCTTGCGACTATCTGAAAGCTGCCGAAATGCAGGCGAAATGCGACGATGCGAATTGGAAGAAAGGTCCGATGGACGATGTTGTAAGTATGCAGACAGGAATTATGGGCTATAAAGGTGCTATCCATTACCAAGCAGCCCCTTGCATCGACGAGTATCTGGAAACGCTGAAGGCAGCTACGGATATGTCGAACGGACAACTGTTAGACGCCATTTGCTTGCACATCGATAAGGAAATACACCGCAACTATCGCCTTTATGCCAACAACTATGTTGCGCTCGACGAACTTGAAGGTACGGCAGCTTATACCGACAAGTACACCGCCGAAGACAAGGCAAAGTTCGATGCCTACCTCGAAAAGCAGTTGGCAAAGATAGAAATACCCAATAAGGACGAGGCGTACCTTCGCCAACGTATGCTCGAAATGTATGCAAACCCTACCCGCAACTACCTAAAGGCGAATGCGTAAACATATATTTTTCTTGTTAGTTGCAGCCCTCGTGTCGGTTGCCTGCACCAACGACGCCTTCAAAACGGGCGATTCGGAATATTCTTATTTACGTTCCGACTTCGTTGAGGCTGCTACCGACGGCACCGCCGCCTTTGTTTCGGCAATCACCGACGATGGCGATACACTTTCGCTGCACCCTCCTTTGCGTGCGAAATGGGCGACGAAACCCGATACAACCTATCGGGCGCAACTGCTGTATAACAAGAAAGATGCAGAAATAGAACCTGTCTTAATCTCTAAAGTGTATGTTTTGGCGGTTCAGCAACAGCCCAAGACCGAGCCTATAACCACCGACCCAGTGGGCTTTACGAGTGCGTGGCTTGCTAAAACAGGCAAGTATATCAATCTCGAATTGGCTTTAAAGACGGGTAAAATCAATGCCGAACAGCAACCGTCGCAGTCGTTGGGCATAGTCTTGGAGTCGGTCGAGGCGTTGGAAAAGGGCGGAAAGAAATACAAACTCCGCTTACAGCACAAGCAAAACAATGTTCCGCAATATTACACGGTGCGCACTTTCGTAAGCATTCCTACGTCTTTTTTCCATAAAGGCGACAGCGTAGAGCTATACATAGATACCTATAAAGGCGAAGTTACGAAAGGTTTTATTTTATAAACTTTTAGTTTCTTCTTCCTTTTTGCTTGCAGCTTTTACATATATTTATTACCTTTGCACCGTATTAACTGAAAGTAGCAAGATTGAAACAGGTAAATCAACATATTAGCTCTACACTTTATACCTTATATAATAAAGGTGTAAGTGCTGTGGCGTATGTATACAGCCTGCCAAAGCACGGAGAGAAAAAAGACGAAAAAAAGATAGCTAAATATTTGGTAGTTCCAAATATTTTTGTACTCTCTCTCTCTCTCTCTCTCTCTCTCTCTCTCTAGTAGAGCAGGCGTAACCCCATATTTTAAATTTCTCGTACGCGCGCGCGAAGCGTGGCGTGCAAACCATAGTGAACAAAGGACTTCCAGGAGTTTTCTTTGTTCTTTTTTTGTGCCCTGCCGTTTGCAATCCAAGGGAGAAATAAGCACGATTTTATCTCGCAGAAACATAACAAACAGCTATGGGGTTGTGCCATTGTATAACCCTAACCCCCTTTTCAATATTATTTAATTACGTAAAATGAATGAAATTATGAACAAAGAAACAAAGAAGGGCTATCTACAGCCCAGCATCTCGGTACTCGGTATCGACGCAGAAAGCCACTTGTTAGCAGGCAGTCCTGCAGTACGTCCTGGCGGTGGCGGAGTTGCCCCCCATCAGGGCGGAGTAAAAGTAATCGCCCCTACAGAAGAAGACGGAGGCGACGATGACAACCTGGAGGGCTAAGCCGGCTAAGTAGCTTAAAAAGACAAACAAAACAGTAACTAACAAAAAAGAAAAGGAAAACGACATGAAGAAAAGTATTTTCCATTATGCGCTGTCTGCACTCCTTGTGGGTGGCATTGCGCTGTCGGCCGCATCGTGTGCCGACGATGATATCAACCCGAACGGCGGCACCGACGGCGACGCTTTGGTGCGCTTCAGCATCAACGACGTGCAGGAACAAGCCGTAAGCCGCGGACTGGAAATGACACGCGGAGCCATTGCCACAGGTCTATCCAATGCCGACCTTGCCGGCCAGAAACTGCCTGCACACAGCAACCGCAACATAGACGTCTGCCTCATCGAAACTACCGTTGAGGGCGTAAATCCTATTAAGGCCGACGCCCGCACCCGTGCCGACATTATAAAGACTGCCACCCTTGGCGACTTCTCGTCTACAGGTATTCGCGGCACAAGTGCAACCAGCATACTCTCCACTCCCGAATGGTTCAAGGCACAGAAGACCAAGAGCAACGGCGAACTCTACAGCCCTATCCGCTGGGCGTTCTCTCAACCTTATGCCCGCTTCTTTGCCGTCCACCCAGCAAAGGAAAACTATTCTAAGATGACCATCAACGACATGGCTGCTGCCGACATTGCGCCCAGCGTAGACTTCGAGGTAGAACCCAACGTCAGAGACCAGAAGGACTTTATGACGGCATGTACAGGCGAGGTGCATTATGCAACACAGTTTGAGCAGCCTACAACGAACCTCGACTTCCGCCACGCCCTCACAGGTATCCGTTTTGCCGTAGGCCAGAACTTATCTTGGAATAAGATAATCGACAAGGTAGAGATACGTGGTGCCGTAATGAAGAGCAAGTACACACTTTCCAAAGAACTCAACGGCACAGGTGCTACTTGGCACATACAATCGACCGACCCTCGCGGTACAGCCAAACTCGACGGTCTTAGCGTAAGCACCAGCGAAAGTCCTAACACAACCATTATGGGTAACGCTGGCGACAACTTTACATTCTACATGATACCACAAATGCTCACGGGCAAAGGCGTAACTGCATACGTTCATTGCACCGACGGTACAGAAATAACCGCACCACTCAAAGGTGAATGGAAGGCAGGAACTACACGCACTTACAAACTTAGCCAAACAACCTCTACTTGGCAATACACACTTACTTCAACCGACCCTAGTGCTGCTGCTTACAACCAAACTACAACTAGCAACTACAGCATCACCAGTTTCCGTGAAGACCCTGTAACACATACAAAGCAAGCAGTAGCTTGGAAAGTCATTGGCTATAGTGTAGACGGTGGTACTAACTGGACGACTACCAAACCTGCTTGGCTTACTGCTCTTAGTGCTGAAAGCGGCAATGGTGGTACAGCTGCCGAGACAGGTACTGCAACTCTTACCAAAGACATAAAAGACCTTTTAAAGGAGCGCAACGATGGATTAAAGAATGCAACAGCCGTAGGTTTTGCTTCTGCTCCTTACGACCTTTCTTTGCATAACTATCAAGGTGCTACAACAGCTCGCAACACTGCTAACTCTTATCTTATCTCTGCCCCCGGTCATTATCGCATACCTTTAGTTTATGGTAATGCAATCAAAAATGGCGCAGCAAACAGTAATGCCTACATCAGTTCTGCGCCTCCGACAGTATTAAGCGGAAAGGATATGATACTCCATAACTTCAAGGACCACCTTAACCAAAACATTACCGACCCTTGGATTGAGAAGACCAACGGCGGTGCTAATAATGGTGTCGATGGTGCAGAAGTAGTCTGGGCAGATGCTGACAACCTCGTTCATCTTGCTTCTACCCCTATCGCACATGTAGGTGGTGATGCTTTCTTAGACTTCGAGGTCAAGGCAGCCGACATCCAAAGTGGTAACGCCGTCGTAGCTGTAACCAAGAACGGCACCGTTCTTTGGTCATGGCATTTGTGGTTTGCTCCTAAGGATGCGCTCGATAAGATCGAGGTTACCAACCATCAGAACGTAAATTATTACTTCACCAAGGAAACTTTGGGTTGGAAGCCAATCCAGTGGAGTGGTTCTACTTATTCTAGTGCTCGTACAGTGAAGGTCAAGGTCGAACAGACCGTTGCAAACAACGGCACAAAACAGGAAACCGTCATTAATATTACCCAGAATCCTGGTAGCGTAAAGAAGAGTGCTAACACCTTCTATCAGTTTGGTCGTAAGGATGCTTTCCCTGGTGTTGATGCATCTAAATTAGCTACAAATAGCCATTTTACGGAGAATGCAGGTGATCACATGTCTATCATGAATGGAATTCAGCATCCTGATCTTTTTTATACAGGGACTACTAGCTGGGGTAACAATTATGCTTATTACAATCTTTGGTCAGCCGATAATACGGTTACTGGTGGCTCGAATGTTGGTAACGACAATCCTGTAGTCAAAACGGTTTACGATCCTAGTCCTGTAGGTTTCAAGATGCCTGCTAATAATGCGTTTACAGGTTTTACGGCTGATGGTCAAAACAATGGCACAATGAATGTTGACGGTACAGACGATGGGCAGACTTTCTCAAACAACTTTGGTCATAATTTCTGGACAAGCAGCAGTAAGACAGCTACAATCTACTTCCCTGCTTCGGGCTTTCGCTTCTACGATGGTTCGGTGGTCAACATCGGTTACAGCGGTTGCTCTTGGTCGGCTGTTCCGTACAACACGTACCAAGGTTGCGGCCTGGACTTCCACTCGGGCTACGTGAGCCCGCTGGGCGGCAACAATCGGTCTATGGGGTGGGCGGTGCGTCCCGTCTCAGAATAATTGATTAATTTGATTTATTTGCAGGCGGCACGCCCGTATTTAGACATACAATATAGTTTCAGTTAATCTATTTTAATTCAGTGTGGTGGCGACGTGAGTCGCTGCCACATTTCTGAAAAACGAGGCTATTACAGCAACAAAATATTTTATTGAAAAGGCTGTGCGTTTAACTGTCTCTGGCGCGCAGAATATAACAAGAAGAGGCAAACCTAAATAAATTATGGCTAATAAACCATTGCAATTTGTTCTGAAGGAACAAAAGTTGAATATCGGCAAGCAGGCCGGTAAGACGGTGATTGTGGCTCGTCCGACGGGCAGGCATCGTGTAGATTTCCGCAACTTCTGCGCACGCATTGCCAAGTCTACCACGTTTAATCCGCAGGAGGTGGCTGCCGTGCTGAACCTTGCTACAGAAACGGCACGCGACATTGTGGCGAACGGCGACATTGTGGATTTCGGCGACTTGGGCACGCTTACGCCCTCGTTTAAGAGCAAGGCCGTGGAGAAGGGGCAGCCGTTCCACGCACAGGTGCATATAGAGAAGCCTGTAGTGAAGCTGATGCCCTCGCGCAAGTACTTCACGCTGACCGATGTTACCTACGAGCAGGTGTCGGAAAAAAGCAAGGAGAAGGGGGGCAAGAAACCTGCCGAAGGTGGCGGTGAACAGCACCCGTAAAAGAGATATTGGAAAGAGTTCGCGAACAAGCTGAAAATTGTTCGCGAACTTTTTGCAAATTGTTCGCGAACTTTTTTGAATAAGTTCGCGAACAATTTTTTGATTGTTGGCGAACAGGTTTTTGGTAGTTCGCGAACGGTTGGTCGAAAAGTTTGGGCGTGGGAGTTTCAAGGTGGTGAGGAACGTGATAAATCACGCCCCTATGGTGGGTGTTCGTGGGGGGGTGGGCGCGATGAATCGGCCCCTACCCTATGGAATGTTCGTTGGGTGTATGTGGTTGGACACGAGTTGGGGAAGCCATGCTGAAATGGTAGACGAACTGATTGATTAAGGACAATAAGAAAAGGCAAGCGATGTTGTTTTCGCTTGCCTTTTGTGTTGTCGGGATGACTGGATTCGAACCAGCGACCCCTACGTCCCGAACGTAGTGCGCTACCAACTGCGCTACATCCCGCTTTAACGCCAAATGGGTTGTTGTGTAGTAATATTGCTATATTTTGTTTTTGCTATTACTATTTGTCGTTAAATGCACTGCAAAGGTATAAAAAAAAGTAGAATTGCAGAAACATTTGTCTTATATTCGTAAGCAGGCGCAAATGTGTTTGTGGTATTGCTACCTTGTGAGTTGCTTGCTCATATATCGCACAGGATACCAAACGGCTATCCACCCCACAACAATAACAGTGGCAAATATGGCTACAATGTCCCATGGGTGTACGCTAATGGGATAGGCGTTCACAACGAAGTTTCCTGCTTGATTGCCGAGTTTCACTAATCCGTAAGTTTGTTGCAACCAGCATAAAAATAGTCCGACGGCAATACCAATTATGGCACCTGCAGCCGAAATCATACGTCCTTCGAACAAAAACACCTGATTTATTTGTTTATCAGAGGCTCCCAGGTTGCGCAATGTTTGTACGTCGTTTTTCTTATCAATCATTAGCATAGAGAGCGACCCTATGATATTGAAGCATGCAACCATTAGAATGAAAGTGAGAAATGCGTATGCAAAGAGTTTCTCTATGCGCATAATGTTGAATGTATCCGCCTGTTGTTCGTAGCGGTCTTTTACCACAAGTTGGTTGCCCACAATGTGTTCTATTTCCCCCTTCACCTTATCGATATCTTCGCCCGCTTTGAGACGTAGTTCTAGCGATGTAATTTCGCCCTGTCTGTTGAAGAGTCGTCGTGCGAATGGTAGTGATGTAATAATATAGTTGTTGTCGTATTTGTTTTGCTTTACTTGGAATATGCTTTTTGGCGATAGTAGCGAGTCTGCCACGAAGGCATTCATAGGGTTCGATGCATCGTATTGTCCTTTTCGTTGTGGTGCATATATGTGTAGATAGTTTTTCCAGTCGATGCCCGTGTTTAGCTGTTGTGCTACGCCAATACCTAAGATACCATAGTCTAAGTTGGCAATATTCAGTTTGAAAGTTCCATCGCCTATTAGTATATGGCTGATGTTGGTAAGCGAGTCGAAGTTTTCGGCTACGCCTTTTACGGTTACCATTATTTGTTTGCCTTGATAGGTAGCCAATGCTTGGTCGGCAACACATTCGGTAGCAACTTCTATACTGGGCAATGTTTTTATTTTGTGCAAAAGCGGATTGTCGGCTGCAATAGTTTTTCCTTTTGCAGCTTCAACCTTTAGTTGTGGGTCGAAGTTGGTGAAGAACGAAGCTACGAGATCGGAGAAACCATTAAATCCGCTCAGTACCACAACCAGTGCCATAGTAGCAACAGCCACCCCAATTACCGATATCAGGCTGATAACGTTAATGGCGTGGGTGCTTTTCTTTGAAAAAAGATAGCGGCGTGCAATATAAAAAGGAAAACTCATTACTTCTTCAGAAGTTCGTCTATGCGTTCAATATAATCTAACGAGTCGTCAATGAAGAAGCGTAGTTCTGGAATAATGCGCAACTGGTTGTGTACGCGTTGTCCTAAATCGTATCGTATAGTTTTCTCGTTTTTGTTAATGTTTGTAAGAAGTTCTTCGGCTTTGTCCGATGGAAATATACTAAGATAAGCTGTACAGATGCTCAAATCTGGGCTAACCTTTACTCGTGTAACGCTAACCAATACGCCGTGCATAGCACGTGTTTGACTTTGGAATATGCTTGCAAGCTCTTTTTGTAGTAGGCGTGCAATGCGATTTTGTCTTGTTTCTTGCATTTTCTGTTTATATTTTATTGCAAATTTACGGTAATTCTCTCATATATCAAAATAAGGCTCTTAAAATTAGTATTGGCGAATATCCACCCCAGAGTGGATAAAATCTAAAATAGTGTTAAATATATAAAGTGAGTAGGGGTTTTGTGTTTTTCTGCGTTTTATAAGTGAAGTTCAGCGAGAGCTTCTATAAAAGTGATGAACTTTTTAAATACGATATATGCTTTTTTCTACAGATTAAGTTAATGTAACTATGTGATGAACAATGTTGGCGCTCTTCGTTGGTTGAAACGCGGAGCTCAACGAACAAAACTTTTTCGACAAACTTAGAAGGTCTAAATTGGGCTGAAAAGTTTCCTTTTTTGTCCTGATAAGTCTGAAGAAAACAAGAACCTACTTAAATATAATCTACAAACGGAGGGGGCGCATCTGTGCAGATGCGCCCTCAATGTGTTTAGTAAGTAGGACCTAATTTTATATAAAAACCACTTTTTAGCCTTATAACTGAAAGAAAAATGCTACATTTGCTGGAAAATAACTGAACTGCTATGCAAAAATATGCTGACTATATAAAGGAGATAGAAATAGATTCGCTGTGGGCTGGACAGAAGCACATACGTTGGGAGCTTAATAGACACGTAAATATATTAAGCGGAATTAATGGAGTGGGGAAGAGTACCATTCTGAATAAGGTGGTAAAAGGACTTGCACAAGGTGGCGAGTTTTCAAGCCACATGTTGAAAGGCGTTCATATAAAAGTATCGCCAGACGATGCAACATGGATTAGGTACGACATTATTCGTTCGTTCGATCGGCCGCTAATGAACATAGAAAGCATAAGCAAGGCAGACTTAAATCTTGTTACAGAACTTGATTGGCAATTGTTTCAGCTGCAGCGTAAGTATCTAGACTATCAGGTGAATGTTGGAAACCGCATAATAGAAACACTGCAAAGTGGTGCGCCTGACGCTGCAACCAAAGCACAAACATATTCGGCTCCGAAACTATTGTTCCAGAACATAATAGACGAACTGTTTGCTGAGACAGGTAAAAAAATAGTGCGTTCGGAGAATGAAATACGTTTCTCGCAAATGGGTTGTACGTTGTATCCTTACCAATTGTCGAGTGGCGAAAAACAAATGCTGGCTATATTGCTAACAGTTTTGGTGCAAGATAGTAGGTCGTATGCTTTGTTTATGGACGAACCAGAGGTGAGTATGCACATAGAGTGGCAGAAGAGATTGATAAGTTTAATATTAAGTTTAAACCCAAATGTGCAGATAATACTCACTACGCACAGTCCGGCGGTTATTATGGACGGTTGGTTAGACAAGGTAACCGAAGTGGACGAGATTACTGTGGGGTAAGAAAACAACGAAACTTAATGGGAAAACAGCTTAAAGACAATCTGTCGTCAGCCTATTTTGAAGCAGCAAACCGACTGCAAGGACGTAAGGCACGAAAAAGAATAGTGGCGTATGTAGAGGCATACGACGACATTTTCTTTTGGCGTACGGCTCTTAGCAGATTTGAAAACGAACACCGCTACTTTGAAGTTATGCTGCCATCGCGCCACACGCTTACCAAAGGAAAACGCTCGGTGCTGATGAATTTAATTTCAGGTAATGTGGGCGAAAGTATGATAGCTTGTGTAGATGCCGATTACGACTATCTGTTACAAGAAACAACACCCACATCGCGCACGGTGAACCACAATCCGTACGTATTTCATACCTATGCATACGCCATAGAAAACCTGCAATGTTGTGCCGAAAGTCTGCACGATGTTGGTGTTGCCGTAACGCTGAACGATAAGCCTATATTCGATTTTGAAGAATATCTACGCCTTTACAGCGAAGCAATATTTCCATTGTTTGTTTGGAGTATATGGTTCTACAGGAATGGTATTTATGGAAAGTTCTGCATTACCGATTTTAATAGAGTTATAGAAATGGGTAATTTTAATTTCCACACTGTTTATCAGAACATAGAACGATTGCGCCACAAAGTAGCAACAAAAATACGTCAGTTTCAACGAGAATATCCCTATGCAAAAGAAACCTATTTGGCTGTAAAACAAGATATAGAACAGCTTGGAGTAACACCCTCAACAACCTATTTGTATATTCAAGGGCACCATTTGTTCGACAACGTGGTTGTGCCAGCACTGAAGAAGGTTTGTAACAAGTTGATGGACGATAGGGAACAAGAAATACATCGCAATGCACGACATATAGTGCAACAGCGCAACGAGCTTTCGAGCTACAATAAAAGTATAGAGAGCATTGTTTCTATGCTACGACGTAATGTAAACTATGCTAATTGTGAACCTTATATACGGTTGCAAACCGATTTAGGACATTTCTTAGACAACGATAACACCGAATAATCTCATAGTTCTTATTTATACATTTGGTAGCATTCAGTCTGAAGAAGAACTGCTATAATATATGATGTGTACCATCTACAGTATATATAGTGTATATTGATGAATAGACGATTACAGCATACTAAACCATTAACCTCAAATCAGTCATTAGACCACAATATGTATAGTTATTATTACTCTGGTATTGTTTTCTAACATATTTTATTTTCTTATCAGCATCTTGTATGTCTTTGTAACTTAACGTAGCCCACTACGCCTGCGTTGCAAAGACATACAATCTACTCGATAATAAAACAAAATATGTTTAGGCTCTAATGCCCTATTTGGGTTAAAACACAACGGCAGAAGAGCTGCTTTATATGCCAATTTGGTTTTAGTTCTCTTTCCAGAACGATGGAGTGAATAACACCAATACAGAGAAAAGTTCGAGACGACCAACAAGCATTAAGAACGAACTAATCCATTTAGCAAAGTCGGGTAGTTCGTTCCACGACATTGTAGGACCAATCTCTAAACCTAACGTTGGACCAACGTTACCAAGACTACTAAGTGTAATTGTCATTGAGTTGGTAGAGTCGATGCCTGCCGCTATCATAGTGAAAGCACAAATAACCGCAAGAAATAAATACAAACCAATGAATGCCAAGAGAGTTACACGTTTACACATTTGCACATTGTATCCATCTACTTTCATAGGCAGAACAGCATTAGGGTGGAGTATTTGACGGAACTCATTCTTAATAACCTTTACCAACATTACGCCACGTATACTCTTTATTCCACCACTTGTAGAACCCGACGAACCTCCAAAAAACATACAAGCAGCAAGAACAACCCATGTAACATGAGGCCATTTGGCTGCATCGTCGCTAAAGAGACCAGTTGTTGTAATAAACGACACTACCTGAAAAGCAGAGCTTCGGAAGGCATGTTCCACTTCGTAGTTACAACGGAAGATAAGCTCTAACATAATAAATAGGGTGAAGGCCGCAATCATTGCTGCATAAAACTTAAATTCGCTGTTCTTGAGCACTTCCTTTAGTTTGAAGCCTGCAACAGACGTGTAGAGCAAAGTGAAGTTTACGCCCGATAGGAAACAAAAGATAGTACAGACATACTCTTCGGCTGGCGAATGGAATGTAGCAATAGAACCACTTTCAGTGCTGAAACCACCAGTAGCGGTACTGGTCATAGCATAATTAAAAGCATCGAACCAGTTCATACCACACACCTTATAGCTTACAACGCAGGCAGCCGTAAGCACAAAATAAACCATCCATATCCATTTCGCCCCCATACTGAGACGTGGGTGAAGTTTGCTCTTTATAGGTCCTGTGGCTTCTGCTGCAAACACTTTTAGCGACCCGCCAACAAGCGAAGGCAAAATTGCAATGGTAAAGAAGACAATACCTAATCCGCCTATCCATTGTGTTAGCGATCGCCAGAATAGTAAGCCTTTAGGGAAATGTTCGGGGAAGTCTACTATGGAGGCACCTGTTGTGGTGAATCCCGACATAGTTTCAAAGAAAGCATTGGTGAAACTTGTGATATAACCGCTGATAAGAAATGGAAGAGTACCAAAGAGAGAGAATATAATCCACGTTACAGCCACCACAAAGTAAGCGTCTCTACGACTAATAGTGTTGTTGGCATGTCTGCCCATTAATCGGAATGCGCCTCCAGCCACAATTGTTATAAGTATAGACCAAATGAATGCTATTATATCTTTGTCTTGATATAATAACGACACACATAAACAAACAGACATTAGTAACGCCTCTAAGCCTAAGAGCGCACCAATAATTTTTGCTATCGTCTTTAGATTAAGCATTGGTAAAAATTCTTCTTTTAAACTTTAGTTGAACAACTGTTCTACCTTCTTCATATTGGTATTGTAGCAGAAAACAACTACAATATCACCAGCCTCTATTTGCGTATTACCAGAAACTAACATACCAACATCATGGCGAACTAATCCTCCAATAGTCATTCCACTTGGGATATTTACATCTTTAATAGGTTTCTGCGTAATGCGAGACCCTTGAACAGGTATGAATTCGGCAACGTCGGCATCTACAGACATAAGGAAACGCACATTACTAACATTCGCATCGAGCAACATTTGATAGATGTAGCCAGCAGCAATAGCTCTTTTATTAATAATAGTGCCAATATCTAAGTTAGCAGCCATATCTACATAGTCGAAATTCTCTACAGCTGCAATCGTCTTTCTTACGCCTAAGTTTTTTGCTGCCATACAAGCTAAGATGTTTGTTTCGGCATTCGGTGTAAGTGCAACAAATGCTTGCGTGTGTCTAATGCCCTCTTCTATAAGTAGGTCGGTATCTCGTCCATCACCATTGATAACAAGTACAGATTCGTCGAATATTTCATTAAGATATTCACATCGGTCGAAGCTGTTTTCGATAATCTTAATATCCATATATTCAGGCATAATTTTTACAGAGCGCACGGCTGTGCGTCCACCACCCATTATCATAACATTTTTAACATCAACGTAGTGCTCTTTGCCTGTGAATTTGCGAACGTAGGGTATATATTCTTTCGTAGTCATAAAGTAGGCGAGGTCTTCTCGTTGTAGTGTCTCGTTTCCACCAGGAATAATGGTTTCGTTTCTACGTTTAATGGCAACAATGTGATATGGGTCGTTAGGGCCACTTATTTCTCTTAAGGGTTTATCTAAGATTGCACAAGTGTCGCGAAGTTTTATGCCTAACATAACCAACGCTCCACCACGAACGTCCCAGCGCTGACGAACCCACGACATTTTAAGGCCGTTTATGATATCTTTTGCTGCTAGAAGTTCAGGATAAATAAGACTATCAACGCCTAACTGCTTAAATAACTCTTGGTTTTTAGATTCCAAATACTCTGGATTATCAATCTTAGCCACAGTCTTTTTTGCACCAAGGTGGTGTGCCATAGTACAAGCAGTAATGTTTGTTGTTTCTTTTGGGTCTACAGCAATAAAGAGATCAGCGTGTTTAACATCTGCCTCTTGTAGTATCTGTATACTTGTAGGCTTTCCTTGCAGTGTAAGAAGGTCGTAGTCTTGACCTATTTTGTTTAATCTCTCTTCCTGCTCGTCTATTAATATTATATTGTACTTATTGCGCGATAAGAATTGTGCTAAATAAGTCCCTATGGTATATGCTCCTGCTATAATAATTTTCATATTTTGTTTGTGTATGTTGCTAACAATCTTTTTTCTATTTCTTGCTTTATGCTGTATTTATCAAATCCACACAATTCACGAAGTTCGGCAACAGTTCCTTGTTCTATAAAGTGATCGGGCAAACCTAATCGCTGTACGTGTATGTTTTTGTTGTGTTCGTTCAGCCATTCTATAACTGTTGTTCCTAAGCCACCATTTATTACCCCGTCCTCTATGGTAATAATTTCAGAGAAGTTCTTTCCTACCTCTTCGAGTATATTCTCGTCTATTGGTTTTAAGAAACGCATATCGTAAAGGGCAATACGACCTGTATATTTGCCTTCTTGCTCTATTTCTTCGATGGCTTTTTGAGCGTCGTTTCCTATAGGACCAATGGTAAGAATAGCTATATTTTTCGTACAATCTTTATGTTCGTTACCTAAAGTCTTATCGTAGAGTTTGCGTCCTGTACCTACTTTGATCTCTTCTAAAGGGCAACGCCAATCAACTAACGAACCACAGCCACGTGGATATCTTATAACAAAGAAACCTTTTTGAGGCAACTGAGCTGTGTACATCAGCCGACGCAATTCGTGTTCGTTCATAGGAGATGCTATTGTGATGCCAGGTATAGGGCGTAGAAAAGCCATATCAAAAGCACCGTGATGTGTTGCACCATCTTCGCCAACAAGACCTGCACGGTCTAAACATAATACAACGGGAAGATTAAGAATGGCTGTATCGTGAATGATATTATCGTAAGCACGTTGCGAAAAGGCACTATATATATTGCAGAATGGTTGTAAACCATCTTTTGCCATACCTGCAGAAAATGTCATAGCGTGTCCTTCTGCAATACCCACGTCGAATGTGCGGTCTGCCATTTCTTTCATCATAATACTCATAGAACACCCGGTTGGCATTGCTGGGGTAACACCAACAATGCGTGGATTTTTTCGGGCAAGTTCTAAAAGAGTATGTCCAAACACATCTTGAAACTTTGGTGGCTTATTGTTATTGTCTTGTACTAGACGTTTTCCTGTTTCGGGAATGAACTTACCTGGTGCATGCCAAACTGTTGCGCTCTTCTCTGCAGGTTCGTAACCTTTACCTTTTATAGTGTGCAAGTGTAACAATTTTGGACCCTTCATATCTTTAAGCTGGTGCAATAGTCTTACAACCTCTTTTACATCGTTTCCATCGAATGGGCCAAAGTAGCGTATGTTCATTCCCTCAAAGAGGTTTTGCTGTTGAGCAAGTGCCGACTTAATGGCATTATTCAAACGAATAATGCCTTTGCGACGCTTGTCGTTTAGTAATCCTTTGGCGTGTAACCATTGCGAAGCCTTAAAACGAAACTTATTGTAGGTTTCGTTTGTATCAAGGTTTAATAGGTATTGTTGCATTCCTCCAACAGCCCTGTCTATCGACATATCGTTGTCGTTTAGTATAATGAGTAGGTCGTTGGGCTGACTTGAGGCATTGTTTAACCCTTCAAACGCTAACCCACCACTCATTGCTCCGTCTCCAATAATGGCAACTACGTGGCGTTCTGGGTGATTTGTCATCTTTGCAGCCACAGCCATTCCTAAGGCAGCTGAAATAGAATTAGAAGCGTGTCCACAAGTGAACGTGTCGTATTCGCTCTCTTTAGGAGATGGAAAAGGCATTAAGCCATCTTTCTTTCTGTTTTTACAAAAGCTTTCACGCCTATTGGTTAATATCTTGTGTCCGTATGCTTGATGCCCCACATCCCATACAATTCTGTCTTCTGGTGTGTTGAAAACGTAATGACATGCTACGGTTATCTCAATTGCGCCAAGGCTCGATGCAAGATGTCCAGGATTTACGGCTACTTCCTGAATAATATCTTTCCGAAGCTCATTGCATAAAACAGGTAACTCGTCTATGCTCAATTTTCTTAAATCGGCAGGCGAATTAATTTTGCTTAAAAGTTTGAAAGTATTCTCGTTCGACATTACTATTATGTAATAATGAGTGCAAAGTTACTTTAAATAGATTGAACAACAAAATAAATATAGGCTAATTTAGGCACTTATAATGTGCTGTAACGCAATAGCCTTTCTTTAAAAAGTTTGGCTTATATAACAAAAGCTTAAGAGCTTTCTGTAAAAACTTAAGAGTTTTTATCACACTTCTATAATTGTTCGTTTTCTTGTTAAAATAGTCCTAACCTATACTACCTTCGTAGTAAAGATAGTCTATATGCTCAGCAAAAAAACGAAAAACGGCAAGAGACTAATTGCTATTTTAGGCTAATAAAAAGAGGAAACAGGGTGTTGTTGTTCTGTTTCCTCCTGAAAATTAATATCGAAAGAGTCTGTAAATAACAAATACTTTTTTGCTTTCTGTTAAGGCAAGTTTTAAAACTATATTTCTCTACCTATATTTAGAAAATGCACTTAATACAGAAATAAATAGTGATTTGCGTTTACATCTTATTTTATCTACGTTCTAATTTTAAGAATATTGCAGAGTTGTTTGCCCTGCTGGTTATGAGTTTCTCATCAAGATACATACTGCCAAATTGAATAATTTGTATAGCTAGTCTATCTCTTCCTGATAACTGTGCAAGTGAATTTCTGTTGTTAATAAAGAAACCTGTCTTAAATGTTTGTGTCTTGCCCTTATAGTTTATATTAAGCGAAAGTGGAGTAGGGTTTAGCAAAAGTGTTATAGGATCATTATCAATGAATGCTATGTAACATAATACATCGGTAGTTCCGAGACTTTCGATAGCGCTCTTTAAGTCTTTATCCTCTAATTGACCAGTGAGCACCTTTAATGGAAGATTCTTTATAATGAGCGTTGAGTCGGTATTAATGGTAACCGATACAGGCAGACTGTCTTTTTCAAGAATAGACATGTTATCGTTAAGTTTATTGAAAAATACCTTTCCTGTATAGTTTCCTTTCACACTGTTGAAGGCTGCTTTCACTTCGGCAGGAGTAAGTCCTTCCTTGTTGTTGTTGTTGTCAAGATTGCACGATGTAATGCCAAGTAATGCAATGCTACTAAATACTACTAGCATCAGTTTGTTCAATGTTTTCTTCATTTTCTTCTTTTTATTTTATTTAGTTATTCTCTAATCAGAGTTAAACAATACGCCCGTTAGCGTAAATAAACTAACAGATGCCACCTTCTTAAAAGCTGTGCATCTGTTTCTTTTATGCTTCTTGTTGTTTTCCTCTCTTAGTTCTTTTTTCCTAAGAAACGTAATAAATAGAGGAATAGATTAATAAAATCTAAATACAAATTTAACGATCCCAAGAGAGCCATCTTCTGTGCTGACTCGTTCGCATCGGGAGCACTCATTACCATTCTCTTAATTTTCTGTGCGTCCCAAGCAGTCAAACCAGTAAATATTAATACACCTACACCACTTATAATTAAATTAACCATTGGACTACGTAAGAAAATGTTTACTATTACGGCAATAATTAAGCCAATGAGCGCCATAAACAAGATGCCACCTATTTGGGTTAAATCTTTCTTAGTTGTGCTACCTACAATAGCCATTGCAGCGAATGTTCCAGCAGTAATAAAGAACGTTTGAGCAATAGAAGTTGCAGTATAAACTATGAAAATCCAAGCCATAGTAACTCCATTCAATATGGAGAAAATAATAAACCACATTGTAGCCGATGTTAACGAAAGCTTCTCAATACGTGCAGAGAGATAGAAAACGATACCAAGCTCAGCCAAACTACAAATTAATAGTGGTGCCATACTGTTATAAAGCATCATTAACATAGCTGTAGATGTGCTTACACCGTATGCTACAACACCTGTTATGGTGAGAGCCATTGCCATCCATGTGTAGACTTTACGCATAAGTAAAGGCCATGAATGTGATACTTCTAAGTTATTGAAGCGATTGTTATTCGCTCTAGAAAAATTGTCGAACTCCATAGTTATCTTCTTTTATTAATTCTTTCTATTTCTTACAAGATATGTGCCAACTTAGCTAATAAGTGGCGAATACTAGTAATATTTTTGCAAATGTACTTTAAAGCTTTGATAAATGCAAATAAGTAATAGTTTTTTTTAATTTCTTTTAGTTTTTTCGTCCCGAAGGTTTACTGTGGGTAGGTTTAGGTTTTCTGCTTACAGTGTTACCCATATTTATAGTAGCTCTTATTGCGTTGCGTACAAAGAAATACGATTATGGGACTATTTGTGGCATACTTTGTGGCGCTATGGCAAATCCGATGGCATTGGTTTATGCAAACGATACGACTAAAGGCGAGACGTCTAATATAAGTTATGCCACCGTTTATCCTTTAGGAATGTTTATTCGTGTCATCATCGCTCAAGTGCTTGTAATGTTCTTTGTTTAGGTGATGATGTGGTAGATTATAATCAACTAATTTCATTGTTTATAGGAGTTGTGAAATCAGATATGCGGCACTTTAGTTTTAGATATCTCTCACGTTCGTTTTAGATATCTCTCAGTTTCGTTTCAGATATCTCTCACGTTCGTTTCAGATATCTCTCAGTTTTTGTTCTAGATATATAGAAAAACAGTTCTTCTGTATATTATATAAATAAGGTGTATTCAATCATTCCGGCATTGCTTTACCCTTTTGCAGAGGCTATTTTACAAAAAGAATCATTTTTTTCTTAGAAAAGTTTGGTGGTTATTATTTTTTGTTATACCTTTGCACTCGCTTTTACGGCAAGCAGTTTATCTGTTAGTTGTTAATAAGGCATCGTTCTTTGAAAAGATTTACATAGACAGAGAAGTAGTACAAGAAGCGTCTGTTGCTATTAAATATAGTATCAGATGGGTAAAAGAAACGTCCTAGTTAATTTATTATAGGTGTATAAACTTGATATTACTGGATAATTAGTTCTGAGCAGATATTGAATTTAGATATATATCTCACTATTTTATAGTGATGTTTATATATTCTTATAAAAGACATTTTACAATGGAGAGTTTGATCCTGGCTCAGGATGAACGCTAGCTATAGGCTTAACACATGCAAGTCGAGGGGAAACGGCATTATGTGCTTGCACATTTTGGACGTCGACCGGCGCACGGGTGAGTATCGCGTATCCAACCTGCCCTTTACTTGGGGATACCCCGTTGAAAGACGGCCTAATACCCGATGTAATTCATTGATGGCATCAGATATGAATAAAAGATTTATCGGTAAAGGATGGGGATGCGTCTGATTAGCTTGTTGGTGAGGTAAAGGCTCACCAAGGCAACGATCAGTAGGGGTTCTGAGAGGAAGGTCCCCCACATTGGAACT
>ERZ773027.152-NODE-152-length-45159-cov-4.394688_pt1 | contig 45159 bp, 48 predicted proteins | sample MGYA00511032_ERZ773027 | MGnify/ENA primary metagenome ERZ773027 (study PRJEB29015, sample SAMEA2738138) | human oral metagenome | biome: human oral; feature: human-associated habitat; material: saliva | place: China | collected 2190 ... | reverse complement strand
AACGGGGACGGCTTGCTGGCCAACCCGTTCGCCCGCCAGAGGCCCGCCGCAGGGGGCGCGGGGGCCGCTGATCCGGCGCTGCCCGGCCCGACACCACCCGCAGGGGATCTTGCAGGGCTCACGGCGCGTGTCGAGAACCTCACGCAGGCCTTGAACGGACTGAAGACAGAGATCGCGGACAACAAGAGGGCGATCGACGAGCTGAAGGCGCAGCCCCCAGGCGGCGGGGATGGCAACGAGGTCGAGATGATCGACAACGGCGACGGAACAGTGACGTACAAGGACAAGTCTGTGCCGCAGGGCACGCCGGAGGGCTGAGGAATGGCTAAGCAGTTCGTGGGGAAGGCCACAAGTTACACAGCCGAGGGGGCCGACGCACGGTTCATTGACAACGACGAGCAGACGCAGGCGCTCAACACGCTGCGGAACGAGGTGCCCGGTCTTGCGAACGCAAGAATCGAGGCTCGCATCGAGGCGTACAAGCAGGAGGTCAACGCCAGGTTCGCCCTCAAGAGCACTCTGGATGGCCTTCTGAAGGCTGCGGATGCTGCCGCTACCTACGCCCCTAAGAGCGCGCTGGAAGGGCTCCTGAAGGCCTCCGACGCAGCCGCCACCTACGCTGCCAAGGGCGACCTGGCAGCGGCCAAGGAGGCGTTGGAGAAGGGCCTGAAAGAAAACACGGACGCCGATGCCCGCAGGTGGAGCGTTATCAGCGCCAACAAGACGGATGTCGCTGACCTGAAGACCCGGGTGAAGGCCCTTGAGGACAAGCCTGCTACCCCTGGAGGCCAGGGCGGGGGCGTGCAGGTGGGCGACACGGGCTGGGTGGACATCGCTCAGGGCCAGGTCGGTGCAGGGCAGTACCAGTACCGTGTCGTCGGGGCCACGATGTTCTTCCGGAAGGCCGGCGATGAGTGGCGGGCGCTGCCGAAGCCGACGAAGACCGTGACGCACGTCGCGACGCTGCCGCAGACCTATGGGAAGCTGGAGCGGGCCAGCACGCTTGTCGTCAAGAAGGGCGATCCGGCGCTGGGCAAGCAGGACGAGTGGACCTCGGACGGCTCGATGATCGAGATCTGGCCGAACTGGACCGTGAAGTACACCTGCATGGACCTTCAGGGCATCTACGCCATGGACCTGCTGATGACGTCAGTCGAGAAGCCGTTGCTCACCCCAGCCCAGCCCGGCGGTGCAGGAGGTGTCACCGAGGAGACGCTCAACCAGAAGATCTACGAACTCAAGACCGGTCTTGAGGCGAGGCTCACCGCGACCATGTCCGAGATCGCCTCCACCAGGGCCCGCATGAGCGGGGTGAAAGACAAGGTCACAGCCCTTGAGACCACGGTAGGCGACCACACCACACGAATCACCGCCCTGGAGAACAAGCCGGGTGGTGGGGCCGCGGCTGGAGCGACAGTCCTGGTGCTCGGGCCGACAGAGGCGGTCCCGGCGGGTACCAAGTCCGGCACGGTGATCGTCCGGAGGAGCAACTGATGGCCACGCCGCCCGCATGGGTCAAGCAGATCGAGGTGACCGGCGGCACGGCGAGGCAGCCCGCCCCCGTGTCGTTGCTCACCTCGGGTGAGAAGGGTGTTGCGCACGATGACTGGGTGGTCATAATCCAAGGCGGCCAGTTCGGCAGCCAGGGAGTCCCCGCGTTCATCTCTGCTGCGAACTCGGGCTGGCACGGCAACCAGGCCACCGGGGTGGCCAGTCGTAGCCTGGGTGTGTGGGCCAAGAAGGTCGATGATGTCGAGGAGTTCTCGCAACCTCTCGCGCTCGGGGACCCCCGCTCCTCCTACACCGGTCGCCAACTCGCCACCGTTCTGGTGCTCGACGGAAAGACGGTGAAGTCGTTCAACTTCTCCGACGGCGTCACGGTCAATACGACGAACAGCAACCAGATCAAGACGGCTGTCGCCAAACAGAACAAACCGCACCTTCTGGTGAGCCTTCAGCACTACACGAGCGGGGACCACACCAGGCAGTTCGAGGGCGCCATCCAGACGATCGACGACGGGCAGAAGACGGTGCAGCCCGCTCCGAACTCGTCGAGCTCAATCCTGGTGGGTTGGGCCGACAAGGACTACGCCTTCACCGAGGCCTCGATACAGACCTGCGTTGCGGTCTGGCCCTTCACGGCCGAGGGACTCGATCCCACTCCCCCGACAGCGGAGAAGCATGAAAACTGGTACATCATCGGTGCGGACGACACGATCCGGGACCACTACGCGGCACTGACAGTGATCGGGGATGACGGTCAGGAGAAGAGCACCCTGTCCATGGCGGCGATGCCAAGGGGTCTGGCGACCTGGCAGGAGCTCATCGACAGGGACAGGAGCGCTCAGAACGGCGGGGAGAACACAGATGGGTTCTTCGTGGCCCACAGGGGCGGCAGCCGGTCGTGGGTGGAGCACACCGAGAATGCCTACACGCAGTCCGTGTCGTTCGGAGTGGACGCTCTGGAGTTCTCCTGCAACGAGTCGAAGGATGGTGTGTGGTTCGGTCTACACAACAGGACCTTCGAGTCGCTGGGTGGTCCTGCGACCGACCCGCACACCATGACGTGGGAGGAAATCAAGGCTGCTGTTCCGGCGGACAAGCTTCCGGCGCGTCTGGACTGGTTGCTCGACAGGTACGGGCAGACCCACTGCCTTGTCATCGACCCGAAGTACCGGGCGGGCGAGTGGAAGCGGCTCCTGAAGTACATCACCGACAGGAACGTGACTCCCGCGCAGATCGTTATTAAGTACTATGGCGACTCGAATTGGCTGTTCGAGCAGGCGAAGGCCGAGGGCTGCGGAGCCTGGGGATACGCCTACACAGCGAACACCACTGAGCCCTGGTACGAGACCTTCAAGAGTTCGACAGGGCCGTTGGACTTCCTGTCGATGCAGTGGGATGCGCCGGTGAATATGGTGAACGACCTGCGGGCCTCGAACAAACCCTTGGTCGCTCACATCCTCGACGACCAGACCCAGTACGTCAGAGCGGCCCAGAAGGGCATGCGCTCCGCGATCGTGGCCGGTGTCAAGGGTGTTCTTCAGCGCCAGTGCTGATCACCAAAGACTGACGACGAGTTCACTCTTAGCGGGGTTTCCGGGCCGAGGCTGCGTGTCCCAGGTCCGGGAGCCCCAATATGTTTCACCACACTCGTAAAGGTCTTCGAGCATCGAGCCGCTGACGTTGACGCGACGGAAACCGTCCTCCGGACTCACTATCGACACGGGCAGATCACCCTCGTGCAGGTGCACCTCTTCGAGCTCGGCGATGACGTCGGAGCAAGTCAGCACGCGATCGGGCCCGGCCTTCGACTCCATTGAGTCCAGGCAGTACGAGCGGTCGCAGTCCTCGTTGCAGGGCTCGACAGGGGCGGGGGAGGGCACGTCCTTCGTGGCGATGACCGGAGAAGCGTTCTCAGCCTTCTTGGCGGGCTTCTGGACCTCGACACGGGCGGGGTCCATCTGGAGCCCCATAACGGCTTTGGCGAGCTTCCCGAGGGCCTTCTCGTATGACGATAGGGCGAACTCCGTGAACGACAGGGGCTTGGTCTTGATGACGCGGGCCTTCCGAGCGCGCCTGACGACCTTGAAGGGGCTGACCCTCAGGTCCATCATCTGACCGTTCGCGGTCTCGATGGCAGCGGTCCGGTCGAGGTTCATGTGGAAGAATGTGTGCTTGCGCTGTCCGAAGTAGAACTTGTCGCCCCTGCGGAGTTCGCAGATCATGACACGCTCGATCTCCTCGGTGAACTCCTCATCGTCATCATCGATGAACTCGACGACGTTGAGGTACGAGTCCTCCGACATGGCGATGATGAAGGGCTTGTAGAAGGGGGTCATGACCCAGAACTGGATGATGTCGAGGCTCTCGCACGAGTACTGGGGGTCCGACAGGACCCGGCAGTCGCCGAGCCCCTTGATCTCGATGAAGTCCCGCTTCACGATGCCCCAGCAGTGGACGGGGCGGACCTTGCGTGCCATTTGGTGGTTCCTCTCGGTGTCGAAGTCTGGCGTCGGTCGGGTGATGGCGACATCCGGTTGACCGACAGGTGCAACCCTAGCACGGCTCTCCGACAGGGACAAGGTTCAGGAGCGTGACACGCCGCACACGCGCTCCTACGCGTACGCGCGTACGTGCGCGCGCATGAAACCCTAAATTCGCTTTTTTATACTCTGCATAGAAAAATATGGACCTCGTATAGTAATTTACCCACACAATAAAGAATTTCAGGTAGAAAATTATACTAATCTCTCTAAATATTATATACTAAATATATACTATATACATTATTATATTATATATTACGAAGAGAGTTGGAGAGTAATGTAGGTACGTACCTACACTTGTTTCGTCAACCTCGACTTCCCCCTGCCGTTCCAATCAAAAGCCCCTGTCGAATTCTTCTTCGACCAACTGGTCGGTTAAATACAATGAGTGCTACAAAAATGAGATTTTCGGGACTTGGGTCCTAAAATTTCAGGTTTCGATCTTCAGATGTTAAAAATGAACAAAGGTAAATTTCTATATGTCGAGAAAGCTTGACATTGACATCGTGTATTCAACCGAGCGGTCAGTATAAGCCATAGAGTGTGCGCAAGAACACAGAAATCTTCCGGCCCTGTCGTCCTCTGTCGGGCCGCATGTGGTACAGTTCTATCTGCGACATCCGGGCAACCGGATCAGAACCATCACAACCTCGGAGAGGAACCGATATGCCATTCGTAGCCGGGAAGGACCAGCGGGCCGAGCGCGCGCGGTACAGGGAGGACGAGCTCGTTGTCGAACGGGCCAAGTACGCCGCGGAGCTCCTCAGGAAGCGCATCAGGCGAGAGGGGGTCATCCAGGCCCAGTACCCGCAGGTCTTCGGGTTCAAGGCCCAGCAGACGATCCACAACCACTTCCGCTCCGGGAAGGTCACGCTGATCGACCTCATCCGCATCGTCGGCACCCCAGGGTTCGACATCAGCATAGACGACGTGCTCCGAACGGCCATCAGCATCATCCAGAGCACCGCGGATGTCGAGCCTGATGAGGAGCCCGCCCCCAGGCCGCGGAGGCGTCGAAAGCCGAAGAAGGACCAGGAGGCCAAGCTCACAACGGAGAAGGCACCTGCGAGGCCCGCGCTGAAGGGCACCGAGGTCGATGAGGAGCTCTTCCTGTCGAAGGACTACAGCAGGTTCGCCAACCTCTTCAAGCAGGCCTCCGGCGAGGAGGACGACTGATGGCGCGCAACCTGGAGGACGATCTGAACGAGAAGATCGACAGGGCCATCCTGGAGGAGGCGCAGAAGCCACGCAGGGAGCGCATGTCGAACGTTGCGCTGGGTCGGATGTTCGACGTCCACGAGACCACCATCAGGAGGCACAAGCAAGCCCTTCAGAAGGCGCTTAGGCTTCCTGTCGAGCAGGACAGGGACGAGTTCTTCGACATCCCAGTCAACGCCATTACGCAGCGCAGGCGGACCGTGAGGCTGGAGGATGGCTCGTACGAGCGAGTCACGTACAACCCCGCTGTCGCCGTAGCCGAGGATGTCCGGGAGGCCTCCTACGAGGAGTTGGAGAAGGTGTTCGACAGGGCCGTGCTCTCGGTGGCACCTAAGGTCGAGGAGGACCGGTCCAAGACCCTGGTCGTGTGCTTGTCGGACTTCCAGGTGGGCAAGACGGATAACCTCGGTGGGACGCAGGAGACCGTGAACCGCGTCATGAACACCCTTAAGCGGATCACCGAGTGGATTCAAGCCGAGGGCTCCTATGAGGAGATCATCGTTGCAGATGTCGGGGATGTCTGCGAGGGGTTCTGGAACGTCACCTCACAGCAGCAGACCAACGATCTGTCGCTCACGGATCAGATTCGTGTCGCCCAGCGCCTGATGGCCGAAGCGGTCGCCATGCTGGCTCCGCTGTGCACCCGAATGACCTACGTGTCGATCCCCTCTAACCATTGCGCTGTGCGGACGGGCAGGGGCAACGACAACCGGGCCAGTTCGCCGGACGACGACTTCGGACTTTTGATCGCGGACACCATTCAGGCAATCATGTCGGGCCGGGAGCCGTTCAGCCATGTGAATTTTGCCAAACCCCAGAAGTGGGAGGAAGCCGTTACGGTGGAGACTGCCGACGGGACCGCGGTGGGCTTCACACATGGTCATCTGGCAGGCGCTCAGGCGAAGATTCCGTCCTGGTTCCGGGACCTCGCCTTCGGGCACCGCAGTGGCCTCCACGAGGCCTCGATCCTGGTCCATGGGCACTTCCACAACTTCGGTGTGTCACTCGTGGGGGACAACAAGTTCATCATCGGCTGCCCGACAGCGGACAATGGATCTTCGTGGTTCACGAACCGCACCGGGGACGCCACCGATCCGGCCTTGCTGACTTTTGAGGTTCAGGACAAGAAGGCCAAGAGGTGGGAGCTCTGGTACGAGTGATCTTTGTTGTAGGTTTCCTCATGATCGTGGCATTCGTCATGATCGCTGACGAGTACGGGGATGATCAGTGATGTTGTGGACTCTCTCAGTTCTCGCCGCGTGCGTCCTGTCGGGAGGACTCGGGTACTTCGTCGGGTCGGAGGTGAAGGGGATGCGCGATGAGGCTATCTTCGCGGCGTTCCTCAAGGAGGTCTCCGATGAGTCTGAGCAGATGAAACTCCTTCTGGATTTGGACGACTGATGAAGGGTCGTTCGGTTCCGGCCCTCAGCGCCCTGTCGTACGCTTACGGCAGAGGGCTGAGGGCCGAGTCGGTCGAGGAGCTGCTGGGCTTCTGGGCTTGTTATGTTTTTGGTTCTCAGTGGCGAGTGATAGGAATTCTCAATGAAAAGAACCGCAGAGGAGCAGAAGGCCATTGATCTTCAGAGGAAGAGCCTGGTCATCCGGGCCCTCCTGAGGGGCAAACCGCGCAGCGAGGTGGCGGAGAGGTTCCAGCTCTCCGAGGCCGAAGTCTTCCGAATTGAGGAGGACTATTACTCCAGTCAGGAGTCGCTCTCCGAGCATGCCCAGCTCATGAAGCAACTCACTCGTCTTGAGAAGCTCCTGGATGCGCTCTGGGATTCCGTTGTCGAGAATCCTCTGGCGACCAACCCGGACAACGTCAAGACGGCTCTGGCGACCATCGAGGCGGTCAGCGATCTGGCCGGTCTGAAGAAGACGAAGGTCGAAGCGGAGATCAAACTGATCCAACAGCAGCAGATTCCGATCATCGTCGCCTTTGTCGAGTCTGTCCAGAACAACATGGAGCAGCATTTGTTTCCCCTTCTTACAAAACGGGGGCAGAAGCAGCTCGAAGCGCACCGGGAGGAGTGCCTCGCTGACGCCACCTCTAGCTCGGCCAGCATCCTTGAGGAGCCCAAAGCCGACATGACCATCTGAATGTGAGCAACAACATACTCTGAAGGATCAACTGGCTTCCGGGGTGTGCTACTATTATCCATGCAGGCAGGGGGTTGCGACCCGCTTCGGCGGCCCCTGGAGCGTTTAGCCTTTCGGCTCTCGCCCATCTGGTGTTTTCGGTTCCGCCAGATGGGCGATCCTGTTTTTATAGACTTGTCTCGAAGGAGGACCGATGGCGGAGAAGATAGACTTCCGGGCTGTCGCAGATCAGTTCGGCACGCGCTCCCATGAGCGGGCAATGCGGGAGGACCCGGTTCTCTGGGCCCAGGACCGGCTCGGCGATCATCTGTGGTCCAAACAACGTGAGGTCATGCAGTCCCTCAGGGACAACAAACGCACCCTTGTCGCTTCATGTCACGCAAGCGGGAAATCTCACACGGCATCCCGGGCAATCGGTTGGTGGCTCGATGTTCATCCGCACGACCCCACCGAGACTCGCGTGATCACCACGGCGCCCTCGTGGAACCAGGTGAAGAACGTCATGTGGGCTTATGTCGAGGATCTCCAGAGCAAGGCCAACATGCCGGGGCGTATCACCGGGAAGGCGGAGTGGACCTTCCCCGGTTTCAAGACTGCGACCGCGTTCGGGCGCAAGCCAGCGGACTACGATGAGTCCACCTTCCAGGGTTTCCACTCCACTTACGTCCTCGCCGTTGTCGATGAGGCCGGTGGCGTGGCGGAGAACATCTTCACCTCTGTCGAGACCATCACCACGAACAAGCACGCCCGCATCCTCGCTATCGCGAACCCGGATGACCCGAACTCGTACATGGCGAAGATCTGGCGAGACGAGGAGAAGCTCCCGCCCTCGGAACGGAAGTGGAACCTTATTACCATCTCGGCCTTCGACACACCCAACTTCACCGGTGAGGAGGTGCCCCAGAAGGCGAAGGACAACCTGCTCCAGAAGGAGTGGGTTGAGGACGCTGAGCGTCGGTGGGGCAAGGATGACCCTCGGTACGTGTCGAAGGTCCTCGCCAGGTTCCCCGACATCGGAGACGACGGACTGTTCAACCTCGGCCGGGTGCTTCAGTCAATGAACGAGTGGGGTGACACGGAGTGGAACACGACCGCACCTATCCACATCGGCGTTGACGTTGGTCTATCCACCACCGGTGACTTCAGTGTCATCTCCACCTGTCAGGACGGCCATGTCGAGGTCGTCGAGCGGGTGAAGGGTTATGACGGGAACAGACTCTCCAGGCTCATTGGGCAACACGCTAAGCGCCTACGGGCGGCAGGGCTCGACGTGGATATTCGCATCGATGCTGTGGGTGTCGGACGAGGCGTCCAGGCCGTTATCGACAACCACGTGCCCGAAGAGATTCCGATATACTGGATCGTCGGCAACGCGGCTTCTCCGGACAATCTGAAGTGGTACAACTTCCGCGCCGCGATGTACGACTCCGTTGCCCAGGCGATCAATATCGGGGGGTTGTCGATCCCGCCCGATGAGGCTGCCGGTGAGAAGACTGAGGGGCTCTTCGACGAGTTTCGTTCGATCCTCTACGAGTACAGGGGAACCAAGCTTCTGATCCGCGCGAAGGACGAGCTGAAGAGGAAGGGTGAGCCCTCGCCTGACGTTCTGGACTCGATCTGCTATGCAGCGATGCCGAGTAACCTTCTAACTGAGGGGGCTGACTCTCTCATCGAGGCTGATACCCTAATGGAGAGCACGGAATCTGAGTACTCACCTATAGACGAGTGGGGTAATGAGGAGTGGACCTTCGCCCCAGCCTGAGGAGTTGAACTGTGAAATTTGGCACATTTCAGATTGGCGGGTCCACCCAGCGCGTCCAGGCCCGACTGACCGAGGCGTCCAAGGCGTACGCCGCGGTCACTCGCGGGGCTGTCGCATCCCTCAACCGGGAGGACATTGGTTGGTCCCGCTGGGGCGATGAGGATGCCACCTCCGATGTGGTATCCCTCACTGTCATCAAGGAGCATTCACTGAGGGCCCGCAGGCTCGCTGCCTACAACCCGCTCGTCAAGCGCGGTATTGGCATCCGCAACGCTTATATGTGGAGTGAGATTCCTCGCATTTCAGGGATCAAGACTCCTGAGACTGCGGCGCTCTACGACACCGTTCTCTCCCGCACAGCCCGTGCCCGGGACGAGGCGGCCTTCTGCACCGATGGCATCGTGCTTTACACCGTTCGCCGGACCGACAAGCGAGTGGCTCCTGTGCCCCTGTCGCGCATCCGCGGCATCGCCCGGGCTCTGGACGCTACCGATGAGGCCGACATCTTCGCCTTCTTGATCGACCCCGTGCCCGTGTCGGACACTCTCTCCGCGGAGGAGCAGGAGCGACGCAAGCCTGAGTGGCATGTCGTCAATGGCAAGGACTGGGCCCCGGTCAAGGACGAGAAGGGCTACAGGACCGTCCATGAGGATCGGGTTGTCTATGAGATGGTCAACCGCCAGATAGGCGAGCAATGGGGCAAGCCCGAACTCATGGGCGCCGTTTACTGGGCACAGGCCTACAAGGAGTTCCTTGAGGCCAGCCACGTCATGACCAAGGCCCTGGCCAGAATTGCGTTCAAAGTCACATCCGCTACGGCCAAGCAGCAGCAGGCCGTCATTCAGCAGATGTCGAGTGCTCAGGGTATCGGCGGTCTTGCCTCGCTCGGTGCGGGCCAGGAGTTCACCGCTGTCTCCAAGGCCGGTGCGGGCATCGACTTCGGGGCTGGCACTCCGCTCGCCTCCATGGTCGCCAGTGCGCTCGACGTCCCCCTGTCGGTCCTCCTCACGGACGGATCGGCCGGTGGACGACAGGGCGCTGAGACGGCCTTGGAGGACCCCACCTTCAAGGCTTTCGAGTTCCGCAGGCAGATTCACAAGAGCCTCATCCAGAAGATTTTCCTGGCGCTCGGTCGGAAGGTCGAGGTCGAGCTCGCACCCCTGTCGAACGAGCTCATTCAGCGCTGGGGCCAGGTCGTCACCCTTGGCCTCCAGAACGGAATTCTTCACAAGACTGAGGCGCGCAGCCTCTTCCTCGACAGGCTCCAGCCGATCAATGCCAGGCCGATCAATGATCTGCCTGTGTCGGAGGAGATTCTCGCTGCGAAGAGTCTTGCCGATCCCAACGCTGTGCAGGACAGCGTCGCCAAGAAGAGCAGCTCTCGCACAGGTGTGGGCGCCATGTCGGACGGCACGAATGCCAACCGTGACGAGGCCGGTGGCGAGACACTCGCCTGAATGAAAAGGAGTTCTTGAAATGCGCACGGAGTACAGGTCCGCTTTCCACGGAGGGGTGACCGCTCTTCTGGAGGCGGCCACTCCGGACGTGCTGTCTGGAGAGAAGCCCGGTCGGTACCGTATCCGAATCATCTGCCCGGGGCAGGGCTCCAGCGGAACTTACTCGGAGGCCAACCTCGCCGCTTCTGTCGGGCACTTCCCCGCTGGGACGCAGATGTTCATGGATCACCCGTCGAAGGATGAGGACGTGAACCGCCCCGAGCGATCCGTGAAGGACCTCGCGGGGCGGTTGGTGACCGACGCCGTTGTCGGTCTTGATGGAGCACTATACGCCGAGTGCGAGGTGTATCCGTCCTTCAACGACATCATTCGAGAGAAGTGGCAGGACATCGGTGTGTCGATCAATGCTTGGTCGGAGAACGGCCTGGACGCTGACGGCATTGTACCGGTATTCGATGGAGTCACTTCTGTAGACTTCGTAACGAAGGCGGGCGCAGGTGGCGCTTTGCTGGAGGTGCTGGAATCCCAGCGCGTCAGTTCCGATGAGGAGAACCATATGAACGAGGAGACGATCCGTCAGGCCATCGCCACTGCGGTGACCGAGGCTCTCGCCCCGCTTCTTGAGCTTCTCGCCAAGGACAATCTTCCGGGAGAGCAGCCGGTCGCCCCTGAGGCCCCCACCGGCGAGGCCCCGGGTGAGGACCCTGAGCGGAAGCCCGAGGAGCCCGCGGACAAGCCCGAGGCCCCCGAGCCGACCCCCGAGCGCAAGCCCGAGGCTCCCGGTGAGAAGACCGACGACAAGCCGCCCGCCGCTTCGGGTGAGAAGAAGCCCGATGACGACGAGGATGAGAAGAAGCGCAAGGCCCGCAAGGAGTCCGCTGCTGAGGCCTTCGTCATCGCCACCCGCCTGCTCGACTCGGGCCTGCCCTCTGTCGCCCAGAAGCGGGTCATCGAGGCCGTCGAGTCCGGTACCGAGCTGAAGGAGGCCATCTCGGCCGAGCAGCACTACCTGACTTCGGTCAAGGCATCCACGGCCGGGGAGATTCGTGAGTCGTCCTCCGAGCCTTACAAGATCAAGAACTTCAAGTGAGGTAAGGAGATCACTATGACTCAGGTAAACACCTTCGGGACCAAGAAGATTTCTGATGTTCAGGTCTTCGAGTACTCCGACACCCTGTCTCTTCCTGTGGATCTGTCGAAGTTCGGCAAGAGCCACATCGGGGATGTTGTCCAGGTCGGTGGCCTGCTCGGTGTCCTCGTGACTGAGATCGCCCCGTCCGCTCAGGACCAGGCCAAGCTCGGCCAGGACCCGCTGTGGAACCCGCTGACCAAGCCGACCTGGGGCAACAACGGCCCCGGCTACGCCTCGGTCCGCATCTCCGGCGGTGTCTTCAAGCTCCAGGTGACCCTGACGGGTGCCGGTGTCGAGCCGGGCGCGCTGATCTACGCGAAGCCCGCCGCCAACGGCAAGATGGAGCTCACCAACGACAGGGCCACCGGTACCGCCGGGCTTGTCGGGTACGCCTACTCCAAGGTTTCCAGTACGGGCGCCCAGACGGTTCCCGTCATCCTCGCTCGCTGAAAGGAATGATGGGACAAAATGTTCACGTCTTACACTGAGTTCGCCAAGACTCTTGAGTCCGCTATCGGTGGTGACCGGGCGGCTCAGGGCCAGCTGAAGAACGCGATCCTGGAGGCCGACTCCAGCCGCGATCGCGGAACCTTCCGTGAGGCTGTCACCTCGGACATGCTCGCCCCCTGGTTCACCCAGGCCGTGCAGCCCGCCTTCGAGGACGCCTACAAGGACCAGGAGGAGACCTGGAAGGAGTTCGCCAGCGAGGAGCTGCTGAACGACTTCCGCCCGGTTCAGCTCCTGTCGCTCGACCACGACATCGACGCCACCCTCCTGAGGGACAACGGCGGCTTCGTGGCCCCTGCTGGCACCCTGCCGAAGATCCCGGAGCTCACCCCGTACCCGACCTTCGGCTACAAGGCCTCGGGTCGCTGGATCGACACCGCCAAGCACGGTGCTCGCCTCCAGTTCTCCTGGGAGGCCTTCATCAACGACGACTACGGCCTGATCGAGCGGTTCCCCTCGGACGCCGCCAAGCTGGCCGCCCGCACCGTTGACGCCGCTTGCTACGGCGCGCTGTTCTCTCTCGACCCGAGCACTCCGGGCTTCAACTCCGGTGTGATCTCCGACTCGCTCGGCACCACCCTGAAGGCCCGTGCGGCTGACGGTGTTCTGATCAACAACAACGTTCCGAAGAACGCCCCCCTGTCGTACGACGCCATCAAGGCCGCCATGCAGCAGGTCGCCGAGACCAAGGTCGATGGCCGGTACGTCACCGTTCCGTCCTATGTCCTCCTGGTTCCTCCGGCTCTGGAGAACCTGGCCAACATGGTCGTCAACACCCGCACTGTCGAGCGTGTTGTCGCCGGGCAGAAGGCCGGTGACCAGATGAAGTTCATCGAGGAAAACGGCCTGACCGCTAAGGTCAAGGTTGTCGTCTCCGACCTGGTCGCCATCCTCGGAGGCCCTCAGCAGGGTGGCACCAACTGGGTTCTGGCTCCTGCTGGTGGTCGTACCTCGGCCAAGCGCACTATCGTCCGCACTGCTCTCCGCGGCTACGACAAGCCCGAGCTGCGCGTGAAGAACGCTGGTGGCCTGTACCTGGGCGGCGGCGAGGTTCCTTACACCGCCGGTTCGTTCGACAATGACGACGCTCAGGCCCGTGTCCGCCTCACCACCGGCGCCGGGGTCCTCAACGTCGAGGGGATCGTGGCCAGCACCGGTAAGGGCGCCTGATCCACGCGACATCCCTATCGCGGTCCCTCGGAACCCCGCTCCTGTCGAAGGAGCGGGGTTCCGCTGTAAACTACTGTAAAAGCGTTGACAGAAGGAGACACCATGGCGTCCCTGGACTACAGCCAGCCGGTCAATCAGGTGCGCCTGCTGATCCCTGACATTGTTAAGCTGGAGGACCCCAAGGATCTTCGGAAGCCGCCGTCCTACATCTTCAGCGACATGGAGCTCTTCGGCTTCCTCGCCATCGAGGGCGGTAACGTCAAGAAGGCCGCTTCCCGAGCGCTCATGGCGATCGCCACGTCCGAGACGCTGATCCTCAAGGTCATCTCCACGGACAACAAGTCCACCAACGGTGCGACGCTGGGAGCTGAACTCCGGGCGCAAGCCAAGAGGCTGTGGGACGAAGCCAAGGAGGCCGAGGTTGCTGATCTCGGATTCGACTTCCTGCCCGGTGTCATCCCCCCAGGAGAGGACTGGGCATGGCACTGAGCGTTCTGCACAACAAGGACCCTCGCTTCGACTCGGGGGCGTACTGGCCCCTGGGCTTGTTCTGCAACTGCCTTGTGGTCGTCACGGAGCCCCCGGGTACGAAGAGCCACGAGTGGACAGAGGACGGCCCTGTCGATATTCCCCCGAAGGAGCTCTGGAAGGGCTATGCGGCGGTCAATCCGAACATCGCCTGGCGTGCCCGCGATCGCCGGTCGGCCTATGACGACACCGCGGTTCATGCCTACTACGTGCACCTGAACCACATCGACAAGAACCTGCTCGTGCCCAAGGAGAAGTGGGGCGATAGGTCGCTGCGGTTCGTGCCAGGATACGGGCAGATCGTCCGGGTGCTGGAGAACAACTCCGACCCGCGGAATACGGGTCTGCGCCTTGTCGTGCGTAACGCTCCGTCGGACTCCGACTACTGGCAGCCCACATTGCTGTGTGACATCGACGTGGACGACTCCAAGGGCGGGACGCACTGATGGACCTCGTTCGGGCCTCTTTGAGACGAAAGTCACAAGACTTCAATCAAGTTACAGGCGTGCTCAGTCGGTTCCAGGAGAAGATCATCGCAGATGCGTTCCATGCCACCGAAGCCGCCGCGAAGGCCGGAGGTGATGTCGTCATCAGGACGGTGGACACCTCTGGTGCAGGGATGCCATACAAGCATGACCCCACCACGGACGCCCGTGTGTGGACAGGGCATATGCGTTCGACAGCCGCCGATGGGCAGGGCTATAGAGTTAATGTGAGGAACATCTCGGGCGGGAAGTTCTCTGCCTCTGTCGGATTCACCGATGCTGACGAGAAGTACATCGGCTACCAGGAGGAGGGCACTTCGAAGCTTCGAGGGATGCTCGCCCTCCAGTCCGCACGCACCGCTACCGATCAAGCAATGAAGGAGTCTGGATTCTGATGCTAGAACCCTTCGAGGGCGCCACTGTCGAGAAGTTCGACGAGGCCGCCATGAAGGAGCTGGAGACCCTCAAGGGTGTGAGGGTCTTCGACTCGCTCCGCCCTGACGGCGACAACGACGGCAAGGACTATGTCGTCTACATGCCCGGCGATGTGACGCCTGGGGCCATGAGGAAGTACGGCTCGATCGTTGGTGTGACGCAGGCCGCTGTGATCCACCAGTTCGGAGTGCTCATCTCGTCCGTGTCGCCCAAGGCCCGGAACCATCTGCTCGCCGCTGTTCGCAGGCGGCTGCTGGGATTCCAGATTCCGGGAACAAGCGAGGCGTTCGAGACCGGGGCGCTCAACTCGTACGGGAACACGGATAGTACCGTAAGGCCGGTTCGATACACTTCTTACGTCACCTTCCAGGTGACGGTGGACAGGAGTGTGTGATGCCAAAGTACGCGACCGTTGAAGGTGTGGTCTTCGAGTACACCGAGGACTATGCTAATGCGATTAACACCGATGGCCGCTTGACTCGTGTCCCCGACGACACCCCTGTGTCGCCCCGGGAATGCTGCGGGGGCACTGGTTGGATCGTCAACGGCGAGGTTGTTCATCTCGGCGATGGCGCCCCGCACAGCAATTATGTTCCTCGTCATAGGAAGGACGACTGATCATGGCACAGGCTGCCGTTAAGAAGATGATGCCCCCGGGGACCACGATCTGGTGGGTCCCGATCGCTGACGCCCCGACGGTCAAGGATGTCGTCAAGGCGTCGCTGTACAACGCCACTCCGGCCGGTGGTGGTGGTACCCCGACTCCGGCGAAGGCCAAGGACATCTCCTGCGCTGTCGTCTCGGGCTTCACCCTGAACCCGACCGACTCGGAGACGGATGACACCACGACCATCTGCGACTCCGCCGCGTCCAACACCCCGACCCGTGACGCCTATGAGGCCTCCCTCACCTTCCTGCGCGAGGCTCTTGATGAGGCCTCGGGCAAGGGCAACCCGGACTCCCCCGCCTCTGTCGCGTTCGAGCTGTTCAAGAAGGGCGGTGTCTCGGCTAACGTTACCGGATGGCTGGTGAAGCGCATCGGCTACAAGAACACCACTGCGGCCAAAGCTGGCCAGCTCGTTTCCGCGTTCCTCGTCATGCCCGACAACCCGCGTGACGAGGTCGGTGAGGGCAAGCAGCCCATCCAGATGACCGTCCCCTTCCTTCCTCAGGGCACCATGGTCATCAACGAACCCCTCGTCTGATATCGTCGGGTTCAACCTTCCTGGGTCAAAAGCCCCGCTCTCACAAGGAGCGGGGCTTTTGGTATGCTTATCCAGACCGATTGACGAATCGAAAGATTGGATGATTGATGTCTGACGACAAGCTTACTTCTGCTGAGACTGAGGACGAGCTCCTCGACCTTGATGGGCTTCTTGACAACGTGAAGCAGACCCAGCGGGAGGTCACCGTCTACCCGGACGCCACTCTCGCCCAGAGGGCCATGGAGCTTCAGGAGCAGATTCTTGAGGAGCGCCAGTCCACTGAGAAGCCGGTGCGCGCGCTCAACGAGAAGACCCCAGAGGCTGAACTCGCTGAGATTCTGAAGAAGATGGAGAAGACCGCCATCGTCTTCACTCTCCGCGCCCTGGCCTCCGCGGAGATTTCGGCCATTCGCAACCACATCGTGGCGACCGTTCCGATTAAGAAGAACGCCACCGCCGACGAGACCAACGAGCTCCGTGAGACCCGGCAGCAGATCGCCTACGAGCACTACTTGTCGCACTCCGTGATCGGCATCAAGTCGGGAGGCAAGTCCAAGAAGGGTCTGACTTCTCGTGAGGCCGCCAAGATGCGCCAGCGCCTCCCCGAGGCCGAGTGGGTCAAGCTCATTGAAGGCTTTGACAAGACGCAGGTCGCCACTGCGGCTCTGGAGCAGGTGATGGCTGACCCCACGTTTCGTTGGGCCATCACTGACGAGGAAGAGTAACCAGAAGTTCGTCATCGCCCTGAAGACCGCCTGGCACTCGCACCTTCCGCCAACGCTGTACCTCCCCTCTGTCGGCAGATACAGCAGGTCCGTTCCGGTCTGGGATGAGATCGACAATGATTGGAGACGCGAGCCACTACCACAAGACTTCAGGAACGAGCTCGATGTTCGCCTGGAGATGGCCTGGCAGTACTACACCGACTCCTGCTGCCCCAAGTGCGGAACCCCGGTCTGGTATGGACGGACTACTGACAACAGGGTCCAGTTCGACATCCAGGACACCATCTGCTACGGATGCGAGACCCTGGAGAAGGACGAGGCGGACAGGGAGCGACGCAAGGAGCGGAAGCAGCCCGGTGTGACTAAGATCGCCGTTCCTGTCGGAGTCTCCTATGACGAGACCGGCGAGTTCGAGCCGTTGCCGACTCCTTGGGAGGCCATGGCCTCTGTCCCGACCTGACGCGGGGCTATGAAACCCGGATTGATATTCTTGGTGGTATCAATCCGGGTTTTCTATTAAGGGGACGACAGTGGCCGACCAGTCGAAGCTCTCGTACGAGGTTGAACTCGACGCCTCCGGTTTCATCCAGGGCTCCTCTAAAATCCAGTCCTCCGCCGCCCAGGCCGTCAACGCGGTTGGTGCGATGGGCGCCGCTATGAAGTCGCTTACACAGGCGAGCCGTGGCGGTTCCTGGATGGACAAGAACATCATGTCTTCGTCCGACGCGAAGGCGATGTCCACCAACATCCAGGTCTACCAGCAGGCCGCCAAGCTCACCAAGGACCTGACCGCCGCCTCGCAGGCCCTCGGACGGACTGACGTTTCCTCGACGATCAAGGCCACCACAAGCGCTATCGAGGGCATGTCGCAGGCCCTCAACAACGCCACCATCGCCGATAGCAAGCAGGTCTCCGCGCTCAAGGAGCAGGTCGCCCTTTACGAGCGCATGGCCCGTGTCGCCAAGCAGCTCGGCACCGACATGAGCGGCATGTCGAGGAACTCTGGCATCGACAGCAACCTGGGTGGGCGGTCCAAGACTGAGATCGAGGCCCAGCGTCAGCTCAACGAGGTCCGCAAGCAGGCCCGTGAGGCCGCTCTTGAGCAGGCTGTTACCGAGCAGAAGGCCACCGCTGCCACGACCGCCGGGGCCTCCGAGCGGGTCGCTGCCCTCCAGCGCGTCATCGCAGCGGAGCAGCAACTCGCTGAAGTCACCGACAAGGCCTACGCGGCGCAGTATCGCAAGGCCGCGAACCAGTCCGCGATCCAGACCAACCAGGCTGCCGTGGACACCGGTCGGGCCGCCGCGAAACTTGAGGCTGCCGCTGAGCAGGATCGGGCCGCAGCTCTTCGTGCCTCTGTCGCCGCCGCTCATGAGGCCGTGCAGGCGAACACCGCCCACATCCACTCGCTGGAGAACATGCGGTTCGCCTCGCAGGAGGTCCGCAACAACCTAACAGTGCTGGCCGCCGGTGTGACGGCGCTCGCCACCTCTGTCGTCAAGGCCGCTGCCGACCAGGACCGCGCATTCGCCGACATCGCTCGCACGACCCAACTGGACCAGACCAGCGGAGCGCTCCAGGCCCTCCGCGACCAGTACCGGCAGATGAGCACGGACATCAGCAAGTCGTTCTCCGAGCTCTCGCAGATCGGTACGCTCGGTGCGCAGATGAATATCCCCGCGGAGAAGCTCGGGGACTTCACTCGCGCTGTCGCAGAATTCTCCATGGTGACCGGCACTACGACAGAGAAAGCCTCCGAGGACTTCGGCCGACTGATCAACACCTTCAGCCAGGCCGGTATGGCTCTGAACGGGGGCGACAAGGCCTACGAGCAGATGGCATCCCAGGTCGCTGAGCTCGGTGCGAAGGCAGTCGCCACCGAGGACGAGATTCTGACAATGGCGAACAGCATCTCGACCACCACCGTGTCAGCAGGCATCGGACAGAACGCCACCCTCGCCTACGCCACGGCCCTGACCTCTGTCGGCGTGAAGGCCGAATGGGCCCGTGGCTCGCTCCAGCGCATCTTCGGTAACTTCAACAAGGCCGCCGCCCAGGGTGCTGAGGGTATGGCGGACTTCGCCCAGCAAATGCACATCTCCAACGAGGAGGCCCTGGAGCTCTGGAAGAACGACCCCTCGAAGTTCTTCAACCAGCTCATCGAGTCCATTTCCAAGGCTGGCAACGGTGTGGAGATGACCCAGATGCTCTCCGACATCGGCCTGAAGTCCACCCGCGACATCGAGCTCGTGAAGCGTCTCGCGGTGAACTTCGACCTGCTCAAGGAGACCATGGACAACTCCGCCGAGGCTGGGTCGAACACCGGATTCCTGGAGCAGTCCATGGAAAAGCTGAACGCCACCATGACCGAGACCATCGCGCAGACCAAGAACGCGCTGGAGAACATGATGGCCTCCTTCGGCGAGCCCTTCCTGGCACCGCTGAAGCTGATCCTAGACGGTGTCCAGGCGCTCGCCAACGCCCTGTCGAGCCTGGGGGAGACCCCGGTCGGCCGAGTCATCGCAGCATTCGCTGGAGGTGTGACGATCTTCATCGCTCTCCAAACCGGTGCCAAGCTCCTTCAGGCGGGCGTCCTGTCGGTTGCTTCCTCGATGATGCAGGTCCGCAAGAACATGGTCGAGGCAGGCCTCTCCGGGCAGTTGTCCTGGAGCAACATCGCCAAAGCCATTCAGCAAGCCAATACTGCTCTGGCTGAGCAGCCCGCCCTGTATGCCCGCGTGAAGGCGGCTCAGGCGGAGGTCGCCCAGCAGCGTCTCACCGGGAGCACTGCGGGAACCTCCGCCATGTCGGCTGGCGCTACGGCCTCGGAGGCCGCCGCCCACAACGCTGCTACGACAGCCATCAAGGCCGAGACCGCCGCTCAGGAGAGCCTGGGCGCAGCGCGTAGTATGGCCTCTTCTGCGGCCTCTGCGTCCACTGCTGCTACCCGGACTATGGGTGCGGGTATTTCGGCCGTCTCCGGGGCTATGGCGGCCGCAGGGACTGCTATAAAGGGTTTCTTCGCCTCGCTCGGTCCGGCCGGTTGGGCTTCCCTCGCCCTGTCGGCCCTGCCCGCGATCGCTGAGGGTTACAACCAGATCGCCAATGCGGAGGAGATCGCCGCTGAGAAGGCCCAGAAGGCTGGCGCTGAGACTCTCTCGGCTCTAGGGGGCGCGGCTGAGGTTCAGAAGGCTGTTCTCACTGATACTCAAGAGATCGCCAATGGTTCGCAGCGCAGCCTTGGGGACCTGATGATTTCTGCGGATGGTGCGGGGTCCTCCTACAAGAGCGCTGCGGAGAAGTCCTACTACTTCGTGAACGCCCAGGGCGAGATCGTCCGAGCCACCCGTGAGGTCGCTCAGCAGATGGGCTACACCACGCTTCAGATCGGCAAGAACACCGCCGAGCTCATCCGCAATGCGATTGCCGGGTCCGAAGGCTTTAAGAAGCTTACTGGAGAGCAGCTGAACGCCCTGAAGAATGTCGGTTTCGACTGGGGTGAGTACGCCAGGAAGGCTGCGACGGAGGGCCAGGAGTCAGCGAACGCTTATGTTCAGGGCTTCATCGATCAACTCAACAAGAAGAAGTCTGAGTTGTCGGGCTCCAATGCGCCCACCCTCATGGACCCGAATTCGCAGGCGGTCAAGGGCAAGCACATTGACACCATTAACAACGAGACCGATGCGATCAATAACCAGATCAATGCCCTGAAAGGTCTTCAGGACGCCAATGGCAACGTTGGTGCTGCGGTTCAACAGGCGATTGGATCGCATGATGCCCAGCAGCAGATTCTCAAGGGTCTCGGCCTGTCGGCTGACGAGGCCAATGGCGCCCTTGAAGGGATGAATGGTACCGCGGACAGTAATGCCAGCGCTGCCGACAAGGCTTCGGAGGCCTGGGACAAGTGGAAGTCCGCTGTGGACTCGGCGATCGACAGAGCCTTCGGGTTCGAGAACGCCGAGGCTGCAATGTTCGATGCTCTAGACAAGTTTAACCAGGGCCTCCAGGACAACGGCAATGTGATCAACACTACGACTGAGGGTGGTAGGCAGAACCTTCAAAACCTTCAGACCTACCTGAAGGCCGTGGCGGAGAACGCCATGCAGGTCGCCCAGAACCTGGGTCTGACCGGGGCGGAGGCTCAGAAGTACGTTCAGGAGTACGTGCAGGCAGCCATCGACCAGCTCGGCCAGCAGGGCATCGACACCTCGCAGGTCCAGCAAGCCATGAACAACGTCGGGGCCATGCTCGGCCAGACGATGCCTGGCCCGCAGGTGGACAACACTCCGACCCAGCAGGGTGTTGACCAAGCTCAGCAGATCGCCCAGCAAGGTGTTGGAGCCGTTGCCGGTACGACAGGGCAGACGGTTCCTGGTATCGAGATCGACCCCTCGGCCACTCTGTCGAGCGTGCAGGAACAGCTCGGCATCAGCGAGCAGGGGATGTCGGACATCTACAACGTCTTCAACCAGACGATTCCAGGTGCGAACATCGATGGTTCGACGACGTTCTCCGACCTTCAGAAGATGCTGAGTGCCTCCGATCAGGACATGGGCGTTCTCTGGCAGATCATCTCCAAGAACATCAACGGTCCTGGAGTCAACTACAACGGGCTAAAGATCGATCTGAAGAACATGAAGGTCGAGACCGACTCCGTTGTCGGACAGATCATTCAGCGCCTGTCGCTCGCCAAGGCGATGCTCGCGGGCGCTAAGACCGGAGCGGCTGTCGGACAGATCGGTGGCCAGCTCACCAAGAAGGGCAAGGGTCGTGGACGAGGGGCTGGAAGTGCTGCGGCCGCCTTCCAGTCCGCCATGGGTCGCTACCAGCCGACGCCCCGCAAGTCTCGCGGAGGCGGTGGTGGCGGAGGCGGTGGTGGTGGTCACACGCCCCGCCAGCACACACCTCGTAGGTCCTCTACGCCCCGGAGTCACACGCCTAGGTCTCACACGCCTAGGTCCTCCTCGCCTTCTGGTGGTTCCTCCAAGGCGAAGCAGAAGGAGAAGTCGCCTGCCGAGCTCTTCAAGGACTTCCTGTCGCGCCTCTCCACTGCGATGAAGGAGAGCATGGAGAAGTGGTGGAAGTCCCGTTCTGCGAAGGATAACTACCATTCGCAGCTCAACACAATGAGGAAGAAGATCGAGGACGCCCGCAAGACCATTGCGGACGCCAAGAAGTCGATCGAAGACCTCAACACCACCCTGTCGGAGCAGCAGCAGGAACTTCGCGACGCCAAGTACTTCAATGAGATCGCGAAGAAGTATGGCGACAAGGAGCGCATTCAGTCCACTCAGACTGATATCGACAAGGCGAACAAGAACATCAACGACACCAAGTCTCAGATCGCCGACAAGGAGAAGGAGATCGCTGAGGCCCAGAAGGGCATGTTCGCTCTTCAGGGCTACACGCAGGCCGCCATCGAGAACAGGGCTGCGCTGAAGCAGTTGCAGTCCACCATGATGGAGATGATCGAGGCCTACGCCGCTACGGGCGCCTCGAACGAGCAGGTTGCAGCCTATGCGCGCCAGCTCAAGGAGGAGTTCATCAACCAGGCGGTTCAGATGGGCTTCAACCGCGGCGAGGTCACCGAACTGGCTGGCGGGTTCGACAGCCTGGCGTCCACGATCCAGAGCGTCCCCCGTTCTGTCGAGGAGAACGTTACCGACAATGGTACTGCTGCTGCTACCCAGCAGGCCATTGAGGATGTCGCCAATGGCGATTACGGCCCTGCGGAGATTCCGACTGAGCTCGACGAGCCTTCCGCGGCTGCTACTGGTGGGGCTCTCGACGACATGGCCGAGCCCCGCGAGGCGGAGTACCACCCTGACGTTGACCGTGACGCTCGGGGAATGGTTCTCAACCAGCTCGACCAGATCAAGAACGGCGAGAACGCCAACGCTGAGGGCCGCCCCACGATGTTCGTTCCCAAAGTTGACGAGCAGGGGGCTGCTCGACTCAACACGAGGATGAATGAGCTCGCCTATGACATCTACGTAAAGTACGTCCCACAGGCCTCTCAGGAGGAGTACGACGCAACCAAGAACTACTTGGAGGAGCTCGGTAAGGATGAGAACAAGCAGTACCTCCCTGAGCTGAACGCTGAGGCGTTCGGTCTCACCCAGGAGGAGCTGGACGCGATGGCTGAGCCTCGCGACGCCAACTACAACTCCGACGTCGATGACGCCACCTATGAGGCGGCCAAGGCAAAGCTCGACGAGAACGCCGACGACCGCCCGGCCATCTTCAACCCAGACGTCAACGAAGGTGATAACCAGCAGACCAAGGAGGAGCTTGACGAGACTGGTGAGCCCCGAGAGGCCGAGTACAAACCGGACGTCAATGAAGGTGACAAGAACAACACCGACAAGGAACTCGATGAGACTGCCGAGGATCGTGACGCGGAGTACGAGCCCAAGACGAACGACAGCAAGAAGCTCTCCGTCAACGAGGCCCTGGACAAGGTTGCTGAGAACAGGAAGGCCAACTTCGAAGCGAAGAGGGATGAGGGCTCCTACTGGGGTGTCATGCAGTCCTTCTCCCAGCTGGCTGCGACGCGTACAGTCCAGTTCGTCGCGCAGCAGGTCGGCTCGGCCTGGAACACGGTCAAGTCCTGGTTCCACAACGGTGGTCAGATTCCGGCCTACGCTAACGGTGGTCCGATCCGTACCCGTGTCGGAATCGCTCTGGGCGCCCCAATCGCCGGGTTCGCCGGGGGTGGTCCTGCCGGTGGGATGATTCCGGGAAACCCGGGCGGGAACTACCATACGGACAACCTGCTCGCGATGAACCCGACAGGGTCCCTGTTTGCGGTCCGCAGCGGTGAGTATGTCATCAACCGCAGTGCCGTGGAGACCTACGGCTCCGGTATGTTCGACGCGATCAATGCCAGGCGCTACGCCCCGTCCGTGTCGTACTCCGGTGGGGGCATTCCGCGTGGCGGGGTGGACCTCTCCTCTCGGACCATCGCGGCACTCGCCCGGTCCATGTCGAGCATGATCACACTCGATGGGCGCGTGATCTCCAACTCCGTCAACGGATACAATGCGGTTAACGGACAGAGGGGGTCGTACTGATGGCAGTCCTGGATAACCGATGCGTGCTCGGGGTCGGCGACAAGAACCTTGTTCTGCCTGCTCCGATCAAGGACGCTGCTATTCAAGCGACGCCTTGGGGGCAGGTCACTCAGCTCGTCAACGGGGCGAATGGGATGACTCCTTCCCGGTATGCCGCGAAGGCGTACAAGCTCGCCTGGAACGTGATGTCCCCCGCGGACTACGTGGCCCTCATGGACCTGATCTCGACAGCGGGTTCGAACCCCATTCGGTATGTGGATTGCTTGAACAGGCCCGACCTCAACGTCCTGTCACCATTCCTCGGGAAACCGTTCCTTCTGGTGGACACCCTGTCACCCATCGCCTTCGCGAAGGACGGTACGGTGCTCGCGCAGATGGACACAAGGTCTGGTGATGGACCGGAGTACGCACTGCGCATGACGGGCAAGGCTACGACGGCTCCGGCCTCCTACACGGAGACCGTTTTGATCCCCCCGGGCTACACCTTCTATGTGCAGACTGTTGGGGATGACACGCAGAGGTTCGTATTTAAGGACGGCTCTCCGTTGGCTCCCTACGAGACGAAGATCGTACCGAATGATACGGACATGGTGCAGCGTGCGACTATCACGATCAAACCCGCGGAGGCCAACGGATCAGGCCTTCTGCACTGGATTCGTGGTGTGCTCGATGCTGGGTCCGGCTACTCGGACCTCGACCCGCATGCCCCTTGGTCTCTGTTCACCAACCCGGAGATGAGCCCGGGCGGTGTGTTGATCGGTGAGAACACAAGCGAGCGCGCCCCTGTTGGCAATGCCAGGCTCCTGTCGGTTCGTGATCACTACATCCCCGAGGAGTACTACTCGGACTTGAAAGGCGGGGACAGGATCGACATCGAGGTGAAGGCCAAGGTCCTCAAAGGGTCGAAGGCTTTCAAGGGTGGTGTTAGATATCTCAAAGCAAACGGAACTTCGGGTCTGACTGATGTCGGACTCCAGAAACGATCTGAGCTCGGTAATGGCTGGGCCCAGTGGTCCGGTGGCTGGACGGTGCCAGCGGACGCCGTGAAGGCCGGGCCGTGGCTGCACATCGACCAGGACGCCTGGACTCCCGATACCCAGATTCTCATCTGCGACCTGCATGTGAAGAACACGTCCTACCAGCAGCGCCTCGGCGCAGGTCCGGACATCACGTCCTACGCACCGCCGATGGGGTTCACGACGATGATGGTCGATCCGGGTTCGATCCAGGTCGAGTCCAACAAGAGGTTCCACAAGGTTGAGTTCTCGGTGAAGGAGGTCTGGCCGTGGCTGTGAGGTTCACTGGAGTTGACAACTCCACGGTCTCTTCCTGGTCCGTCGCGGAGGATGCCACCTCTCTCGACAGGGGCGCCTCGGACTCCGGGGTCCCTCAGTTGCAGGTGCAGGGCGTTGGCTACCAGCCGGGCCTCATGTCGATGCTCGGGCGGAGCATGACCGTAATCTCTAACGAGTACGGTTCTACCGAGTTCCGCATCACCGACATTGAGGGCACCGAGTCGGGTTGGACCCTCACCGGAGGCTCGCCCCTGTCGGCACTCGTCCAGGCGGGCACCATTCCCAGCATGACAGGTCAACCGTTCGAGGCCATCATTGAGATGTTCTTCAACGCCGTGGGAATCAAGCGCTCGCAGTACACGCTGGAGATAGACAAGGCTCTGTTGAAGGAACGGTACGACGTCCCCGCTCAGCGTGTCGTCGTGTGGCAGGCCATGAAGCAGTGGCTCAGCGCCAATGAGATCGACATGTCGTGGGAGGTCGGCAGGCTTCGGTTCCAGCCGCTCCGCAACCGGATCATGTACGTCAACGACGTGACGTCGGGCTACAACCTCACGATGAGTTCTTCGCAGAAAGTGAAGAATATCGACGTGAACGTCTACCACCGCATGGCGTTCCGACACGATGTGATTTGGCCCCCGAAGCCATTGCTCTACCCGGATGCCAAGACGACGTTCGGGCAGACAGACACCCCCGTGATCACGGTGAACGCAGGAGAGCAGACAGTGACTACTCTCCAGCTCCCCTGTGAGGTGTCGTCCGTGCGACAGCCCCGTCAGGTCATGGCGATTCCCGTCGTTAACAAGGCCCCGCTGGTGGATAACCAGAACACGCCTAACGGCATCTACATGGTCGTGGGTAAAGACAACAAGGCGATCACCCCCGCTCAGTGGCAGGACATGGGCGGGGGCCTTGAGGTGCGCCTCAACAAGGACAAGCGTTCTGTCGATGTTATTGTCACAGGCATGCTGTTCGAGGAACTCAGCCCCTTCCGCATCTGCGAGTCCGATGGGAAGACCGATTACAATGGCCTGTTCCTGCTCGGGGAGAACGGCACCTACGTCGATATCGAGACCATCCCCTTCCACACCGGCACGCCTGGGACGGACGAGGAGCAGACGATCGACAACCAGTGCATCACCACGCGCACCCAGGCCTACCACGCTGCTCAGTGGACCGCGGACCAGTACAGCGGACACTCCTTGAACGCGACCTGGCAGGGCATCAACCCACTCCGAGACACCGGGGCCAACGGTGAACGTCAGGTCTTCGGGCGCCTCGCAGGGGTTCGGTACAAGCAGGACGGGCACTGGTGGCGCGTATCAAACGCCTCCCTGTCGGATAATAATGCTCAGCTGACCGCTTCAAGGGACACAACACTGGGAGACATTCAGCGCGTCTACCCGAAGGTTCGAATGCTCTCCGGGGGCGGCCGGACTCTCAGGGAGATCAGTGACAGGGGGATTCTATGAGCCGGGACTACGAGGGGCACCTGTACCCCGCACCAAACGTTTCGAAGCAGACGCAGTCCTGGACCTGCGCGATCGAGCGCAAGATCAACCGGCTGGAGCAGCGCACGGGTGATGCCGTCGCTACAGCGAACAACGCGGCCAACCGCTGGGCGCCCATGGCCGGCGAACTGGCCAAGATGCGGGACCGTCTCGACGATACCGAGGCGATCGAGCGCGTGTCGCGTCTCGCCCAGGACGCGGTGACCTGGTCCACCCGCCCGCCGGTGAACCGTACGCCCGGGGTGCAGAAGGAGAAGCCTGACTACCCGCTCCACCCCAATGCGGTCTGGTACGTCTACGTTGGGGACAAGAACAACGTCACTGAGATTTGGCGCTGGGAGCAGGCCTCCATGAAGCGCGTCGGTGACAAGGCCGAGAACTTCAAGCTCGACATGGCCGGTCGGTGGGTCAGGCAGACCTACGGTACGGGCACGCTCGGCGAGGGCGCCGTTGACCTGAAAAACCTCTCCAAGTCCCTGTCGGACAACTTAGAGGAGGCCCACAACGGTGTCGTTCAACTTCAGAAGCGCGCTGATGAGGCCGACAAGAAGTACGACAAGACCAAGGCCGACCTCGAGAAGCAGATCAAGGACATCAAGGAGAAGGCCGGTAGTGACGGTCGTGTGATCGTCTCACCCAATGAGCCCGCTGGGGCCGACCGTGTCGAGGGCAACCTGTGGATCAACACGGCGGATGGGAAGAACCGCCCGTACCGCTACGACAAGGCGACGGATAAGTGGATCGAGATCAAAGACCCCGATATCGTCGAGTCCGCGCAGAAGGCCGCCCAGGCGCAGACCGAGGCGAGCAAGGCTCTGAAGAAGGCCCAGGATATCGAGGATATGGCCACCGCGGCCAAGCTTGCTGCGGAGAATGCTCAGAAGAGTGCGGACGGCAAGAACACCATCTTCTACACGCCCGAGAAGCCGACGCTCCAGGGTCGTAAGCAGGGCGATCTGTGGTTCGACACGGACGACGGTTACCGGATGTATTCCTACGACCAGTCCCGTCAGGACTTCGTGGATGTCACGCCCAAGACCTCCATGTCGGATGAGGATCGTGCCGCGCTAGAGCGCCTCCGCTCGGGCACCTCGGACATCTTGGACGCCACATTCCCTGTCGCCTGGGCCACGGCCGCGATCCCGTCGAACTGGCGGATCGAGACCAATTACCCGGGACGCTACCACTGGGTTGGGGGTGACACGTCTGGCGGGGCTCGACGTCTGCTGATCCTTCCGCCTAAGGTGAAGCGCGCCACGAAGAACGACACGTACACGTTTGCGTTCTCGCTGAGGAACGAGTCCACTCAGACCGCTCAGTTCCAGGTGGGTTTCGACTTCTACTCGGACAACGCGTGGAAGCGCAACGTCAACCCGAACCCCAATATCTTCGTGGTCCCTCCGGATGGACAGGCGCACGTCTTCAAGACGACTATTGTTGCGGCCTACGACCCCAACAACCGTGAGAACGTGGTGGTCCCCTGGATCGACGGCCTGTCGTCATTGGCGAACAATGTGTGGCTCATGGGCGTCGAGATGACGAACAACGACAACCTCCAAGCCCGGCTCGCTCAGGCCAGTCAAGGCGTCGCTGATACGTTCAAGCGTATCGAGGGGCAGGTTCTCACATCTCCCTACCCGCCTTCGAAGGGCATCGTTAATACTTCTGTATGGATGTCTCCCGACGGTAAACTATTCCGCATGAGGAAGGCCGGAAAGGAAGACTGATGCCTTACGATCGGAACGCGAACTGGGTTGATGGCGAAGGTGCGCAGGCTACACCCATCACCGCCGTCAAGCTGAACAAGGTCGAGGACGGTCTTGTCGCGGCGTCCAAGAATGCCGACACCGCAGTGGCCAAGGTCACCGAGAACAAAGCTGCGATCGACAGGGCGCAGAAGGCTGCGGATGACGTGACGAAGACTGAGGCCCAGCACTGGCAGCAGGCCAACAACCTCTTCGCCACCACTACCGCGCTCAAGGCCCTTGAGCAGCGCCTCGATGAGCTCAAGACCGCGACGGAGCTTGGCAAGATCATCGATGGGATCAAGCAGTTCTACGTGGGCCGCATGGACTCTGGTCCCCTGGTTCCTGTCGGCTCCATTCTCGCGTGGGCCGGTGTCACGGCTCCTGACAACTTCGCCCTCTGTGATGGGCGACAAATGGACCGCACAGCGTACCCCCAGTTGTACTCGGTGATCCAGAACCTCTATGGCGCGTCGGGCAACTTCTTCAAGCTCCCTGACCTTAAAGGCCGGGTCATCGTCGCCAGGGACCAGGGCAACGCGCAGTTCGTCAACTTGAATAATCTTGGCGGGGAGTCCCAGCACGTCCTCTCCCTCGAGGAGATGCCGCGCCACAGCCACGACATCGGTAACCCGAACGTTGCGAACTGGCGCGACATGGGTATCTGGGGATCGAACGTGTCTGGCGGTAACCAGTGGAACATCGCCTCGGGCTCATCCGAGGGTTCTCTTGGTAAGCTCTCGGCTTCTGACACCGGTGGGAGTCGCCCGCACAACAACATGCCTCCGTACATCGTGCTGAACTACATCATCAGGATCAAGTGATTCTATGGGTTCGTACGAGTACATAACGTGGCCTGGGGACAAGACGACTCCGGGTCCTGATCTGTTCCCGGGCTGGAGCCCCACCGCGCACAATTCGAAGGTCGTGCACGGGATGAACGGCGCGGAGTGGGTCGAGGTCAATAGGAACCAGGACCCCGAGGCCTACAACATTGCGGCTCATGCGGACCAAACCCGCAACGACATCCTCGCCATGGTCCGACAGGACGGGGGCCGAGTCTTCTACTACGACGGCTCAGGCTACCCGCCCCTCCGGGGTTACAATCCTGGGGACACCGCCCGTGGGCGTGAGAAGACAACAGGTTCCATCCTTGTCGAGTACAGGTGGAATGGTCTGGAGTGGATTCAACAACGCCTTACTGACGGTATGATCACCTCGCTCGATGTCGGTAAGCTCACCGCTGGCACAGCCAACATCCAGAAGGTTGTCGCCGACACCATCTGGGCCGGTATCATTCAGGCGAAGTCCATCGTCGCCAACAAGATCACCGGTGATCTCATTGAGGCGAACACGATTCGCGGCGACCACATCGCAGCGAACTCGATCTCAGCCGAGAAGCTGCAAACGGGCTCCATCACAGCGGAGTCGGGCATCATCAAGAGTCTCGACGCCGGGAAGATCACCACCGGGTTCATCAACGGTCAGCGCATCGCGGCCCGATCCATCACCGCCGCTCAGCTCGCGGCCGGTTCGATCACGGCCGACAGTGCGGTGATTGACTCCATCAGCGCGTCGAAGATCACCACAGGCACCTTGAAGGCGTCCCTGTTCGACGCCGACACGTTGCGGGGTCAGACCTTCATCGGTGGGCGGTTCATCGGTGGGGACTTCCTCCTCGACCCGGAGACCTCGCGACAGGACATGCGGTTCGGGCGTTCCAGGGCCGTGCCTTTCAAGAACGAATCCCAGGAGTTCACGCGCGAGGTCATCGGCATTTCCGCGTTCAGCCCCACCACGGAGCAGCCTATCCTCGCCCTGGGCGTCATCGGCAACGACGATCCCGTGCTGACCCTGTACAGCCGGCAGTTCACCGACGGGAACCGTTACTTCTCTCAGCTCAGCCCAGGCCAGTTGTACCTGGGCGGGGTCAACGCTGTCGGAAACCCGACCTGGTCCTACATCCGGCAGTCGGGGCAGGACCTGGCTATCTCTACACGACAGGAGAACGTCAACACACCCCTGTCGAACCTGTTGATGTCACCCACCCACTTCTACGCTGCGGGCAACTACAGGGGCTCGACCCCGAAGTGGATGTTCCACCTGACCACAGGAGGCCACCGCTCTGACATCCTCTGCGACGGAGACCTGCATATCCATGCCTCTGCCGGGTACTCGGTATACATCGATTCGTATATCCGATCGCGGTTTCCGATCACCCAGAACGACTGGGGAGCAGGAGGCAATGAGGATAACGTCTTCCGGAAGACCTTGATCAACGGTAGTCTCCGCGCTACTGGCCGTATCAGCTCGGATCAGGGGAAGAGCTTCGTCATTCGTCATCCGACGAAGGATGACCACGTTCTGGTTTACACCTGCACCGAATCGCCCCACAATGGGATCGAGTACTGGGACAATGCCACGATCCCCGAGAGCGGGGAGATGACTGTCGAGCTCCCCGAGTACTTCGACAAGTTGCATGATGAGGATGTTCCGACGTCGATATTCACCTCGAACGGCGTGAAGGTTCTCGGCCCTGTCGAGGGTGGCAAGTTCAAGGTCTCGGGCGAGGCGGGCACTTGGTTCTCCTGGCAGGTCAAGGCCGCTAGACGGATACCCTGGGCGTCTAAGATGGATGCAGAATGTACTGAAGAGGACGCCATCAATAAGTACGACTTCTCGGAGAGATTCATAGAAGGGTTGCCGCAGTGGGAGCAATAGACAGCAACGGGGTCTACAAGTACTCCTCCGAAGACACGGTCAACACCTGGGAAAATTTCCTCAATCTGGGTATGAACTCCGTGTCGAACGCCATCCAGAACCTCCGGTACAACGGGGTCTACTGCGTGACCAATATCCAGGGCGCCACAACCAAGCGCATGGAGCTGGAGCGCACGGGCCTCAAACCGACAGGGGACAACCCGTTCCTCTTCTACCTGAAGAACAACGGCAAGTTCATCACCTGGGATGGCGCCGCCTGGAAGATGAATGGTGATTCCATCGCCTCATGGATGGTGAACGGTAATGAGACCTTCACCCCGGCGACGCCCTGCTACGGGAAGATCCTGTGGGGCCAGCAGGGCGAGGAGTCCAAGTTCCGACAGGAGATGGGCGTCTCCGTCCTGAGGATCACCGAGTGGTCCTACTACGGGAACGACCAGACCACGGACTCGGCCTTCGCCTATCTGCCGCTGAAGAACACGTACACAGGCGTTGCGGTGACTCTGATCACCAATGGCAACGCGGAGGAGTGGCCGGGGGCCTTCTCGGCTGACAACAACAACTGGCATCAGTTCGCGGAGAAGGATGGCACGATCAAGCGGATCAGGATCATCGTCCCTCGTGGCATTGTCGGTCACCTCATCACAACGAACTATGTCATCTACGGGTGGATCAAATGAGGCAGTTCATCCCCACGACTCCATACGTCCAAGAGCCTCCGTGGCAACGACACCTCGACAGGGCCTCCCGTGCTCTGTCGTACGGCTCTTTGTCGGCCTACGCCCTCACGCGTCTAAGTGGGCCTCGTCACTTCATGGACATCCCCGAGCTCGCGTTGCACTACCACTGGTTCCTCTTCCTGGGTATTTTCGTCACATCCTTGTGTGCTACTGTCTTTGTGCTGCGTCGGCAATCACAGTTCGAATACGTGGCCCTGCTGCCCCTGCTCGGGTTCATGGCGGCCAGCGGTATCATAGCCTTGAACGGCCCTACGTCCCGACCGCATGCTCTGCTGCTGTGGGCGCTGTGGTTCTTCTTGGCCGCGCGATGGAACGTCCTTCACTCCGCCATCAAGCACGCCCGTTTTGTTCAGGACATGAAGGACAGTGTCGAGCAGGGGGTTTGATATGAGCGCTACTGTAGCTTCTGTGGTGGCGCTCGTTACAGCACTTCTTGCTGCTGTACCGCCGATACTGAAGACCTTCGCTGACAGGAAGCGGGGAATCAAGGAAGCGGAGGTGCAGGAGGCCAAGCAGAGCACTCAGCAATGGCAGGCTATGATCGCCTCCCAGGAACTCATCATCGACTCCTACAAGGAGGAGAATGAGAGGCTTCGCAAGGTCCTCAAGGAGTACGAGAACAACTGAGTACTGAAGAACCCCCTAGCGGCAACTAGGGGGTTCTTCGTGCAAACTAGCAAGATGTCAACACGATTCAACTGCCTGACGAGTCCAGTGTATCAACATTCGATGGCTTTGTCCAGGTACCACCTCGCCTTCTCAAGGTCCTGTTTCCTGTCGTCCTTGCGTCCGGCTCGAAGCAGGTACTTGCCGACCTGCCACAGAAGCGGATCCTTGTCGAAGGCAGCCTTGAGCACGTGGAAGACCTCGACATCGCCAACGTTCTCGACCTGCTCGGCCAGTGCGTTGCCCAGCCAGGCGTAGTGCTTCGGGGCGTTCACGACATCCGGCTTCTCCTCGTCGTCAACGGGTTTTGGCGACATCTGCTCCAGTGGCATCCGAGCGTAGCCAGGACCTTGGCAGACCTGCATATGCTCGTTGACGCGGAGGTAGTCGTCGATCTGCAAGCCGTCGCGTCGAACATCCCATGTTCCGATGTAGTCGTAGTCAGGCCCCAGGTAGTCATCAAGCAGGTAGATATGTGGCACGACAACAGCGAACTGGATTTCGTAAACCTGGGTGATCATCACATAGATGTCGCGCTCGGAGGTGCAGCGCGTCTTGCGGGCGAACGTGTAGCCGTTGTGCTGAACACAACCAACGAGGTTGAAGTTGTTGTAGTGCAGTGCGACTACGCAGGGTGTTCCGTGAGCGCAGAAGTCGTAACGGTACATGAACGGTTTACCGTCGATGTTCTCATGCTCCTGGCCTGCGTTCGATCCGAACTTCTGGTTGCAAATCTCGCGGAACTTATCAATCTGCGTTGGCATGACGGCCTCCCATCCGGGCTGCCAGACTAGCGTCGTGGCAGGTCTTGATCGAGTAGTAGTAGAAGTGGCGTGCTGCGTCCCGTACGTCGTCGGCATCCGGGCAGCTGACAGTCTTTCCTGTGGGCCAGAACCCCAGTGCCTTGAGCGCCTTGTCGGTGATGACGCCCTTGGCCTGACCCGGGGTCTGCCAGATGATGCGAACGCTCGGGTTCCACGCTGTCGCGCAGTACGACAGGGCACTGTTGACCTTGACGGTGGTGAGGTCCGCGCGGAACTTGTTGTTGGGCCGCAGGTCGAACTGCTCGATGACGAGCGTGGTCGGCTCACTGGTGAGCTTGGTGAGAAGCTCGGTGACCGTCTCCTCCCAGCGCTCACTGCGGAACTGACCGAAGTCGAGAATCTCGGAGCCCTCGGAGTACGGGTCACTGGGCTGCTGACCCAGGACCCAACCCGTCGAGACCCCGGCATCGACGGCCAGGATGCGTTCACTCATCGGTCTCTTCCTTTCCGGTCACCTTGTTTACTGACGTGTACCGGGTGCTGTACGTGTGGAATCGGACGTTGACCTCGGGGAACTCCCAGGTCACCTTGCACAGCCCCTTGTCGTTGGGCGGCTCAATATCGATGAGCGTGGCCGCCAGCTCGACAGGCATGAGCACCTTCTCACCGATTTCGAGCGAGCCGAGGGCCTGTGGTTGTGTCTTGAACTTCATCGGTTCTCCTTCTTGTGTTCGTTGATCCACTGAGAGATCGCGGCTGATGCGGGCGGTACGGGCTGCCAGATGGCCCACAGTCGGCAGGCGTCTGCGACAACTTGGTCGCGCCCGGCATCGGTGGTGGCGAGGTTGTAGTTGTCCTCCAGGACGGCGATGAAGCGGTCCACTGCGAATGGAAGGTGCATCAGAAGTGCTCCGTCTCGAAGGTGGCATCCAGGTCCTTGTCGGAGTAGAACTCGACATTCTTGTCGGGCCAGATCACCATCCACTGCCCGTAGAAGAACTCGGGGTCGCGGAGGCTCACACCGTAACGACGGGCGACAGTGCGGGCTGCTTCGATGGAGCGCTCTTCGATCTTGATGGCCCAGCAGGTTCGCGGGCGCGGACGGACGAATCGTTCGACGAGGTTGTCGTCGGGGTGAGTGGGGTAGTTCATGGTCAGTCCTTCCGGTATCTCTGTGTTGTGTAACCGGCCGCTTCGACCGGCAGTCCCTCTGCCCAGTCCGGTAGGTCGCACATGAGCGAGGATAGTCTCTCTACGGTCAAACCACTAGTAGTTTCGGTAACGATCTCATCATGAACATGCGTGACTGTCCGGAACCCAGCACGTTCGACATTGACGAGGGCGTGTGTGAGCAGATCTCGACCGATGGCCTGAATGATGTTCTCAACCTGTGTGGGACCTCCGACAATGCGGCGCTGTGTCCCGTTGCCCACGACAGCATCGCAGACCCACGCCCTGCGGCGATAGGGCAGCGGCTTGCCGTTTCGGTCCTTGGGTTGCACGTACTCACGCCGACAGTTGTGGTAAACGAGCGCCCGTCCTGAGGGCAACCAGACGTAGCGGTCATTGCCCACGATCTCGACATCCACGGGGATTCTCTGAGATGCAGGACCGCCCCTGTCGAAGGCGGTGTGGACTTGTTTCCACCACGAAACAATGTGCGGGTGGGCGACTCGCCAGGTCTCGACCAAAGAGGTGAGGCCCTTCCAGATCACATCGTCTGGCGTGTCCTTGGGGTATATCTTGGCGCCGCCGAGGTTGAGGAGTGCCCCTGCTCCCCCTCCGAAACCACAGCCCAATGTTGCTGCCTTCCCGCGCTGTCGATCGAACCCGGCTTTCTCTCCGCCCATGCGCTCAGCGGTAGCGATATAGATGTCTTTCCCTTCGCGGAAGGCCTCCAGGACACTGTCTTCGCCCGCGGCCCATGCGGTGAGGCGGGCCTCGATGGCACTGTAATCCGACACGGTGAAGGGCCCCACGAGCAGCGGTCGCACGAGTTTCTTGAGGTCCTCCGAGCCCACAGGCACACCGGCCAGCAGCTTGTCGATCGCCGCTTGCTCGGCCTCCGTGTCATGCTCTCCCTCTGCGTCTGTGAAGTGATCACGGGGTAGATTGTGCGGGCTCAATGTGACCCCCGTCATCCTACCGGTGTTAGCATTGTTGTACTTGATCGTTCCACGCAACCGACCATCCGAGTTCGTCGAGCCCTGAGCGATGACGTACTTGGTCGCAGCTGACAGGGCGGCCAACTGCTTACGCTCCACAGCCTCGCGCATTTCGTCCGAGAGATCATCGCGCTCCAGAAGCTCCGCGACATGAGCCTTGTCGATGGACTCCATCTCGAAACCCTGGTCGGCGAGCCAGCCTTTGAACTGCTGAACGCTGTTCGGGTTGTCCAGCCCAGTGATCTCCTTGACCCGAGCCAAGTCCTTCTTCTTGTTGGCTTCGTACTGACGGTTGGCAGCACCGGCCAGCGCCGTGTCGATCTTGATGCCTCTGTCGTTGATCCTCGTGGCGGTGATCCAGGCCTCGTACTCCTCCGCGGACGGGAACCCCTTGCCGAGCCTGTAGATGTTGTCCCGCATGGAGACGACGTCCTGTCGGTTGTACTCGACGTAGGCATCCCAGTCCGCAGGGCGCTCCTCGGGCAGCGTCCTCCCACCCTTGCGGTTCGGCACGGAGAACATGTTGATGAGCCGGCCGCCGGCCTCGTCCTTAGCCTCACCCCCAACGACCTTGCAAAAGCCTTTCAGAGATCGGGGGTAGCCCCACAACGAGGCCAGCACGGCCGTGTCGATGTACTCCTCAGGATCGATGTACGTGCCGACAGGGAGGCCCTTCAGCGCACTGAAGTTGATCCGCTCGAAGTCACTGTTGTGAGCGATCTTCTTCACCGCGGGATCGAACAGACCTGGGATTGCCATGATCTCCTCATGTCCGTACGCGGTGTGAATCTCGCCCTGGCCAATGCACCACGAGCAGATGAGGATCATCCAGTGTTCATCCTCGACGTATCGATAGACGGTGTTCTTCTTCAGATCGACAGGCGAGTAGGTCTCGATGTCCAGGTGGAGCTCAGTGCCATCAAAGATATCCTCGAACCCGTAGGAGTTCTGCGAGCGCCCCTCAGTCCTCGCCGCCCTGTCGAGCTGATCGAGTGTCCAGGTTCCAGGAGCCCCGAAGGCCCCCACGGTGAACCTGTTGCCCGATGTGGCTCGGTCGGTGACCTCGATCGGACCTTCGATGTCCGCGTCCTTCTTGGCCTGCTGGAGCGTGACAAACTGCTCACCCGTCAGGCCGTTGACGTCTGGTACCAGTATCTGCACAGTTCTCTCCTCACTGGTCGGTACATATGTATAGTACACAGAAAGAACCCCGGGCCGCAACCCGGGGTTCTCACGAGTCAGTCTCGTTGCTTGAGTGAGACCATCCTGACCTTCTTCCCTGCTTCGTTCCTCATAACGGGTACGTCGAGCCGTCCCATGCGAGCCCCGGCATCAACGATCTCATCGGCCCGTCGAGTATTGTCGATCCGACGGAGGAGATGTCCCAGCACCGCGTCGCGCGTCGCCGTCTTGTTGGGCTGGGCCGCCAGGAAGGCCTCGACCTGCGCGACATCCTTGCTGATGTCGGAATCCGCAGCGCAGGCGACGAATGCCTCGAAAGACTTCAAGTGGACCTCTGCCAACTGAACGGCCTTCACCGCATGGCGCATTTTGACTGTGTGCTGTTGCTCAGCAGCAGCGATCAAAGCAGCCATACGGAGGATCGACAAGCCCAGACGCTCAACGCAAGGGATCAGATACTCGCTGTACAACGGATGCTGGTCCGCGAGAACCGCGCACATATTCCCCGCATCGCGGATACGATCCAAAGCCTTTTCCTCGAAGGCAATGAGAGCACGCGCGTCCTCTCCCTCCACCGTGAAGGGCTCCAGGGCCTCGCGCTCCTGACGCCAGTGGTGCTTAGCTAGTGTCAGAAGTCGAAGGTTCAGGTTGAACATGTTGTCCTGCCGTTGGAGCGTCTCGTCGTCAGCGTCCGACAGGATGGTGAAGTCGTCCATGGTCCTTGCAGGATCGAATTCCGCGCGCTCGGGTAGAACAGGCAGACACCTCGGGACGAATCCTGAAGCGATCTTCTCTACCCTCAGGTTTCCCGCAGCCTGGTCCAGGATCCCCATGCACAGGATTGACAGGGAGAACGGCGTCTCCCTGCGGTACTCGTGGCCCTTCTGCTTCCGGGCTATCGACGGGATGTAACCATCGTAGGCCTTCGTGAGGAACCCGATTTCACCGTCCATATACGAGCCGGAGCGCATAGCCCGAGCGAACATGTCCTGCACCTCATCCAGGATCACGAGGATCGACTCTCCGGGTCGCTCCCCGCAGTGTTGAGCCAGAGCCTCGGGTGTGTGATCCTCAGGCCCGATAAGGTCCAAGTTGAACTCCGCCCCGACACGACGGAGAAAATGCTTCACATAACTGGCTGTGGTTGACTTCTTGTCCCGTGTCGTTCGTCCAAGGAGGAGCGTGTAGAGGTTGCAACTCAACCTGCCGAACGACGTGCGGACCCGGATGTCCGATCCGAGCACTGCGGAGAGGATCGACATGGCCGCCGCGTAGTTGAACTGCTTCGATGTGCGTGACGACATGTCGTTCATGTACTGGGCCAACGAGTCCACTACGGTATCTTGCGGGACAGTATCGAACTTATTGTTGACCAGGTGAACGTCACCCCAGAACAATCCGTTGCGCTCGTCCTGCAACCGAGGAATACGAATCGACTCCCCGTTGATCGCCTCAATGGCAATCGCATCAGCGAGGTCGGCTTGGACCTCCTGATCATCGTCCCAACGCGCCTTGTCGCGCTGGAGCTGAATCCACAGATCGCTATCCGGACGACCATCTCGCTTGTACTTATTGCAACTCGCGTCCTGAACAACGGTGAACACATCTGCGAGTTCGACACCAGCCTCGAACAGGGAACACTCAAGGGAGTACATGAGCGCCGACCAATCATCCGACGGCAAAGGATCATCGGCGTAAAGTGCCATGATCTTGTTATCTTTGAGGCTATTGATGATCTTCATAGCTTCATTCTGATCGACCTCGGGCATCTCCATGATGAGATCGACCTTCGGCGTCGAGGCCGGGGAGTACGCCGCCGTGAACTCCCTGACCGAGTAGGACTCCCTGTCGTTGAACTCAACGGAAACCGGAGTCGGAAGCCCGTACTTGGGCTTCGTATTCATGGTTCCGGGCACACGGAGCTTCTTCGCCAACGGCCACCCGCGATCCACGCCCGTGTCGGCATGCGTCTGGTAGACCCCGCGGTTGAGTTGCTCGATGTCGAGGTTCCCCTGTGAGCGGTAGTCCGACAGCCGCCAGTAAGCGTGGTAGTGCTCGGGACTCGACTTCACGAGCACCGTGGGTTCCAGGTACAGGTCATCCGGGTGGAGACCGTCCAGGTCGGCGTAGACACAGGCCACGCACTTCACGTTACTCTTCGTCGCATGGCGTGCGGACGACAGGGTGGAAGGCTTGTGGAAGAGCATGGGCGACCAATAGACGTCCTTGTCGGACATCTTCTCGACAACCTCGCACATCCTCTCGGCTTCGGAAGGCCAGTGATACCACTGGCAGCGGGACAGCCCACCGCCCGGGCCAAGGCTCATGATAGGCACCCACCCTTCATCGTCAGGGAGGATGCGCTCGAAGAACTGTTGTAACTGATTCATGTGTACCTCGATTCTGTGAGACGGCTCGCTGCTACCTACAACGCTAGCAGCCCCCGACAGTTTTGTCGAGGGCTGCTAGCGTATCAAGCGATCGTTACAGGAGCGTGATCTTCGAGGAGGAGGTCTTCTTCGGGTCGAAGGTCAGACGCTTCACCGAGTTCGAGGGGTTCCAGGTGTCCTGAACCATATTCCCGCTCTCGTCGGTGACAGGGTCGCCGTTCTCGTCCGTCTTGTAGATGGGCTGGCCGTTCTGGTCGAAGCGCTTGCGGCCCTCGTCCACGGCGATGTCGAGCGTGGCGCCAACACCCTCAAGACCCTCCTCGACGGCCTGCACGGTGCTGTCGATCTGAGCCGGGGAGAGCTTGGCCTTGAGCTCAGCCGGGTTGCTCGGCCACTGACCCGCAGCACCGAAGTACTTCGGGAGGTTGAAGTGAATCTGCTCCTTGCCAGTGCGCTTGCTCTTGATGGTGAAGACGGTGCGGTCGAGCACAGTCTTGCCCGCCTCGATGTCATCTCCGTCAACGGTCCACTCGACGACGAGCATCGGCTTCCCGCTGGACTTGGACTCGGTGACCTCGACACTGGAGACGTAGGCGTGGTGCTTGCCTGGCTTGATGAGCTCGAAGGCACCACCCTCACGGGCGACGTCCATGTCGGAGAGGTTGATAGACAGCATGCTGGTTCTCTTTCTGTTGTTGGGTTGCTGTTCGGTCAGTTGGTCTTGTTCAGGGCCTGCTTTATGAAGCCGTAGAACTTCGACATGGTCGGGTTCCCGATGGCCTCGGGGAACCCGGTGATGCGCTGCTTGGTCAAGGTCGATTTCTCCTGTGTGAACAGCGCGGGCACGAGCACATCATTCCCCTTCTCGTCCTGCGTGTCAACCCAGGACATGTAGCCGACGAAGTCGAACAACGAGGGGAGTTTGCGGATGGACTTCTTGCCCTCGAACGAAGGGCTAACGAGCGTGGCACCGGTGACCTCGTTGGTCTCCCGCTCCGCGTGCGTGATCGCGATGAGCGACACGCCCTTAGCGTCCGACAGGGCCTTGATGATGGAGCGCGGCGCCTCGTAGGCGGCAGCCCATGCGGCGAAGGTGTCCTTCGGGTTGATGGTCTGGAAGTGATTGACCACGAGTTCCTGAAGCTGATCGAGCGTGTCGATCACCACAGTCTTGAACGGGAACTCGCCCTTGTCGATCGAGGGCTTGATCACGTTCTCGAAAAGCTTGACGCAATCGTTCCACGAGTCGCAATGGACGATGGTGGTCTTGTCGAGGTTGCCCCACTGGCCCAGCGGCATAGTCCCGTTCTCGAAATCAATGTACAACACAGGCGACAGGTCCTCGCACTTCGAAGCCGTGGCGGCGAGGCTAGACTTCCCAGTCCCGGCCAGGCCGAACAGGAGCAACGAGAACGTGGAGAGGTCCTCGGGTTGCACCTCCCTCAGCCCGGACTTCTTAAACAAGTCATTGAACGTTGACATCAGTTGGTCTCCTTCCGTGCCCTGTCGTTCTCGATCCTGGTTTTCTCCCACACGGCGTTATTGAGCGCCTGTGTCACTTCGAATGCCGTTAAGCGTGGTCCGTACTCCTGAACGTATCGGATTGTGAACCCAACACCGACACCGCCGATGGATGATTCCATCCGGTGGTTCCGGACCTGGACAGGAGGGCCCAAGCGTTCCGTCCCGTCCCCCCTGTCGTAAAGAGGATCGTCTTTCATTTCAACCTCCGAAGATGACGGTTCCGATGACCAAGGTGACTACCCCGGCGAAGATAACGCTCCCGATGACGATGCCCTCACCGATCATGAGAAGCCAGTCGTCCTTGTCGGGCCGCCGTCGGTTCTGTCGTGCGTGACGCATCTCAGCCTTTCATGTAGTGGATCGGTCTGTACTTACTACAGTAGAAGCACTCGGGGGCGCTGTCAAGAGATGTGATCAGATCGTCACACTCGCGTGCCTTCTTGTAGATGAGACCCGCACGCCCCAGAGCGTAGATGGCGAGGTCCCTATCGAATGGCATCCGCAGGGCGGTGAGCTCGGACTCGACCACGTGGACCGTGGCGTCCCGGGGCAGCAGTAGAAGCGTGACCCAGTTCGTCTCATAGCCCTGGTCCTGCATCCCCTTGCCGTACAGGCAGAGCTGGATGTAGTACTGGAGGAACTGTGCGGCTCCGTAGTCCTTGACGATGGAATCGAAGCCGTCCCGCGTGGCCTTGCGATACAACCGTCGGAACACATCCTGCTTCTTCAAGGAAACGAGTTTCCAGTCCATCACCTCCGCTCCCTCGACGTCGAACCTGTCGAGTGTCCCTTTGATCGGGCCGTAACCACCGACATCACCAACATGGACCGGCTGTTCCACAAGGACTTCAGCCTCCCGCTCCATGTCGCGACTGCGCTTCTCGCACAGCAGATGGAACGCCGTCCCGAGCAGAGGGGCGATAGGTGTCTTCTCGTTCTCGCCGGGGCGCCTGACGCCCATTAAGTCCTCACCCAGACAAAGGTCGCAGCACTTGCCCAGACCCGAAGGCCCGACACGGCGCTGCTTGTCCCGCTCGGATTGTGCGGTCAGCAAGTTCCTCGCACGGTCAGTGGCTTCTGTAGAAGTCAAGGGCTTCCGCCTCCTCAATAGCTCGCTGGGCCTCCAAGATGAGCTGGCTCATCACAGGATCATCGGAAATCGTCTCGGCCAGGTCCTCGACGAACCCAAGTCTCGGGTCCCCGATATGGACGCGTTCGGTGACCAGGTATGGCCCCCTGATCGCAGCATCGAGTGCGTTCGGCAAGGACTTGAAAGACCAGGCGACCTCGTTGATCTTGTCGAACCAGACGTCGTATCGTTTCATAGGAAATCCTTCCTGTAGGTGCTCCCACCCTACGAGGTTTCGGCTCCCGTGTCAAGGGGGGAAATCACCCCGCAAGGCCGAAGTTTTTCGCGGGCCGTGGGCTCCCAACTCGGCTGGGTTTTTCAGGCAGAGCAGAACCGCCCGGCCCCGAAGGACCAGGCGGTTGTCGCTCCCGCAGTTGCGAGGATCACACCGTGTCGAAGAGCACTTCAACAGGGTTCTTCACCTCGTCGATCACCTCCCCCTCCCAGGCCTCGATCTCCTTGCGGTACATGGGCCCGAAGATGTTCGTAAGCTTGACGTTCTCAATCCTGATCCTCACTCGGAACACGCGGAATGGCCGCTCGTACTCCTGCCCCCGTGAGATCGCATGGGCCAATGTCGGGGTGAAGAATAGACCGCGGTTCAGAGTCGTACGCTTCTCCTCGGGGATTGACACAATCTTGCCGACCTCCCACTTGGTGAGCTCATCATAGAGTTGTCCTGTAAAGCCCTCCGCACTTGTCGTCTTGTAGACGAGATACTCGGTCTCGAAAGAATTCAGCGGGAGAGCCAGGCGATTCAGAAACCCCCGAGTCGCAGAGAAAAGGCTTCCTTTATCTTCATTGCTCCCGAAGCACTGAATCTTCCCATTGCCGTGAACAATAGCGCCCGACTCGTGCTGAACAACTGACATATCGGAGACGGCATTAACTCGCGAATCCTTGTACACGATAGCTCGCGAAGTATCGAATAGTACACCGGTGGAATTACCATAGAACTCCCCGTCGGCGCGATCGAAAAGAATCACACGTGAGTCCTTGCAAGCCTGGAAACTAACGGAATCGTAGGCTTCGACCCCAGAGCAATACCACATTTCGGCGGATGAGGACTCATAAAGCTCGACACCCTTGCATCCGATAAGGCGCGTTGTTGAACGACCCCAAATACGCACCCGTTTGCAATCCTCGCACGTACTGATAGCGCCTCGCTCAGTATTGATCTCCACCCTATCCACATTAACGACCTGGGCCTCGACCTCACCGAGGAGTTCCAACTCACCATCCCAACCCAAAATTTCAAGCCTCGCGTTCCCGAAACCTGTTACCTGCAAACAGTTCACAGAATCTGGAATCTCAGAGCCATCAAGACGTATATATTCGCCCTCATGCAGCCCCAATTTTTTCTCATTCGCATTCCCGAAACGCTTCAGATTTTCCAGGAGTTCGTCCCGGCTTCTCTTCCCCCAAGACATGAAATTGTTACCTTTCTGCAATGTTCGGAGCGGTTGTGGTGGCGACTTGATGCTGGTAATGAGAGCCCAGGGACTCATCCCCATAAGGAACCAGTGGCGGCGTGTCAAGTTCCAGAATTGACAACTGAGCAATGGCGTACCCGACAGGAAGCTCAATCGGCTTCGCCGCGAGATTGCAGAGTTCCAGCGTGATCGTGCCGTAGAAACCCGGATCAATGAAGCCGGCCGTGATGTGCACAAGGAGGCCGCGGCGCGCCCATGACGACTTACCCTCGACACGGGCAACGAGATGCACAGGAATGCCAACAGTCTCTGTCGTTCTGGCCAGTGCGAACTCCCCGGGCTTCAGGACAATGGTATCTGTGATCTTGTCATCTCGGTGCTCGGTGGGCAGTCCGACGTCGCGAATGACGTCGCGATGCAGGTGCATCTCAACGGACGCCGGCTGAATCGCGCCGGCGGACAGCGGCGTAATGGTGAGTACTCCGCTGTCGAGGAAGCGCGTGATAGTAGTGGATGAGAGCATGCTCATGCGGGTACCTTTCTGCCCCGGTCGTTCGGCCGGGGCGTGGTTGGATCGGTTAGATTGTGTGTCGAATTGTGAGCGCTTCGGGTATCTCGGTCCTATAACTTCCTCTCGTCATTCCTATTGCTCGTATTGTTGGTACAGACAGCACTTCGTGCTCTGCCAGCGCCTTCAGTTCTCCTAGCGTCCAAACTGCACCGCGGTCAAGCCGCGCCTGTAGTGTCCCTTTCCTCCAGCCGATAACGCGCGAGACTTCAGCCGCGCCGCCGTGTCGTTTGATTTCCCCCTTCACTAGTCGGGCTATGCGCTCGTCCTCTTCCGCTACTGACTCAGATAGTGTTCGCTTCATCGCGTCTCTGCTTCGTGCTGTCGAATCTTCTCGTCGTCCTGCCCAACGACATGGGCCTCGAAACTCTGATGCTCGCGGGCGTCCTGGTCGGCCTCGTACTGGACACGGGTCATCACGAACGCTTCGCCGCTTCCGTCGCCGTCAACGGCCGGGTCCCAGACGCACACGTCCTCGCCGTCGGGAAGCGCCCCGTCGTCGGAGAGGCAGTGCGCGATGTCCTGCACCTCCGTCGCACCTGTCTGCGAATGGTGAATGCCGGCCAGTGCAATGCCGATGATCGCACCGACCAGGGAGGGGACGACGATGAAAGCCAAGATCTTGTGGGAGATTGTCATTGTTCGGTTCCTTTCAAGGGTGAAGGCCGGAGTTCAGTTCTGGGTGAGCCAGGCCGCCGCCGACTCGGCGTCCTCAGGATCGATCATATCGCGGTGGAGCGTCTCGCGCAATGGATCACAAGGCTCGATCACGACACTGACCGGGAAGCCGATACTATCGAACCAAGTCACATCGCAATTGATCTGACCGTTGTCGGTCCGCACGACCCATTCCTCGACGTAATCCATGTCATCCGGTGTCCCCGGGAACCGCTGTGTCGTCCACTCCACGTCACCGGGCAGCACCTCGATGAAGATGTCCTGCGCCTCTCCGAGTGTCAGCATCGTGTGCTCCTTCCTGTTCGATTCCTTCAATGGCTCCATGCTGCCCCACATCATGTCGTCATGCAACCCCCCACATACGTGATCTCGATCACCTATGAATCCTCGGACTCGATACGACACGGGCGCCTCATCGCCAGCTGAAAGCCTTTCAGGGTCATATCTACAAACTCTGTACAGTTCGCATAATGGGATTCTGCACCATGCATTGTGTCAAAAGTGGCGGGGACCATTGAATTGAACTGTTCAACAGGGACCGTGGTCCTAGGTACTGCGTCATATTTCAGGCTCCAAACAAACTCTTTTGTCCGCATACTGAGATTTCTCCTCGCGGTGTAGCACTACAAAGCCCTAAAAACCACTTATAAATCGGTTGTTCAACCCTCAACAACCGCGGAATCCCAACGAATTTGACGGGCATGATCCTCTATAGGCGTCCAACTGAACCGCCGAACCGAAAGGCACTCCAATGCACGCTTCCATCTCCTCCATCCTCGCCCGCCTCGACAGCGACGTTTACCTC
>ERZ773027.151-NODE-151-length-45420-cov-10.011022_pt1 | contig 45420 bp, 66 predicted proteins | sample MGYA00511032_ERZ773027 | MGnify/ENA primary metagenome ERZ773027 (study PRJEB29015, sample SAMEA2738138) | human oral metagenome | biome: human oral; feature: human-associated habitat; material: saliva | place: China | collected 2190 ... | reverse complement strand
CAAGCCATTTATAATATTTTCGGCGTTCTTTTGGAACTCTACCGTTAATATCAAATCAGCTACGGTGTACTCGCTCAATGGCTTCTTTTTGTTTGTTCTTTTTTTCTTTTCCATAGTCTTTTATTTAGGAGGGGCTTTTTACACCCCTCCATAGTTATAAAGTAGGTTCGCCAAGTACCTCTATTTCTCTGTATATTCTTCTATCTGTAGGCTTTCTTGCCCCCTCTTGACATTCTCAATAAAGCCTTGAAAGTCGTTAGCCTTTGCAACGTCAAGTATAGCTTTAAGACGCTTTGCGCCTAAGCTCTCACCACGTGCAATACGGAACACCTTAACAGTTGGGTTGGCTGCGATAACCAACTTCGTTGCGACTTCCATTTTTTGGCTATCACTTACTACGCCGTCCATAAATGGCAGCCCATTAAGCGTTAAGCCCTCATCAGAGAACGAAAGCCCCTTTATTGGCAAGTTTGCATTTTCAATAATGCCCTTGTGCTCTTTCTGCAAGTCGCTCACCTCGTCGCCCAACTCATCGTATTTGCGTTCTGTGGCTCTAAGGTTGGCTTTACGCTTTTGGTATTCCTCGACCTTTGCAACCTTTTCGTTGTGAGCCTGCGCGGCTTCAAAATTACTTGCCGCGTCCTCGTTTCCTTGTGTCTTTTCGTATTCAGCAAGCCACGCCTCACAGTTTTGTTTTCTCTTCTCGGCTTCCTTGCGCTTATCTTCGATGATATATAACGCTTCGTTCATAGCATTGCCAGCTTCTTTAAGTGCCTTTTCGTAAGCCTGCCTTGCTTCTTCCAATTTGCCCTTTGCCTCTGCAACTGCTTCCTCATAGCTATTTTTGACTTTCTCCAAGTCTTGTGGCACTTCGTTAAGCTGTTTGTTACGCTCCTCCAACTTTTCACGTACAACCTTTGCCTGTGCGTCAAGCTCGGCACGTTCCTGTTGTTTTTGCAGCATTTCGGTAACGTCGATACGCTCCGTGTACTTCTTTTCGTCGCCCACTTGCAACGCTTCCTTTGCAGTTTTCACCTGCGTTGTGAACGTCTTTATATCTCGATTGAGGTCGGTGCGCTCGGCTTTCTTTGCCTTTACCGCCTCTTCAATTTCAAAAAGACGTTCTTGCGCCTCTTTAGGCAACAAGCTCTTTACTACGTCTATTTGCTTTCTTCGTCCCTCTGCTGTTTCGCTCCAGTTGCAGAACTCAACGGCGTCAAAATTTTGATAGCCGAAAAGCTGTTGCAAGAACGACACATTGCCACTTTGTACGCCCTCGCCCTTGATACTTAATGTACCTCGTGGGTTAGCTTTGGTAAAGGTTAGCTTTACTTCGTACTCTTTGTTGTCGTCGCCAACAACCATACGTGCAAAGCCCTTTTCTTCTCCAGCTCGTAATACTGCATCACGTTCGCCCGTGAGAAGTGCTCCTATCGCTTTCAGAACTGTAGATTTGCCCAGCTCATTATCGCCAGTTATAAAGTAAATGTTGCCCTCAAAATCGGCGTCAAAATCTTTGATAACTTGAAAATTTCTTAACTCTAATTGTTTAACTCTCATAATTTGTTGATTTTAAGGCGGCAATACACCGCCGTTGTTGATATTTTGTTTTTAACTCTCTTTCTTTACGATGCAAATATAAGCACTTATTTTTAATAACCAAAACTTTTGCCTATTTATTTTTAGTTTTTTGCACTTTTTTACTAAATATGGTTAGTTGGCTATTGAAAAAACGATTTATTATATCGTCTATCTCTTTTTCTTGCCTCTCTTTCACATCTTGCAAGCCACCAAAGCGGCTATCCCGCCTTTGCGTGTGTCGCAACTGGCGCACCTTGTTCATAAAATCGGCAAATGTTAGCAAGCTACTATCGCTTTGCACTTGTGCGCCCTCTATTATGTTACGGCATAAATTTTGTAATTCGTTCGACTTCATAGCGTCAAACGTGTTTACCTGCTGGGCTATCGTCTTTCTTCTCATACTAAAAAAGGCTATTGCGTATTCTTTCGGGTAAATTTTGAAGCACCCACGATAAATTGTTTTGCAGCATATAGCGTCCAAAGTGCATCATAAGTATAGCGTCAGCGTTCCACAACGTTGTATTTACAATAGGGTACAACTTACGAGCAACTTCTTTGTATCTTTTTTTCCTTTCGCTCTTTTCCTCTCCTTTGATACGTAGCTTTAGTACGCTTTGCCATTTAGACGGGTGAACAAGCACAAAAGGTATATCCAACAATTCTAACACCGCCTTTATTTCCGTTAAGTTCGCCAACATCTTCTGAATACGAAAAATTTTAGGGTTGAACTCACCCTCTGACGCCCTCACATCATCGGGTCTAATGCTTAATTTTTCCACAAATACAATAGGCTTTGAAATACCTTTGTAATGTTGCAATATATCCCGCAAGCCGTAAATATCTTTTGGCATACGTATGCATTTAGGTATATCTTTTGGACGATAAATACAAATACCACCATTGCTGACGCCCGGGTCTATTGCGATAATGCAATTAATTTTCATTTTCTTTTCTTCCATATCTTTTTTATTTATATCCTTTTTTCAAATTTTGTAGCTTCTTTCCGTCCATAGGACAGAACTCACCAACAGCAGCAGCACCCTCTTTCAGACAAAAGCCGCAACTCTGAACATCACACCTACTGCCAAAGGTGGGGTTGTAACCATACTTACAATTTACACACCTACGTTTCATTGCTATCACCTTTTTTTTATAGTTTACTAAGCCATTGCTCATAAATACTTTTTGCAACGTTGTACATCATCAAAGGGGGTACGCTCATTCCACACACATAATAAGGCTTTACGTTCAAAAAATTATAATCTCGTGGAAAAGTTGAGGCTTTTATTATTTCGCTATTGGTAAGGTAACGAGGTTCATAAGGCGATACACAGCACTCTATCTGTGCCGTAAGTGTGGGCAATACGTTTTCTTTGTAAACGTAATTACACCCATAATAAGCGTAACCGTCAAATAGTTTTCCATAAGCTACTGACATATCTTTATCGTTCACGCCTCTATGCTCCCACAAATAAATACTCTTTTTAGGCAATTTGTTTTCCAACACCCCACTATCCATTATTTCAGAATATTTTACCTCTCTTTCATTAAACGTTATTTCTATTTTTGGAACTCGTGTAAATAGGTCTTTTTGCCACAAAAAAGGTATTGCCAAATCTTTGCGCAAGCACAAGAAAAACACACGCTCACGACGCTGTGGAACACCCATATTTGAGGCGTTAAGCAAAAAGTGTTGGCAATAATAGCCTGCCTTATCGAATTGCTCGTATATCTTTCGCAAATAATCTTTTGCATTGCCCAATAATAAGCCTTTCACGTTTTCAGCAACAACAACTTTTGGCTGTAATTCTTTTGCTAAATCTACGAAGTCAAAGAAAAGAGTATCAAGCACTTGTTTTTGCTGCCCCTCTTTAAATTTCTTTTCCTTGCCCCAATCTTTTTCCCTATTGCCAGCCATTGAAAAACTGCTACAAGGTGGTGAGCCGTCCAATATATCTAAATTGTAAAGCTCTAATGGCAAATCTTTGCGCTTTTTGAACTCTTGAATAGGCTCTAAATAAGCGTATTTGGGCTTATGATTTTCTATATAAATAGACATCATACGCTTATCTATTTCGTTGCAACCTACAACGTCAAAGCCTGCCAATTTGTAACCCATTGTGCTGCCCCCCCCACAGGCAAAGCAACTGAATACCTTGCCTTTATCTTTTGTAAACGCCGCATCTTTAAGCGACCAATCATAAGTGATATTTTTCATTTTAAATAGTCTTTTATATTTTTTTTCTCTGTTACCAGCTTATCAAAGCATTGCTCTACCGCTCGATGCTGTGCGTATTTAAAAGCTCCCGTTTGCACATCTTCGTGGCTTTCGCCCTGCAAACGGATAATACTCGCTTGGAATGGCTTTATAAGCCTTGACGCTATACGCTGCTTAACTTCTGCCATTGCCTTGTGTAAATCATCTTCGTTTATTTCAGCCTCTATTAACTTGCTATCTGCAAGCTGCTTATAACACATAAACATTTGTGTTTCTGTGAGCTGTGGCAACTTTCCATTTTCCTTGTAATGCTCGAAAGCCTCAACAAGTACATTTGCAAATTTCCGTATCGCCTTTTCTTGCTCTTCGTCTGTCGCCTCGAGCTGTGGAACTTTGGCGAACACCTTGCCGAATACAATACCCTGCCTCTCTTCATAGGCTTTGAGTATCTTTGAGAAATACTCGGTGTTGAATTGTTGGTAATGGCTTTTGTCAGCCTTTCCGTATTTGTCCTTTGGCAAATACTCGTCAAGCTCTCCTACCATAGCCAGCTCAAACGCTAACTTTACATCTTTCAAGCTCATTTGTGGAAAGTATTTGCGCAACATATCCAAAAGGCGTGTTTGCCTGTATTGCCAATCTTCCGTGTTTGTTGGTATAATAAAGCCAACATCATTTGCAATACCACGAAAAAGCATTTTTGCCATTTCTACAAGCTGTATGGTATCTTCGTACTCGCCTAATTGCTTTAAAGTACTTGCCGTGAATATTTCCTGCTCGATACGTGTTAAGCCTTTGAGCGTTTCGGGCAATTGCACCAGCGCACGGCGCAAGTCTACCGCCTTTTGCCCTTGTTGTGGTGCGTACAACATCAAAGACGCTTTGCGCCTTAATGCTGGCGTGTTTGCCGCTTTTACAATATCATTTGCCATAGCTTATAAATTTAAATAATCTGTCATTTGGCTATAATTAGTGCTTTGTTGTTGATACTGTGGCTTTAAATGCAATGTACCCCTTTCTTTATCGCTTCGCATAAAGTTGCGTATCGTTGCCAACCAACCATTTTCAGTTCTTTTTGTATTGCTGCTTGTGCTCCAATCTTTAACAGTGTGATAATAATATAACACGTCTATTTGCTCGTATGCTTTTTCGCTGAAACGCTCCAAAATAAACTCCTCTGTTAATATCGGGTTGTCGCAAAAAAGCATTTTCTTTTCTTTACTATACTTGTTTATTTTCTTATCTTCTAATAATTCTTTATTATATGCCCCCCCATTTTTACTGTGGGCTGTTTTTTCAGTTGGCTGTTTTTTCAGTTGGCTGTTTTTTTCAGATACTGCGCTTTCCTGTGTATCTGAATTTTCAACCTCTAAATCTTCAAATAAATTTCTTTCCTGCGCTTTATTTTCCTTTGGCTTACTCATTAGTTCTGATAAGCCGCCCACTGTGTCGCTAATATAATAATGCTGTCCGCACAAACGTCCATTCTCGTGGTGCGCCTTGCGTACACAATAGCCAAAATTTATAAGTTCACGGAAAGCCTTTAATATTCGGCTTTCTTTCTCTTCAAATTTATTTGCCACTTGTGCCACGCTAATGTGCCACGTTTGTGGTAGGCTTAGAAGATAAACAAAAACTCCTTTTGTAAAAAACGACATTTCTGTATTTTGCAATATCTCATTACTCAATATTGTAAAATTTTCGCCGTTGTTGTGTCTGAAAATTTTGTGTTCCATAATTAAAAATACCCGCCAATGGAAGCCACTACACATTCCAAAGGCGGGTTTGTTTTGCTTAAATTAGCAATTATCTTAAATGCTTGGTAGTGGATAAGCATCTTGTTTCAAAAAAAGAGCGGCGCAAAAATCAACGAAAAATCGCCGCTCACTGGGGTATCATTTTCTCCTACGAATAGAATAAATTGCGATTGCAAATGTAGTGCTAATATTTTAAATATCAAAACTTTTTTGCATTTATTTTTTATCTATCGACAAAATAGGTTGATTTGTTGGTGCAAACGACTGCTTGACCAACTTCACGTTTTCCTCGCTCTCATTAGGTATCAATGAAACGACGGGGAAGCGGCTGTTGTCGTTTGGCTTTTGCGACGTGGCAAATTGCACGTGTAAGTCAAAGATAACACCACGTACACGCCCTTTGCTCGCAAGTACAGCGTCGAAAGCGTTGCGTATCTGCGGAATGGTGCTCGCTGCCCCCTTTGTAGTGAACGACCACACGCCAGCAATACCACGCACGGTGGGAATAACGAATGTTAGCGTAAGTGTTACACTCCAACCGTCAAAGCCTGCACGCACCGCCCTGTTAGGGTATTTTTGCGCTACACCTTGCATCAAGCTGGGGTACTCTTTTATTGAAAACACCTTGTATTCTTTACCATTCCAAATACTGAACGTTTCGCCGTCGCCATAAGCCACAAGCCCCCCTGCATCGTCCCTATACTCGTAACGCTCGGCGCACACCTTTTCGGGTGCATCATCGGGAAACACTATTTGTATAGTCGAGGGCTTCTCTCCATAAGCCTTTGCAAACAAACTTGCGTATTTGCCACTGGGTATAAAGTAGTCGGTACTTGTGGGGTATTCCTTGCCACTTTTCCCAACTACTTTTTTGCCTATGTGTAACGTTCCGACACGTGGCAAAGCAAGCCTATTATCGGGCGTTCGCCTTATTATTCTACCACTCATAACTTAAAAGTCTAATTTAGAATTTAGCAAAGAGGCTGTTTTTTGCGTTTTAACAGCTTCTTTTTTACTTTCCTTGCTACTTATCGCCTTTTTAGTTTTAGACTTTGTAGCGGCTTTCTTTGTGGCTCTTTTGGGTTTTTTCTCAACCTTTGCCACTGTCTTTTTTACTTTGGTTGTCTTTTTAGCCTTTTTGGTAGCCTCAACGGGCGTCAAATCTTGCTCGTTCACGGCTTTTTCTTCCGTTGGCTTTTCCTCTTCTTTTTTCGTCTTTGTTTTTACAAGCTCTGCAAGTGTTAGGTTGGTAACATTTGGCGTCAAATCTTTGCTCTCCAAAGATATAAAGCCATTGCAAGCTGTAAAGGTGTTATCTCGTTTGCTGTCCTCGATAGCTGCCAACTCCAACAGATAAGGTATTTTCTTTGCCTCGATACTGTCCGTTTGGTCTTTCAAGTGATACGTAGGATATTTACGCCAATCTTTAGGCGCAAAGTTAAACACTTTGTCGATAGGGTGATTTTCAAAATTAGCCTCCCACATCATTTTGTACAAATGTAACTGTACTTCGTGGTCGGGATAAAAGCCCTTGCGTCCGCTTTTGAAATCCACGATAGCCGTTATCCTTTTGTCGCTCCCTGCTCGCTCCAACATCGTGCACGGCAAGTCAAGCATACCTGCGTATTTGTAGATAGGGTGCATAAGCGCAATTTCAACCGCTAAAGGCTTAACGTCATAATCAAGCACAAAGCGGGCAAAAGCAAGCATATCCTTTTTCAGCTCGTCCGCATAGTTGATAAAATCTATCGGCAGCCTGTTAGCCTCGATGTACTTCTTTAGCTCTAAATTCAAGCTGTCTAAATCGTATGTTTTTTCGATAAGTAACCGCTCAAATTGCGAGTGCATAAACGTACCATAGCTCGCACGCTCCAACTTGTAGCGTTCTGCCTCATCGTAGCCCATACTTGCCACCCACTTTGTAAGAAAAGGGTTGTTAGGCATAGTTTGGCTTAATACAGTGGTAACACTTGGAAAGAATTCGGGGTTGTTGTTATCGTCGAAACGATAATAGTATCTGTGCCCCTTACTATTGAGCTGAAATAGTTTGTATGGTGGTTCTACAAGTGCGTCTGTGTCAAAAAAAACGCTCTTCATTTCTTCCACCGTAACACCCTGCATTATCTCAATAGCTCCCAACTCCTGCATTTCTGCAAATGGGTTTTCCTGCTCAATTTGTTGTACTGTTTCTTCTTTCATTACTCGTTGTTTTTATTATTGTTTTTCTCTTCTTCCTTTATCTGCTCTTCTGTCAGCATAACACCCCAAAAACAGCAAAGCGATAACGCCATAAATGCAATGTTATTTAAGCCTAACACGAGGTAGGTTATTGCAAATATGAACAGCACGTACTTTACAATATAAAGCTGACGTAATTCCTTGTTAAGGCTTTCACGCCATTTTTTCAACCACTTATTCATTGCTTAAACCGAACAAATAGTTTGCGTCGCATTGTAGTTCCTCGCAGATAATAGACACCCACTCTATATCTACTTTTTTTGTGCGACCGCCTGCTAAATTTGTCATATTTACTTGCTGGGCGGCGGGGGTGCTGTTTGCCCACAATTTCGCCGCCAACTCTCTCTTTTTTACTTTCTTGCCCAATCGCTCGCAACGGGCAATAGCTTCATTTAATCTAAAAACTTTCATATTGTAATTAATTGTAAAATTTATATCCACACTCAATACACCTCAAACGCTCCCATACTATATTTGTAACGGGTTCGGTGTCATAATCTGTTTGCGAAGTCCTGTACTCGCCGTCTATAACGCCACACTCACCACCGCAATTTGGGCACTCTCCATTTCCGAATAGTGTGCAGTCCATTAGCGTTTGGAAGTGCTCACAAGTAGGCGTATCAATTCCGACACCTCGCAATACTTCACAAATAGTTGTTATTGGCGTGTTTGGCTTTATAGCCTCTGCCAGCTCGTAGCCAATGTAATTTTCGGGGCTTTCTATTGCTCCACTACCTATTAAAGCGTCGGCTATTTTCTCACTCAATATATTAGCGGGGTAATTTGCCACCGCTGCTATATCTTTTAATTTACTGTCTATACGTATCTTCATTGTTCGTTGTTTTTTATTACGCTACAAAGATACTACTTTATTTTTATTTACCAAAACTTTTTGCTAATATTTTGTATAAAAACTTTTAATTTAAGCCTAAATAACGTTTTGCGCCCTCATTTAAGCAAAAAGACACCCAACAATACGCAAATATTGTCGGGTGTCTTTTAATATTGTTTTCGTATCTTTCTGTGGCGTTCTATTTCTTGCTCTCGGTTGTCTTCGTAATATTGCCGTTGGTATTTGAGCTTCTTTTCTCTATTTTTCCTATAATAGGCTCTTTGCTGCTTGCGCCGTTGCTCTGCCTTATTGGTTATCGCTTCATTGTACAAATACGTACAGTAATTTCCATAATATCCAGTGCGTAACGCTATACGAGTACATTCCAAGCCGTCAATCTCACACAAAGAAACGTATTCAGTGCCTAAAAACCCCAATACCATTTCGAGGGTTACATCGAAATGGTCGTTACCCCTTTTATTAAAGGCGTGCTTCAATGGATAACCACCCACCACCGTGTAACCCTCCACGTATTCAACGTTGCATATAGTAGTAGCTTTGTGGGCGTTCTCGTAACACCGCCCCTGCATAGGCGGGAAATACTCTTTAAGGCGTTCTATCTCCTCATTTGTGAGAACATCGTAAACGCTTTTAATCTGCACCACCTTTGCATTGTCAAGGCAGTATTTGTGCCACTTCTTTTCGCTAACACCCTCTGACTTTTGCCAAAGGGTGTTTAAATGCTTTAAAATTTCACTCATCGCCCCACAGTAATTTTGCAATATCATATTTTTTTTGCAAGTCATTGACTGCCTTTTTTGCATACGGCACCGTGTAACTGTGCGTTTTAGGATATTTGCCACTTTTAAGTCCTGCGTGGTATTCAGTCGCTTCCTCTAACTTGTGCGCAAAATAATCTATGCTTTCGGGCATTGAAAGATTTATCTCGCTTTCCCTTTTCGCCCAATATTCAGCACGTCGCCTATACTCTTTCTCTTGCTCCATAGCATCGTGCATTTTGCTAAAATTGAGGTCTTTTTGCTCAAATAGTTTTCTGTGCCTACGTTCCGAATGGTGTCCCACCTTGATAGGTTCACCCAATGCAAGGAAATCATCGTTTTTTGTAGCTGCTGCAAAATATTTATCGCTCTTCTCCTCTTGCTTATCTGCTGCACTTATAAGGCGTTGCGCCTTTGCCTTTGCTCTCTCTTGTGCGTTGTAACCGTCAGCCCTAACTATGGAATAGTAGTAAAAGCCGTTACCCTCTGAAATTTTATTGAAAACTATACACTCGTTTTCTTTTCCATACTTGGTTGATACTTTAATAACTTCTCCCTTTTTGTGCTCTGCGTCGCACTTTGCCACAAACACATTAGGGCAAAATTTCTTGTAAGTGTTCATTTTTTAAATTATTTTTGTTTTACGTCCTGCATTCGTTCCCGTTCTTTTTCTATATACTTAGAACGTTCCAAAGGGGGCAACTCATAAAGCCCCAAACTTATCATAAGTATATTTAATTGAGGGTCGTTTATTTCTGCGCATCTTTGCGCTAAATACCCTAAAATTTCACCGACCAATTTCCAGCATAAAGGATAAACACCATTACGGCTGCACTCTATCGTTTCTTTCAGCAATCTTGGTACATCTGCACGAAATACCATATCGCTTTGTACATATTCTTTTAAACCTTTTTCCATTACTATTTATTGATTTATCGTTATTACTTGCATTCTTTCAAGCGTTCCACGTGCCCACTTTTGACGGTCTTTTTTCCAACCCTCAAAAGGCGTTGTATTTCTTACTTTATCCCTCATATCTTTTGGGAAAAAGCGCACGTAGCTTTCGTAACACTCTTTCGGGTGAGTTAGTAAGCTGTTAGCGATACGCAAACGCCGCCCGTGCTCGCCTTTGCCTACAAGGTCTAAACGCCCAAAGAAAAACGAGCCGTCCACCGTTGCGGCAACAAAATTTCGTTTGTACAGGTGCTTTGATAGTACCTTTCCTTTATTGTTTTTTATTTCATAAAGGAACTTTTCGCCTATTGGCGTTTTTGTTAATACGTATTTGTTCATATTGAAAAGGCGGGGCTTTCACCCCGCTGTTTTGTTATTTTTCAGATGTTGAATACTTACCATACGGGCGATAGGTGTTTAAAGTTAGGCTTTTGCCACCCTCTGAAATGCACAGCCCCATTGCAAAGTCTTTGCAGTTGGCGTACCAATTCTCGCCTTTTTCGTCTTTGTCGGTTGCGTGCTTGAAAGCAAATTCTTTAATTCGCTTCAAATCATCTTCGTTTGTTGTAAATAGAAACGTTCTGTACTCACCGCTAACAATACTTCTAACGAATTGTGCGCCGTTTCTTACTGTAACTTCTACACCCTCTAACTCTGGGTGAATGTTTACTTTAAATGTTTTCATAACTTGTTGATTTTTATTTCCGAGTACCCGCTCGGTCGGTTGTGTTACTTACTTAACACATTGCAAAGATAAATATTTTATCTTAAATACCAAAACTTTTTGCTATTATTTTATCGACTTTGCGTTGTTTTTAGCAATTCTTAACCAAAGTAAAGCGTTTTACGTGTACCAGTACCAAAAAGCGTGGCTATCTCACGACACCCACGCTACAAACATTTACATAAACACTATGTAGTACTAAGAAATCATTATTTTGTTATTGTTATAAACTCACACCCCGTTATTGTAGTATTGGGGTTGTCGCTCACAGCGTCTATTTTTCGGCTCTTTACTTTGTTTGTCCTCCAAAAAAGGAAACGCTTATACTTGACAGTTTCAACAATATTTATTTTATCATAGGTATTTAAAGTGCCTTTGAACTCGCCCGCCTTATTTATACAGCCGTTAAGCGTGTACCACTTATCGTATATATTTATACACTTCATCGTATCGCCTAAATACACCGTATCAGTGGGCAAATAAACGATACTGTCTTTTACCATTGTGCGAAACTTCGTTACCGTGTTTGTTCGCACCTTGACAATTGCGCCTGCGTGCTTTGGCTTAACGTCCATTTTCTTTATTAACGCCGCGTCCTCTGCTCTGTAACGCTTTAAGTCGTCAATTGTGAGCATCAGCCCCTGCACACGCACAGCGTTTAAGCTGTCATCTATTTTGTAACGCTCAACGTCTTGCATCAAAGCACCCACGTTGTTGCGTTGCGTCTGCTCTCTCTGCTTGTAAATACTTGCCCGTTGCCAACCAACCCAACAAGCCACAAGCAAAGCTATAAAGGCGGCAATTGCGCCTATATATAAATACATCTTTTTCGTTATCATAACACCTGCTATTTGTTCATATATTGAATATAAGCTACTATCGCTTCCACGTGTGTAGCAACTATCTTTTGTTTACCCTCTTCCGACAGCAACAACTTGCAATCTTGCTCGTTGTCCATAAAAAGATTTTCGGTGAGCACGGCAGGACACTTGGTATCTCGACACATCGCCAAATTTTGTGCCCAATATCTTTGCGCTGGCGAGTAGTTGCGCACCTTAAGCCCCACCTTTTCTGCGCACTGTGCAAAGGCTGTAGCCAAAAACTTGCTCTTTTCTGATGCGTTAAGCCCTACAAAGACGCTCCAACCTCTTGCCGTCATTGGTTTTCCTGTGTTGCCTGCTGCGTTGCAATGAATGCTAACGAGTAAGCAATTACTTGCGCCAACGTCGGCACATATCCTATTGACACGTTTGCAGCGTTCATTTAGTGGTACGTCTGTTTGTTCTGTTACCACTCTTATGCACTCTATTCCTCGCTCTTCAAGTGCTTTTTGCACTAAAACAGCTATTTCCCGTGCGTATTTGTACTCAAATAATTGTGTACCGTCTTGCCATTTAGGGCTGCGCTTACCTGCTGTTTCAACGCCGTGCCCATTGTCTAATAATACTAACATAACTAATTTATTTTACTTTATTCTTCTTGTCAAATTCCACCTCTTCGGGGTGTTCTCTCTCGTATCGCTCGATTATCTCTTTAATGTGAGCTGGCATTGCTCGAGTGAACTCTAAGCGGATAACGTGGTAAATGATATGCAACGCCATACGGCGGGGGTATGCTATTACCAAGTTACGGAATGCGTTTTGTATATATACATACTCGAATACGTAACTTAACGTCTTAACGACTATCAAAGAAACGTTCTTATCACCTTGCAAGCTCATCACCGAATAGATAACGTATATTATACATACATACAACAAAAGCTCTTGCAAAGCGTTTTTAAACTTGCTAAATCTAAAATTTTTGCAACGCTTTATTGCTACACCGTCAGCCCTCATACCTGCCCATATATTAAAGCCAAAGACAACCGCTAAGGCGTAAATATACGTGTTAGTAGCTGTATAATAAGCAAACATTGGCGACAAAGTGCCAATAAATACTAAGCGTGCCTGCTCTAAAGTAAATACTTTGTCAAACATTTTCTATCCTCCCTATGCTAATAATGTATAATAAATCAAACCAAACGCTGTAACCTCACCTATGTAGTAGGGCTTTGCAAAGCCTGCCCACTTGTACAAAAGCCAAAGCACCAACGCTGCCAATACAATGAAAGGGTGAAATAATGCCACCCACACCACGCCACAGATAAGGGATACAATAGCCCCTATTGCGTGCATATTGTTTGTTTTGTAATGTGGCGCGGCTGCCACCGCAATAAGCCCCCATACGGAAACTATCGAAAGCAAGTGCGCAAAGCCCTGCCCGCTCTTTTCAACCATAGCGGGCAACAAGCATACACCAACTACAAGAATAACAGCTGAAAACAACCACTTGTGTTTACCTATGTAGAAGTTATCGCTTACGTATTCACGCACACCATACAAAAAGCCCATAGCGACTAAATAAGTCGCTAAAGTAAGGGCACTAATTAAAGCTGTGAACAACTCCATAATTATTTTGTTTTCAAGTTCAACTTCTGTGGATAATTAACCGTGTAGTCGTATTTCTCGACTTCCTCGACTGACTTCAACCCCCTAACATTGAATAGGTGTGTTTGCGTTACATTGTGCGCTTCATAAGCATAGCTTTCTATGGCATTTATCAACTTCAACGCAAGCTGGCTATTAAGTACCATTTTATGCCCATTCAGCCAAATAGTGTTCTCTTCCTTGCCTTTCTCAATATCTAATACAATATCTCGATGTATTGGTAGGCGTTTTTCTAAGTCTACCCACGTAGGCACACCGTCCAACGTGAACTCATTCACGGCATTGCTATCATTGTAAGCAAGTATTTCCGTAACCTTTGCGTCGATAGCTTCTTTTAACTTATCTTCGGGAATTTCTACCTTTGTGTAGCCATATTCCGACAACGTTTCATCTGACGGGTTGATTATAACGCCATTGTCTACTTCGATATAGTGCCCGTTGTAGGTCTCTCCTGTTGCTCTATTGATATACTTTATCATATTTTCTTTTCTATTATATTGATGTTAGGGTAATCTTTTTTATAGTACTTTGCGCAATTAGACTGCACATATAGGGCGTTTTTAGGGATTGGCTTAAACTGTGTATTGTAATCAACTTTATTTCTATTTAAAAAAATAAAATATTCTATTGCATTTAGTGCATCATTGCCAAAACAAAAAGCACTAATAAAGTTTACCTTTCTTGGTAGTGATACTAATAAACAATTTTGGACAAATCTAAAAGTTTCTTCTCCGAACCTTACAACGTCGGCACTATATTGTACTTTTCCTATGCCATTTTCATAGGTGTGGGAAACGACTTGCAAACCCTCTTGTTTATAATATCCACCCATTAGATTTCTTTCTGAACTATCAACTTTCTGCCCGTCCGTCGTGATGTACCACAACTCGTTATCGGGCTGTTTGCTGAAATCAACGCCACATATTAGCTTATTAGCTCTTGACATCATATATCGTCTATAACTCATAGCCTTACCTCCTAATTGCTTATTAATACAGCAAGACCATTTACTACCATACCTTGATACATCTTACCCTTTAGAATGGTTGGCACTACTTCATCTACCCACTGCACGCCCTGTAATTGAAAATCAGTAGCTTTGTCGGCTGGTGTGGTAAATTGGAAGTCGTATTCTGCACGTATGTTTGGCTCCGTATTAGGCGCAAGCGTCAATCTAAGGCGTTCAACCTCGCCCCATACGTGCATCGTGTTAGGTGTAAGCGCAAATGTTGTGTCATTTGTGCCGTGATTGACTAAGGCTATACGCCCGTCTTTTCCGTCATCGCCTTTCTTTATCTTTTTTGCCGCCTCGACTGCCTCATCTATTTTCCGCTTTGCGTAGTCGGTAATCTCTGCGCTCCACCCGTTTGAAAGTTGCGTAAACTCGCCGCTCTCCCACGTGTAGCACTTGCCCGTCGATATTTGGAAAAAGATAACGCCACTTCGGGGCTTCACGCCGTCTGCTGTAACTTCCCCATAGTTGGCAACGTTGCCCCAACTCGAATAATATTTACCACCTGCACGGCAAAGGAACACTTTTTTTGCTGTGTCCCAAACGACATCGCCGCTAATTGTTGAACTCAATTGTACAATTGCGTTTTCCACAAAGTCAGCAAAAGGCACGGCAAAAGGTTTTTGCTCACCTGTTAAGGCTTCATCTTCGCTTATCAAGCGCACCCAATCGCTTTCAGTGGTTGAGAACACGCCCTTTTTGCATTGATATAATACCCTTTCTTGCTTATCTTCTGAAATAAAGCTTACGAATAAGCATTTATCCTTGTGCCATTGTGAAAAGTTGGTGTTTGCTGCATTCAACACGTAATCTAACGTGTGCGCTTGATTGTCGGGCGAGCCGTCAAACACTTGTGCCATTTGCTTTATATACTCTTCGTGGTACTCAAAGCGAGTACTTGCCCAAACGTGCCACTTTGTCCACTCGTGTTTTTTGATAAAACCGCCTGCAAAATCTCTTTGCAGCCCATAGTTGCGCCAATACTTTCTCGGTGCTTCGTAGAAGTGCCCACGTGTGAAATTTTCGTTTTGCAGCGTAAGGCGTGTTTCCACCACCTCTGTGAGTACTTGACGTTGGACATCGGCGTAAATATTCACAACACCTACTGTTTTGCCACCGTCTACAAGTGTATAGTAAGCGTTGCCGCCTTTCTTCACTAAGTCGATAGCTTGCTGTGGTGCTGTTGGAAAGGTGTTTAAATCATCGAGCGTTATCACCTCACCACCTGCTAACAAGTTCGCCCATTTGGTAGCGTCGGTAGTCCACGCCCCTGTCTTGTTATAATAGGCGGCGTACTCATTCGTTGCGTTGTCAATGAATTTAACTGCAAGCCCGCCCTTGCGATAACGTGCTGGCACTGCGTTAATAGCTTCCTGCAACGTGTACGATGCGCCACCATTATTTGCGCTTACGTCATACTCTGTCAAGTAGTCAGCCGATACAAAGCCTGTCGTGTCTATAATTTGCTGCTTCGTCCACGTGTTGCCGTCATAGATAAGCGCAACAACTTCACCACTTGCAACGTTGATATTTCCAAAGTTGGCGTAAATGCCCGCCGTTGATGCAAAGTAAATACATTTGCCCGCCGTGCTTGGCGTGTCGCTTGGTTGCGCCATACCGTTTACCTTGTATTCTTTGCCGAAAGTGTCGATAAACTTCAACAATATATTCTGCAATATATCACCCGTTATTTCCTGCTTGCCGTTGCTCTTTATTACTCGCTTTACAGCTTCTTTAAGAACTTTGTAATTTGCCATAATTATTTAATTTTTACTGCATATTTGTTAGTGTCTTTTGGCGTTGTGGCTTTCACGTCTGCCGTTGTTATCTCGTATATGTTGGTAAGCCCACAATAGCCGCCTGTGGCGTTCTGTCCTGCTGGTATTATAATATCTATTTCGCCAGTGCCTTGCCCGCCATTGGCTATTGCCTGTACCCTTACATCATACATAACCGTCGTATCTGCCACCGCCTTTATTATTTCGTCGTTCTCTCCTGTAACACTAAGCGTTACTGTTATAACATCTGCTGGCTCGCCCGTTATATTGTAGTCTGCGTTGTAGTCTGCGTTGTAGTCTGCGTTGAAATCTCCATTACCACTAATAAGCTGCGCCTTGCCTATCTTCTTTGCCACCGTTGCCGTTTCAAACTCTGCCTCAACACTCGCCAAGTCTCCCTGCGCCTGCCACTTTACCGTCATTAGGAACGTGTCGCAATCATACTCACGCCCCAACTCGTCGGTAATAACAACGTTGTCGGACATACGCACAAAGCGCAAAGTGTCGCAAAGATACTCGGGGGCAATGAAAGCGAATTTAAACACCTTTTCGGATATTTGCTTCTCGGGGAAAAAATAGCCGTCCCTTGCTTCTCCCTCCTCTTCAAAACGATATTCGGGCTTTCCTACCTGTGTGTTTAGATAAACGATATTATGATAGCGTATGCCCTCGTAAACGATACGTCCACCGTCGAAAACGAAATCTTCTTCGCTCCACCACTCAACGCACACATAGCCGCTTGTGGTGCTTACGCTCGTAAACATTTCACTCGTCCACGTCTGCACGCCGTCGGAAATCTCCAAATAGTGTGCGCCTACCTCCATATTAATGCCTAAAGGTAATAACGCCGTGTAAATAATAACATCATACTCTTGCTGTGGAAATTCTTTTATAACAAGCCCCGCTTTAACAATCGTTTCTGTTATATCGTCTACAAGCTCACCGCAACACTTGTACAACTTCACACTTGCTATCTTATTTGCCCTATGCTCCCTTATTATTTGGAAAGGCAATAAAACGTCTTGTGGGCAAAATAAGTTGTATATAGCACCATAAGCGTAAGACTTCCTATGATAGCGTTGCTCCTCACTATCATAGAAAGCCAAAGGTGTCAAATTATTGTTCTGTATCATATTTCAGCGTCGCTTTTACCATTCTACTGGACAAATTTACGGAAATTTTATCAAACTGCCCATTTCCAAGCGATGTTTTTACTAATTTGTTCGGGTTCGGGTCGCTCAAACCTGCTGGAAATGATATTGTTTGCTTCTTTTTCCTATCAACAACAACGTTAAACAATGGTAACCCATTTATAATAACCTTACTTGCGGGTAAGTCGTATTTATAAAATGCTGGTTGCAAGTACGCAAACGCCAACAAGCCATTTTGCAACTTATACTCAACGCCGTTTATCATTGTTGAGTAAAAAGGTAATTCTCGCAAGCCGTCCACTACCTCCACATCATCTACCCTAACATCTACCCAACCATTAATGTAAAAAGTCATTATATCATAACCTTTTGGCACTACGAATTGAAATACTTGCTCCTGTGCGCTCGTATTTATCGTGAGAATATCGGTATATTCTTTTTCCCTATATAGGCGCAATGTTGCCGTACCCGTGTATCCTATGCCATTTTCCACGTGTTGCCTTACAACGACCGTCAAGCGCACACGGTGTCCACCTACCTGCTTTAAGCTCCACCGCTTTTCTATTTCTCCGTTTTTCTTATCGTAATAAGTAGGGAAATATTCGCTCTCTTTAAATATCGCCCGTGCTGGTGTGGCTGCGAATATTGCAAAGCCGTCTTTACTCATATTGTTAGGGTTTAAAAGCATTAAGTCTACATCGCTCGTAAAGCCACCGATAGTAATTTCTTCTATCTTGCCTTTTTGTACGTAGTTGCTCTTTATCTCGATAGGCAAGCCGTCAAACGCTTTTGTGCTATCATCTGCCCACCCGAATTGATAACGTTCTGCCATATCCACTTTGTCGAATGAATATTCACCTTTTGCAAAGTCCCAAGACTTGCCATTACGCACGTTAATAAGGCGTGTCAAGTCATAGCCTACAACTTGCCCGCTGTCATACGTACCACCGTTATTGAAGTAGCTTACGTGCTCTATATGTAGCTTTTTATCCTCGATGTACCAATAACAACGGAAAGCGTCTTTAAGCATTGTTAGAATGCTACGTAAAGTACATATCGCCTTGCGTGCTGGCTCTTGGTATTCGCCTATCAAAACATTGCTTTTTTGCGTAATGTACAAGCGTTGGTTTACCCTCGTTAGTGGGTTGCGCTCACTGTATAGGAACTGTGAGCACTCCTCATTACTATCAAACGTTATATCACTAAATTGCTTCAATAAGACGTTAATACAACTTCCCAACTCGTAAGCGTCTTTGAATAAGTAACTTGTGCGCCCCTCCATATCTGCCCACTCATCGCCATAAACAAAGCTAAACCAAATAGATGCAGTTAGCCACGTAGTGCGTGCCACTGGGAAGTAATTGTCGCTTATCTCTGCGGGTTTTTGGAAGTATCGCCCGTCATCACGCCTGCCGTATTCGGTAGGCTCTTTACTACTTGCAAGTGTTACCGAAATATTGCCCATTCGGTAGCCTATTGCATAGCGATAATTACGGTTATTTTCCACAATATCGTTACTACCTATCTCGTAAGTGCTAACGGTGCTTATATTAGGCTTATCCAACAACAAGCGCATATAAATATCTATGTTATTAACATAGGCTTTCATTGTGCCTGTGCCGCCGCTTACGCTGCTCATAAGGTATTCATTGTTGAATTTCACGTTATTTGCAAAGGCTGCGTACTTTTCGACATAGTCATCATACAATACGATAGTGCTAATATCAAAAATGCCGTCTTTCCCTTTGGTTACTTTAATATAGCATTTGTCATCGTCTTTTCGCCTACAAATGTATATAGTATTGCCCCCCTGCTTTGTTGATTGAGTACACAAATAAACGCCGTTGTACTTTGGCTCTGTAGCCTCTGTAACGCTTATTTCCATAGCTTCATAAGCAAGCGAAAAATACTTTTTCCGTATCTCCTTATCTTTAGTTATCGGCTCGGTTACATCTTGCTCCCAACTCGACCCTAAAAGAAAGCACGATATAACGCTGTCGCCCAACTTATACACTTGGATAAGCGGGCGTTTGGCTATTAACAGCTTATCCACCGCAATTGGCAGCTCTGCAAGGTTGTATTCTTTTTCCATACCTGCCAAAACGTCGTTGTAATCGTCCGTTATCGTTGGCGACACAACCACCTTTTTATTGACGGTGTCCACCGTGCAATCTGTACGCATAAACGTGCCCTGCCAATAATTAAGCCACGTTTGCCCCATATCTACCGACTTTTTCAATACGACGGTATATGTAGTATCAAAGGGGGCGTTCATTATTACATCGTAATCATTGAGTATAAAGGTTAATTTCCCGTTCAACTTTGCACGGAAAAACTTTTGCCCGCTCTCCTGCTCGTAGTCAAGCGTCAAATCATCTTTATAAATTGGATTGGCAAGCACTTCCGTGCCTGCCTCTCCTATACGCAAATAGAACTTATAAATAGGGTTCATTTTATCTTCTTATTTTACGTGTTAAATTTTTATATTCCACTATCGTGTTGCCCTCTGTATCTTGATAAGTGCGGCGTTCGTTTCGCTCTCTTATGCTTCGCACGTTATCTGTCAATTCTGAAAGGTCGGGGGCGTTCTCATTAACGCTGACCTCCACGCCTTTGCCTGCAAATGTATTTGAGTATTTGTCCTCAAATGTGCCATTGTTGAAAGCTCGTATAACGTCGGGTATTACTTTGCGATAACGGCGTGAATTTCGTTTGTTGATAATAGCGAAAAACTCACCGCCCTCCGCTCGGCGACGTGTGCCGTTGCGCTTACGTCCTAAGTCTATATCGTTGCCGCTTTGGTGTGAGCCACCCTCCAACAACTCAACTGTACCCTCGCCGTAACTCTCCGTGTCTTGCGCCTTAACCATTTGCGCTGCTTTTATCTTTGAGAAAGCGAAAGACCCCCACATTAAAGCTATTGCGGGAATTGCAAGAGGGAAACCTAATTGCGACCATATCATAGAAGTAGCTGTTACAAGGTTGCCTATCTGCTCAACCGCCTGTATTGCCAACTGTTTCTTTTTGGCTTTTTCCTGCTCCTTTAAAGCCTTTTCTTGGTTACGCTTTGCAAGGTCTAATTCTTTTTGCGCATACGTAACGTTACTTGCGTAACCATTGGCACGGGCTTCACGTTCGCTATCAAGCACCGACTTTGCACTATCAACTCTACTGTTTGCCCTCTGTACCTCTGCTTCGGCTGCTGCAACTTCTGCCTCTGTCCACGTGTTCAAAGCGTCCATAGCGTAAGACAAAGACGTGTCGATAGCCTCTTTTTGCCCGTCTGTAAGCTCCAAGCCTAACAAGCCGTAAATATCTTTGCTCTGCTCGTCTTTCTTGCTTTGCTCTATCTCTTTGTCTATCCTCGCTATTGTGTTCTTTATCGTCTGCACCTCAACGTCTGACAACTTCGTACCTGCCACTTTGTTAAGCTCTAATATCTTCTTTAGCCTTTCTTGCTCGGCTTTCATTCGGTAGCGTGTCTTTCGCTCTTCTGACGTTTGCAACAATAAGAACTCGCTTTCTGCCAATTCCTGCTGCTTTTGGAAGATAAACATTTGCGCCTGCACATACTCATCTGCCAAATCTCGTTGCTTCGCATTGTATTTAGCGTTAATATCGCTGTCGCTCTGCTGGTTGTCCTTTGTCTTCTCGCTATTGGCTTTCAATGCCTGCTGCCTTTCAAGCTCGATTAATTGCGCCTTTAGTTGTCGTTCTTGCTCACTGCCTTTCGCAACAGCTTCCAAACGCAACTTTATAGCCTCTTTCTGCAACTTCAACATTTCGTCTTGGTGCTTACGCTCGAGTTCTGCCAATACTTGCGCTTTGCGCTCTTCAAGGCTAACGATAGTATTTTGCATATCGGTGCGCTGCTGCACGTTGGTAGTTTTCAATATTTGCAAGGCGTGTTTCAAATCTTCCACCTGCCTATCATATTGATATTGTGTGCGCTTACGCTGTTTTTCGTAACCCTCCTCCATTAGCTCGAGTTCTGCGTCTTCTGCCTTACGCTTTGCCTCTAAAGCTGCTTTGTATACTGCCTCTGCCGCACGTGCTGCCTTTTCTGCCTCTTTCTGTGGGTCTTTTTTCTTCTCTTTCTTTCCTTTCTTCTTTTTCTTTTTCTTCTTACCGTCCTCTATAATATCGGTATTCGTTATCGTCTTTTCGGGTGCAACATCAACTCTACCAGCGTGCGTGCCCTGTGGTAGTGCAAACAATTCCAAGTGGTCGCTCTTTGTCTTTTGCACACCCTCCATAAAGGCGTCTGCAAAATTCACGCCCATTTTGTAAGCGTCTTTGCCCACCTCTTTTCCAAAGCCTACAAAAGTTTTCAAAGCACCACCAAACGCCGTTTTGAAAGTATTTACAATGCCATTCTTTATACCCTCAACGCCTTTCTTTATTTTATCAAAATCAAAGGTAAAAACACCCTTTATCGCTTCGCCAAAGCCAGACAATATGCCTGCAACAGATTTAAAGGCTACCGTTATCGTCTTAACGATAGTTTCAAATAGGTTTCCCAACATCTTCACGGCGTCTATCGCAAAGTTCACCGCAAATTTGAAAAGCTCTATATTTGTACGCACCAATAGTATAAGTGCCTGTACCATAGCTCGCACGGGTATCATTGTATTATAAAGGCGGACAAACCAATTTGCCACGTCGATAACACCCTTTATTATCGCCGTTAGCCATTTAGTGCCAATTAATTTCATTTGGTCTATCATTCCCTCAAACCCGTTGTCTGTCATATCAAACAACGCACTCATTGCGTCGTTAAGCTCTGCTGACGCTTTTATTTGTGCCTGTTGAGCTTCGCCCCACTCGCCCGTCTGCTTCTTGACCGCGTCAATACTCGTGCTCATCGTGTCAAGCTGTTCTATTAGCTTTATTCCCGCCTCTGCTCCATTACGTCCGAAAACGTCTTTAAGAACTAAGCCTACCTGCTGGCTATCTGCGCCAAATTCTTTCATTTTGGTGCTAACCTCCTGTATAACGTCGAAAGTATTACGTGCTCCCGTTGTCAAGTCTTTTTGCACCTGCTTTACGTCAATACCGATATGTCCTAACGCTTCTTTGGTTTTGTCGCTCATTTCACGTATTTTCTTTGACGCCATTGTAATGACTTCAAGCCCTTTATCGCTAAAGATACCACTACGTGTTTGCTGTAATATAGCCACCATTTCAGACGCTCCTATGCCCGCATCGTGGAAAGTTGGGGCGTATTTTTTTATCTTCTCCAACATATCGCCCGAAAGGTCTGCGCCACTTGCAAACCCGTCCTCCACGACCTTTAACGCTTCACGTGCCGACATACCGTAATTAGCCATAAGGCTGTCTACGCTTTCAAGCGTTTCCTTATAGTCGTGCCCCATAACGTCGGCGCAAGCCTGTATCTCATTACGCACAGAAACAAGCTCATCGCCAGTCAAGCCCGTAAATTCACGGGTTAGGCGTGTAGCCTCCATTAGTCCTGCGTTGTAGTCATACCACCACTTGAAAGCCAACCCAACACCTGCCACGCCTGCGATAGCCAAAAAGACGGGGTTGGTAAGCATTGACAATAACGACGCACTTAAAGCCTTTACACCGTCGCCCATTGCAGACAACGCCGCCTTTGCGCCTCCTCCATTCTGCACCAAATTTACAAGGCTTTGCCCGAATTTGTTGTTAAGCCCCAACAAATCTAATACCTTTGTTTTATAGTCGCTTATGCTCTCGTTTAGGTCTTTTAGGCTATTTCCCAACTCCTTGCCGAAGTCGCCATAGTTACCCACGTTCAAAGAGTGTTTGCCCGTTGCCTCTTGCAAACGCTTCATTTCCTCATAAATGGCTTTCGTTTGCGCAACTAACTTTTTGCCCTCTTCGGTGTTCTCTCGCTCCGCTACCGTCATATTGTTGAGGTATATCTTGTTTATTGAGTATTGAGCGGACAATTTATTGTAACTTCCCTCTGCTGACTGCGCCAACTTTACGTGCAATTTGTTAAGGTCGTTTGCCTCTTTTGTAGCCTGTTTGCATTCTGCTATCCTCTTTGCCGTTTCGCTCTCGGCAAAAGCAACGTCTTTGTAGGCTTTTGCGAGTTTGTCGGCTTCCGACGATGCATTACGTGTAGCCTGCCGCCCCGTTTCCGTTGCACCGCTTACGTCTTTTAACGCCTCTGTCAATTGGATAGCCTGCGTCTTGATATTTTTCAACGTAAACGAGTATGTGTCGCTCAACTCGTTCAACTGCTTTATAAGGTCAGTTATCGAATTATCGGGGCTAACCAAATCGCTGTAATGTATAGGGTTCGTATCTGCTGCCATATTTTTTATACTTTATTTTGCGCCTAACGGCTTTAATTTGTTTTTACGTGTACTTTATCGCAAAACGAAAGAAAACGCAACACGGGGCAAAATTTACCCCTTTGCGGCTTTCTTTTGTCTGTTTACTTCTTCCTCCATATACTCATAAGCTTGGAAAAACTCTAAAACGGTATAATTTTTCGGGTTCAAATTCAAGTGCTTGCTTAAGATAATGCACATATTTTCAAATTGTTTATCATACTTAATCTCAACACTGTCTTTTCCCTCGTAACATTTAGGCTTAATGTATGTTATCAACTCGCCTGTTATTCTGTCTATTTCCTGCTTCCTTTGCTCATTTATTCCGTCCTCGATAATTTCTTTCAGCACTAACAAGGTACGCCTTTTCAATTGGTCGTGGTACTCCTTTGCTTCGGCGTTGTCAAACGAGCGGGGGAAATACACCTGTAAATCCTCATCTATTTTTTTTTTGACAGCGTCAAGTTGAGCTGTCAATTCTTTGTGGCTTACATCGCCTATCCTGTCTAACAACGCCTTTAAAGCGTCATCGGATATATCGTTACACTCTTTGCCGTCTATGCTCGCAACAAGGCAAGCGAAAGCAAGGTATTTTGGGCTTAACTCCGACTGCACGGCGTACAAGTTGTGCCGCATATTCATTAACTCCTGCCCTGCCGCCTCTTTGTCGCCTTTCTGAATAAAGCGCACCACCTTTTCGATATGTGCGTCGAAGTCGGCAATATCTGACCCAACACCTGCGTCTATAAGCAACATTTTGTTGTACTTATGAAAGCGTTTTATAGGAAGTTCGGCAATATCATCGAACACCTGCAATTTATGCTTACCTAATCTAATTTCTTTCATACCAAATTGCGTGTTATTATTGTAGAAAAGAAAGGCGCAAGCAACAAGTAATAATTACCTGTTAAAACACTTGCGCCTATCGCCAACGAAAGGCACACCCACCAACTCATACAAAAGTCGCAATGTGCCATTTGAGAAAAGAAGTTGTTGCCGTGTATTTGTAACCACTCGACCACCCCCCACTTATACAGTAGCGTGAGAATAAAGGCTGCAAAGCAAGCCAACAAGGTGGTAAATATTATGAAGTCTATCATTTGCGTATATTTTTTAATCTATTTTTGCGTATATTTTTTATTACTTTCTGTGCACTACTCGTAGCAAGGTTCTTTGTAGCTCAATTCTCCCTCGATACGGCACGCCCAATAGGGGTGCATAAGGTATTGGTTGGTGCTCTCGTCAAGCATATAGCCTTTGTAGACGTTTTCCGACTGCTCATAAATGGCATTGAGCGTATAACGGCAAGCGGGGTGCAAAAAGCCACCGTTAAGCTCTCGCAAAAGGTCTTGCTTCAATGCTTCGGTGTTGCGATTAGCCACATCATCGTAAACCTTTCGCAAGTCTACCCACACAATAAGGGCAAACGGCGTCTTTATCCTGTTTTCTATCCCTCTGTTGAAAGGTGCTATCCTGTGAGGCTCACCAATAGAAAAAAAGGCAAAATTCCCTATCTTGCTGTCGGGCGACACGCAAATATAGTCGTTGTGGTTATTCCCTTTGGCGTACTCTGTGCCTCCTGCATACACGTGGGGTTCTTTGTAGGTCTTGCCATTAACGACACGTGTCAGACGCTGTGCACGTCCAAACACCACGTCAAGCCAACCTATCGTGCCAGCTAAACCTTTCTGAATGTCGCCTATTGCTTTATCTAACAAAACGGCGTTTTTTATTATCGGTGCTGTTGTTTTCATTTGTTCAGTGTTTGTTTTATTTTCTCCATTATTGCGGGGTATATGTACTCGTGGATAAGTTCCGCTTTGTGCTCGTCGTTTAAGCCCATTATTTCTGTGCCGTACTTCTGTACAAGCTCTTCTGTCTTGAAGTCGGACGCCTTTATTGTGAAACTTTCGTTTCCAACCTCGACAAAAAATGAGCTTTGAAAATCGCCCTCGTCCCTCAAAGTTACTCTGTCGGTTGGTTGTCCTTTAAGTTCTTTTATCTGTATGGTTACGGGGCTATATGGGCGATAGTCGGCGATAGATACGCCCAAAGCGTTCTCGCCGCTATCGTAAAGCTGTTCTTGTGCGTTAGCGTCTACTATGAATGCTTCGTTATCCAAAATTATTTGTGCAACGTAAGCTCCATTTGTCAGCTGCTCATTTATTATACGCACCTTATCTGCTAAAGCTCCAATTATACCCATTTACACCGTGCCATATCTTACGCCGTGATTGTTGCAACGCAAACAAATACGGTCTATTTTCTGTGTGTTCAGTCGCAATGCTTTGTACGCCTGCTTTAGCTCATATCCTAAGCCATTAGGGCGCACGCCGTTAGTGTTGCCGTCAAGCTCATATAGTATATCCATACGGCTAACGTTTGATTGGTTGCGATTAACACGTGCTTCGGGGTTGAGTGCCATTGTACGCAAAGCCATTGCCGCTACTTCACGTTGCAAAGCTGTTGCAAATATGCTTCGTTGCTCTATAATGAAGTCTGTTATATCGCAACTAACGGATAACTCGACGTTAAGCCCGTAATTGTGCGTACTTTCGTAAAGCAAGCCGCCGTTGTCAAACAGCATTGGTTGTTCGCTCCACTCCTTTTCAACTCGTGTACGGAAAGGGCTTATCTGTATGTACTTTGTCAGCTCACGCCACGCCTTAATACTGCCAATGTTGCAAGTGCCGCAAGGCTCTCTGCTCCAATCTTTCGATACGTTGATAGCTTCCATACCTAAAGGCAATGCGTTTTGGTTGTAGCCTATGTACCAAGCACCACCGCTGTTTGTGTCCTCGCCTGTATATGGCAAATACCATTCGTTAGGCGTTACCCATACAAATGAGCCGTTGTCCTTTTTTATTTCCACGTCCGTGTAGGCGATTGGCTCGACCTTTGAACTATGGAACAAGTAAAGGCGCACCGTACCCGTTGCACCTATCATCTGTAAGCCTATGCGCTCAATCTTCGCTGTTACACCCATACTACGCACTGGCACTATTTCCATACCAACAAACGACTTTTGGTTGTCTATCGTGTTGCGAATACGCCCCGCACCGTCAAAAAAGGTTACACGGTCTAAAAGCGTTTTTGTTTCGGCTGCAAGTTCTTTTGTTTGTACGAATGTTTGTACCATTCGCCGAATGCCTGCACGTGTCAAGTTTTCCAAGTAGGCGTTGATAATATCATAGCCCGCCCACGCCTTATCTTCTGTGCCAAAATCTTTGACGAAATAGTCATCGTTGAAATCGCTTGCGTTAATATCGGGTGGCGTATTGGTGTTATTTCTTAGGGCTACATATACACGGTTGCCAAAGCGTACCCTTTGCCCTTTCTCGTACTTTTTAAATTCGTTCCATTCGGGGTAATGGAAAAGGAAATCTTCGGGAATTATCGCCCGTATATTTTCAAGCGTCAAAAGTGGGTGCGCATCTTGAAAGAGCAACCCACTTTCGCTGTTTGTCAATTTTTTATTTATAGCTTTTTCGGGGTTGTAATCTTGTTGCCAACCAACCAAATTTAAAAGCCTTTCTTCTATTTGCGCTAATCTGTACATTGACTTAAAAATAAAGGGGGCAAGGGCAAGCCCTACCCCCTTGTTGGAACATAGTAAAACTTTCTCTCTTACCCTTATGCGTTTTTGGTATGCACTGGGTTTGCTGGTGTGTTGGTAATAACGACTGGTCGTGCGTTTGCCATACCGTTGCTGTTCTCAACTTGGAATTTGATAACAGGGTTGGCAATAGTGCTCGGTGCGCTATTGTAAGCTGTTATAAAGCAAACATCTACGCTAAAGCCGTAGTACTCCTTAATGGCACAGTTCAAGTCCTTTGTTGCATCGCCAGCAATGCCGCTCTGGTCGCCAACGCTCGTGTAGTAGTGTGCGCCTACTGGTAGGTCCAGCATTGGCAAACGTACTACGTCCCATTCGTGCCCATTCGCACTTGCGCCACGCAACGCCTCACGGTCTACACGTGTAACGATAGCACAGTTTCCGTCCTCAACTACAAAGCCCGTTGCGAACTTGCCGCTTTCGTTCTTGACAGCTCCTGAATAGTGCAAAATTTTGCCCTCGTACTCCAAGCGTTTGTTTTGCTCGTTGTACACGCCCATTTGTGCCAAGTGGCGCACGTGTGCGTCCAAGCCGCTGTTACCGATAACGTGAAGTTCACGGAAGTACTTGTTTGCACGCATCATTGGGGCACTGTCGCCTAAAATGCTATCACGCATTAGCCAAGGCACGTCTATAACGTTGCCCGTCTGTGTGTAGTACAGCAAGTTTTCAAACACTTGCGTCTTGTTAGCCTCAAGGGCTGCCACCGCATAACCGTCCAACTTTTCAAGCAAGGCACGTGTGTGTGTTGCCATTTTACGGTTAAAGTCCCTTTGGTAGCCTATTTCGTTGTTCATATAGGCTGACGGCACCATAGTGAAGCCTGTCGCCAACGTTACCCAAGTAAGCGTATATAGCTTAGATGTGTTTTCAGCGTCAGCAATTACACAACTACGCTCGTTTGCTACTGTTACGCCTCCGTTGTAATCAAGTACTGGCACCTGTACGTCTGTACCCATACTCTGAAAGGCTTTAGCCTGTAACTCGGGGGAAATAATCGAGTTCGGGGACTTTGTCTGACTTGCAAAGAAGTCAAGCGCACCATACTCGCCCATTCTCACCATATTACGGTCAAATGTAGGGTCGCTTACTCGCCAGTCTTGAACTCGTGTTAAAACTAAACTCATAACTTAAAAATTTTTATTGTTAATTGATAATGGGCTAACCCTTTGCCCGTTGTTACTTACTGCAAGGGCAAATCATTGTAGCCCTCGTTTGTCTTGTAAATCTCTTGCAATGCTGTGTCGAACTCATCAGTACCACGCATCAAGCCTTTTTCCAACAGCGTCTTTGTGGCAATGTCGGTAAACTCTTTGCGTGTGCGTGCTGCCGATAAGTCGATAGTTGCACCGCCACCGTTGCCACCGCTTCCACCTGCTGGGGGAACAGTACCGCCACCACCTTGCGCCTTTGGTGCTAATACGCCCATTTCGTTAAGCTGCTTCTCGACGAGTTCAGCCGCTGTGTAAGGCTTCAAGTTGGTAGCTTCGTTTCTCATTACAGAGCCGTCCTCGTTGTGGAATGCCAACACCTTGCCATTGTTGCCGTTGTCGATGTACTTCGGCGCAAAGCCTTTCACTTTGTCCAACGCCTGCTGCATAAGCACACGAGCCGCCGCTTCGGGTATTTCTGCCTTTAGCTTCAAGTTGCCCGTTGCGCCTCTCAAATCGTTGTCAAGCTGCACACCAAACAATTTTTGCTCGTAGTCGCTCTTTTGCTTTTCGTTGTCTTTTTTTAGTTCGGCGTACATCTTCTGCACATTGGCAATTTCTTTGTCCTTTTGCTCTAATTGAGCTTTTAACTCTTCGTTGCCGTTGCCACTCTTTACCAACGCTTCCAAACGCTCTTTGTCAGCTTTCAACGTCTTTATCTCGTCTTCAAACTTGTTTGCGCCCTCTGTTTGCTTTTTCAGCTCACTTGCAGCACGCTTCAAATAATCGTACGTCTTTTCGTCGCCGTTGCGCTTGATACCTGTCGATGTTTCGATAGTGGCGTCCATTGTACGGTACACTTCACCGAAACGCTTACCAAGTACGTCGTTTTCGTCGTTGGCACTCATTTCAACCAACGCATTTAACTGCTCGTCTGTCAATGCTGACAATGCAGCGTTTGCCTTTATTATTTCTTTTGTTAATGCCATATTAACTAACCCTTTGTTAAATATTTATTCGTTGTTTTTACTTCTTAGGCTTCTCTTGTTTCTCTTGCTTTTCGGGCTTTTCTTGCTCCTCGCCTTTACCCTGCTTTGCAAGCTCTTCCGCTACCGCCTTTTTGATAGCTTCTTCTTTTTCCGCTTCAAGTGCTTTGCGTTGCTCCTCGAGTTCTTGTTCGTGTTGCTTACGTTGCTCTTCCAACGCCTGCTCTACTCTCTGCGCCTCTGCTTCCTCTTGTGCTTGTGCCTGCGCCTGCGCTTCTGCTTCCTGCTTGTTCTTTAGGTACTGTGTGGGGTCGTAAACGACACGCACGTTATATCCTAAATGCCGCAACTGGCTTAACGACGTTTCAAAAGCAACGACACCAAATTTTTGCATTGTTGGCGTTGATTTCCTTTCACCTGTGTTTTTGTCAAACTCTTTGACCTCTAACACAACGTGGTAAATACCCTCTTCGCCTTTGGGTACGTTGTAGTTTTCCATTGTTACATCATCAAGCGGGTGCTTGTTCTCGTTGTTCTCGTACATAATCTTTGAATTTTTGATTAATAATTTCTATTTTCTTTTGCAACTCTAATTTGCTGCCAAATTCCAAAATGTTGATGTTTTCTCGTTCAAAGCGTCTAACAAATGCTGAAAAGTTTAGCTTTATTATCAAATCTTCGTCCGATACTACCTTTTTCGAGTGGTAAGCCTCAACTTCGTCAAGCGTAAGGTGTGGATAAGGCTCTAATTCACGCAATATAAGCATACGCTTCAATTCTGCGGGGTTGTTCCTATATTCCGTTTCGATAATCTGTGTTTGCAAAGCGTCTAATTCCGCATCGCTCGCACCACTTTCTTTCGCCTCTTTGTAACGCTTTCTTAAGTCGTTGGCACTTACGTTGTAGAACTCCGTGCCATAGCTTATGTTCGCCCCTATAAAGCCTTTGCCATAACGCAAGCGGCAAATAGTTTCGTCCGTCCATTTTTGCGCCTCTTCAAAGCCTTTCTTGATACTGTTCAATATCGTTGTTTGGCTTTCAAAGTTGGCGTTCACTTGCGCCTCATTCATTGCCTGCGTATTCAACAAGCCCTCGCTATCTGTACCGACACACGCCTTTATAATATCAGTTTCAAGGCGTACCGTTTCTTCCGTGTTGTAGTCCAAAGAGCTTCTATCAACTGAAAGCATTTGTACGGGGTTGCGCATATCGGGCGTTTGTTCACCACCTGCGTCGATACCGGGTATCGGAATTTCGACAAACGACCCCACGCCTGCTATACGCTTATTTCCACACTTTGGGCACTTTTTCAGTGCGCCGTTGCTGTCGTACAGATAATAACCCTTTGCGTCTTTTATAAAGCCGTCGCTGCAAACCTCGCCCGTCTCATCGTTGTGGTAGTCGCATTCCATTTGGTAGCCGCTATATATCGGATAAGCACCGTACAAGTCAAGGTTACGTTTTGAAATGTGGAAAAACAAAAACCAATCCAACGCCTCAAGCTCCAATGATAAGGGGCTTTTCTTTACGTCGGGTTGCTTCAAGGAGAGTGGCTCGCTCCAAAAAAAACGAGCGGGCGTATAGCCCAATTCGTGTGGTACTTCTACTATTGGCGCACCCTCTATATCTCGCCCTTTGGCTTTGAATAGACGATAATATGCGTCATCAATAACAGCTATCGTATCATTTGGCTGAACGAACGCTATATACTCCATTTGTCCCGTTGTGGGGTTAGCCTCATAGGCTATAACGTTGTCAATTGTCAGCCAGTAGAAATAAGGCTCTGCGTACGTGCCGTTTGGCTCTTTCGGCATATCAACCACCAATACAGAGTTAATCTCTGTTTTGAGGTGCTCCCAGCCTTTAGTAGCCCATATTCGTGGCTCGTTCAAAACCTCTGTGCGATAACGCTCCCAATCTTCACGCTCTGTTTGGTTTACAAATTGGTAGTTGAACACTGGGTTGCGCCCGTCAAATACTCGGCTTAACTTATCAAAAACAACGCCCGTCGTACGGTTAGTACGGACGGGAAAACGAAACATTGTCTTGAACAAAAGGAATTTATCAGCGGGCAAAAGCTTTTGCACCATAGCCAAAAAGTCCGTCAAAGGGGCGTTAGCTCTCCACGACGCATCAGTGTTTGCGTGGAACTTTACCCTCTCTTGCTGTTGCGTCGCTACACGAATAACGCCGCTATTCTTTGGCTTGCTTATCGCTTCCTTTATTTGTTCTAAGGTTAATGTCATCGCCGTTGAATTGATATTTACTTTCTTTTGGCAAACGCCACCCGCCGTTATTCTGCATACGTAGCAGGCGGGTAGCGTGGCTTATTTCAAATTCTTGTGTTACGCCCAAACTATCGCTTTGTAGCGTAACGGTCGTAACTTTCGCACCCATTGCTTAAGGGTTCTTAAGGTCAGTTAATGGGTTGTAGTCTTCGGGGTTGATAATCGCAAAGAAGTCGCTCCAATTAGGCGCAAAGCTCCAACTTACGGCGTTATCGTCGGGGTTCTCAAAGCCACCCAGCACCTTATCACCAACAAAGAAGTTGTAAATAGGAATTGGACGCACCTGCGAGCCGTCTTTGAGTGCACCAATTGCGCCGTCCTCGTTCACAAGGTAAACGCCCAAGTTACGCACATCTGTTTCGCAAGCAAGTGCTTTCATTGCCTTTATTTGCGACTGTGGGGCGTTGCGGATAACTGCGTTAAACTTGGTAGGTTCACGCCCTATTGTCATTTCAATGCCGCCGAGTGTTTCGTTACCACCGCCAAAGGTGCGTGCCGCTCCTGCTTCGGTTGTCGGTGCTTGCAAGTAAGGCGATACAACTATCTTTGTATCATCGTTAGCACTCAACAAAGCTGTAAGGCTCGCTAATTTAGTAATTGGCTTTGTGCTCGAAAACTCGTTATACTTTCCGTTAGCACCTTTCAAACGCTGAAAGATAACTTTTTGAAGTTGTCCGAAGCCCTCGCTACAATTGGCTTCGGGAATAGCCCCAAGCGACGTCGGGTTAGGACAGTTACAAATTCTTGCCATTTTTTCTGAATTTAATTATTAATAATTTTTTCTTTCCGTGCTTACCCTCTGCACTTTACATTGGCAAATGTAGTCAAAATATCGCTAACCTACAAGAAATTACACGATAATTTCCAAATTTACCGTTTTATTTTCGTTTTAAGGGCTTTTATTTCTCTTTGCGTATAACTTTACCACGATGATAAGATAACGCACCACACATAAAAGAAACAAACAAATTTAGCCCCTTTTTAGTTTCTCACCCTAACGCCCGTGCGTCTGTGCCCGTAGGGGTGTATGTTTTTTGTCGCTATTTCTTTTTCATAAACACCCGTCAAGCCGTCCTCTATATCGTCGTGCTTGTTCGCTCCAAAGTTGCGCAAAAAGTCCGTCAAGTGCTCGTAAATTTCGGGGTATCGTGTTTCCCAACCAAACGGCATAATGATACTTTGGTTTACCATTGCTGAACTGGTCAATATTCGGCTTTCTTTGTTGGTGCTTTGGTGGAATGGCAACGTTATCGCCTTTACCTTGCTTTTGATAACTTTTTCAAACTGCATACCGCCGTTATTGCTTTCTATCCACGCCTTTTGCGTGCCATTTCGATTAATCATTTCGGGCACTGTTATCGTTGTTACTTCGGTAGGCTCTTTCGTGGCTATCATATCGGTTACAAGTGCAAAGAGTATAGGTTCAAAGTTGCCCGTGTGCTCGTTGTAAGCCTTGTTAGGCGATAAGTAAATATCGTAACACACGCTAAATAACATATCGTCGCCCTCATCTGCTACGTCGGTGTAGTTGCCGCTTCGTATGTACGTGCCGTATTCTGACTTATCAACCCACGTTTTGAACGGCTGGTACAACAAACCCTCTGCGCCGCTCGGGTTGCCTTGATGCAAACAGTTAAATTGCACGGGGTCTAACGCCTGCTGCTCTTTCAGCCTTTCCAAGCTGTGCCTTTGCTCCCATAACGATGTGTCCTTTTCTCGTGGGTCAATCTCTGTGGGGTCGCCCGTTTTGATAGCCTCAAAGTTCACACGCACCCACGCCCCCTGTGGTATATCGTTTAGCTCGTCCCATTTGGTAACATCTATTATTTGTTCGTTGCTCTTTTCCAGCTTACCGATAATATCTTCTTTGTGCCAACGGGTAAACACTATTAATTGTTGGCTGTTATTGTGCAAGCGAGTACGCACGACGGTAGTGTACCACTTCCAAGCAGCTTCACGCACAACGGGGCTGTTGCCCTCTGCGTAATCTTTGTACACGTCATCGAGTATCGCAATATCTACCGTCTTACTCGTTAAAGCACCACCACGACCGACAACACGCAACGACCCCTTGTGCCCTACTATTTCAAACACCGTACTATTGCGCAAGTGATTGCCCGCCACAGTAACAACGTTTGAGCCATTAAGGCACGTGTCGGGGAATACGTTGTTGTATCGCTTTGTGTCAATGATACGTTGTATATCTCTGTTGAAATCCTGCGCCACAGTTGCAGAATACGACCCAATACATATTTTTGCGTCGGGGTTACGCCCTAAAATAAAGGCGGGCAAAAAGCGGCTACTTCCTTGCGACTTTCCGTGCTGTGGTGGTGCTTGTATTATTAACTTCTTTATCTTTCCTTGTGCGAACAAGTCGAGCACTTTGTAATAGTTTTCGTGGAAAGGGCTTACGTCAAATTCGGGCATAATGTAACGCCCAAAGTTTAAAAGCCTTTTCTTTGCGGCAGCCACTACCAACGCTTCGGGGTTGCGCCTCAACATTGACAATATCCTCTCTCTACTCATAACTTTTTATAACGTCAAAAGCTCGCAAAGCTGTTACGCCTTGCAAGCTCTTATTTATTGGTTTAATTTCTCCTCGACAAACTCGCTTATCGTTTGCCCGCTTTCCTTTGCCTTTTCCTTTACGTCCTCTGCCGTTTGTTTGGACAGATAAACGCAAAGTTGTACCTTGTAAAGGCGGGGGCGTCCTCCATTACGCCAACCGCCCCTTTTTCCTTTCTTCTTTTCTTTTTCTTCCATATCTTTTTATTTAATCACAGGGCGTTACTATCGCTTGCGATACTGGCACAAATTCTACTCTCTTTGAGCGTGTGCCGTCTTTTTTCGCCCTATTAATAACAAACATCATCATATCATATCGCACCACGTAGCTACTTATCCAGCCTTTGAATTGCTCGTGAAAATAGGTTACATCTACCTTTGTATTTATTGGCAAAGGTGCGCAATCTCTTACATACTCCTCTTTCAACTCTTCCTCTTGCCTCTTCAAGGCTAACATTTGCTGCTTAATCTTTGAGAGCTTCTCTCTGTATTGCTTTTCCGTCATATCTTTTTTATTTATAATTATTCCACGTGTCGAGTATTTCTCGTGCGGCGGCTCTTTTCGCTTCCTGCTTGTTATCGCCTGTCGCTCTTACTACTCTACCATTTGGCAGCGTTATGGCTACCTCGATAGTCGGACAGTGGTCGTAGCCACTCTTTCCAATCACTTCTGTGGTTATGTTGCGCCCCCACTTCTTCTGCACAAGCTCACCAAGTATTATTATTGGGTTCTGTGTTTTGTCCCAAGAAAAAACATCTTTGCGTGCCTTGTTCGTTTTACCGTCAAGTACGCCAGCGGCAATTTTGCCCTTTATTCCCTTAATGAAGAAGTAAAGGCGTTCGGGCTTCACCGACTTGTGTTTGCAAGCTGCCAACAACTTCTCCGTTGCCTCTGCGTCGCCAAGCACTCGTACTGTGTAGTTACCATTTTCGTTTACATAGAATAAAAGCTCATAGCCTTTGAACTCTACCATTTTGTTTAATTTCTTTGTGTCCATTTTTATTTGTTTTATGTTTATTCGTAAAAAACACTGAACAGCGTTTTTTTATACCATTCTTCTGCCATTCTTTTAACCTCTTCACGCTCTGCGTGTACTCCCAACTTTTCCCGCTTTGAACTATGATAATTCCAATAATTTCTTGCGTAAAAATAATAACCGCTTTTATCTTCTAAAGGTATCGTAGACACCCAGGGCATTATTGTTGATGCTGCAGGGCGAAATGTTGGATATATTTGGTTATTGTATTCGTTGTAATCTTCCCACTTTATTTCTAATGTGGAAAACTCGTTTGCCACTTCTTTTGCATAATGCTTGTTAGCGTATTTTTGAGCGTCTTCTAAGGTTGTAAACCTTTTCTTTTTTATTTCCTTTTTCATACCCCCTTGTAAGTAGTACGCAGAGTTATGCTCGTCCTCTATTGCCTCTATTGTATAAAGACCTAAACGCAATTCACGCCCCCTACAATACACCCACATCCATTTAGAAGTATATTTGTCAAAAGCTTTAAAGCTTTCCTTTTCCCATTTCAAAGGTTTAATCTTTTTCATATCGTTGTTTTTTGTGGGGGCTTGCGCCCCCTTGTTGTTATTTATTTATTTCGTAGTTCTCAACTTCCACCCAGTCGAAAGCAGGGTACTCTTTCTTGTTTTCCTTTATCACTATGTGCGCTGCTTTGCCGTTTGCTTCTTTTTCGAGCCAGCCCTTAAGTGTGTTTAGGTCGTTCCAAGTAAGTGTTAGACTGTCGCCGCTTCCGCTTATGCCTGCTTGGTAAATTGTACCTCTGAACTTGTTTTTTGGACTGTGTACTGAATTGTTGTTTGTCGTTTTCATAATCGTTGTTTTTTGTGGGGGCTTGCGCCCCCTGTTGATTGTTTATTTCTTTTTAGAACTCTATATTGTTTTCTACTGCTGCTGTTGCTAATATCCAGCTTTGTTTGTCGCTTATTCTTGCCACTTGGTAGCTGTAAGGGTTCAAGTTGCTGCTAACTGTCTGTGCTACCTTTGCTGCGAAAACGTTTAGTTCTGATACCTTTCTAACGAATTTTGCTATTTGCTCGAAGTAAACGTTATACATTAAGCTGTTTTTCTTAGTTTGATTTGCTGCTGCTACTATTGCGTTTGCTACTTCCTGTGCTTTCTTGTAGTCTGCTGTTCCTTTAGCTATCATATCTTTGTTACAGTTGTTATGGTGTGTCTCACCTTTTTTGTTGTTGTTTGTTTAATTATTACATTGCAAAGATAAGCATTATATTCGATACTTGCAAGTAAATAACAAAATAAATGCTGTTTTTTAATTGCTATTAACACTTTAAGCGTTGCTTTTACACTTTTTAGGTGTTCCGTGTATATAATAGGGGCAATCTTTAGCGTTGGTGCTCTTCGTTATGTAGTAGTTCACGTGCGCACACGTAAGGCAAAAAGGCTTTCCGTGTACATCTAAATGCCGATGTTCGCCCGTTACCCACGTAGCGAGCGAACATTCCCTACAATACTGCACAACGGCTGCTTTACTCTTTCTTGTTGCCTTTGCCATTTTCTTTTTCTTTCTTTATGGTGTCGTACTTTTGCTCCTGCAAAGCGTCTGCCACGTTAAATAACAAATCTTCGGGCAAGTTCTCAAAATAATAGTCCTCGCTCTCAACTTGTGGCTTATTCGTAACATCTTCTGCCTGCACGTGCTGCCTATTCTTCCACTTCTCGGGGGCAATGTTACAGAGAGAGAAAGCCAAAGCCCCCGTATCGGGTGGGTACGCCTTTTCTCGTACCTTTTGCGACTTTATAACGGGGTTTCCGTCTTTGTCGCTCTTGTACTCCGTTTCCATTTCCGTAACGGTGTAACCAGTAGCCCTTTTGTACAACGAATTTTCCAACTTGTGCGTTAATGTTTCCCTGTACTTGCTGTGGGCTTTCTTTACAAGCTCTCTAAACTCTTTCTTTTCTTCCTGCCACCTATAGAATGTACCCTCTACAATTCCTGCCTTTACACACGCCTGCAATTGCGTATCTCCACTCGCTATTGAATTGAATATAACCTCTTTTGTCTCCTTGTTGTACTTTGCCATAACTTTTCACTCCTTTTTGTTCACTCAATTAGTATTTTTCCCTCTCCATTGCAACGTTGGCAAGTCTTTCGCCCCGTTATTCTCTCTAATATTGAAGATGAGTATATTGATTGTTCGCTGTATTTGGTGGGAATGCTTCCCCTCCCTTGACAGTGTATGCACTCTAACCAAGCACCCATAACTATTTTGTTTTGTCGTTTCCTTGCTCTGTACCCTCTTTTAACTCCTTGTAAAGCGTTATATACTTATCGTCCGAATACAACGGCGTGTAGCCTTTACGTTGATACCAACTTGCCGTAAATTTATCTTTTTCAGCCCACAAATAAGTATTCTTCGCTCCAAACCTGCGGCGTGCCTCGTTCTCTGCCTCCTCGAGTAACCTATTGCCATACCCTTTGCGCCTGTGCTCTTCCTCTACGCTTAACGAATAAATAGAGGCACTTGTGGTTATCTCATCGTCCACACCTACGCTACACGTACCAACGCCGTTGTTAAGCATTATTAGCGTGCTTTTTTCTAAACGATGATAAATGAACGAGTGCTGCTCGTCCTTTCTAACCTTAACGCCCTGTATCTTCTCTTTCACCGTTGAGGCTAAAAGACATATCGCCACCGTTAGTATTATTATAACTATTCCCATAATTCATTATTTTTTATCGTTACCTAATTGCTTTATTATCTTCTCTTCTCGCTTTGACAACTTCCATATTTGAGGCTGCTGCCTTTCCCTTACTTGCTCCTGTGCTCTCGCCTTATCCTTTGCCCTTTCCTCCGACAACAAATAACCGTCGCCGAAGATACTCTTTTTATACTCCTTTTGGCTGTCGAGTGCCGACACTTTCAACGTTTCCTCTTCCGTTGCGCTGAACTCCACACCATATTTTGACATCAAAGCAACGTTTGAAGACGTTGCCACGTATGCGGGGTACTCGTACTTTGCCAAAGTTACCAATTCTTTCCCGTTGTTTTCTTCGTTAGCCTTATTAAGTGCCTCGTATAGCTCGGGACACGAACGAAAGCGGACATTTCCGTTTAGGTTGGTGAGAAAAGACGTACATACCCTTGCTTTATTTTCGTATAGTACATTTATTCCTATACATATAGCCGTACACGTTTTCCCAGCATTGAATAACGTCAGCGACGGTGCAAAGAGAAAGAACTTTATACCCTTTTCGGTGTAATATCTTGTAATTTCAGCCAATATAGAGAACGGTGGGTTATCGAGGACGATGCTGTCTTTCTCGTATGGGTACTTTGTGTAGTCGCCATTAGGATAAAAGGGGCGTACTATCTTTGTTACGGTTAATTCCGTATTCCTTTTCGCACCACTCAACAACTGCCTCGTAAACATTTGTTGGCGTGTAGCAATCATCTGTCGTCTTCTTGACTTCAAATTTTGATACAAAGGCTTGATACTCTTCGTCATCTTCTGAAATCTCGTCTGCGTCCAACTTCGCCCTCAACTCCTGCATTGTCTTTTCGTACTCATCGCCTTGCGTGCTCCACTCTTTTGGCGTAGCTATATTCCATTGTTTAAGTTCTGCCTTATCCCATTGGTGCGCAACTTTCACCCAGTCGATAGTACCTTTAATGTCATTGTCAAGCATTGCTATGCGGCGTATCTTCTCAACGGGCGTATCTACTGGCAATGTTATAACTGGTATTTCTTTTTTGCCCAATTGTTTTTGAGCCTTTACCCTGCCATTGCCACCGATAACCACGTATTTGCCATTCAATGGAAAAACAATTGCCGCTCTTGCTACCGCCATTTCGGGCAATTCGCTAATGCTTTCTCGCAATTCGCTTTCCTCCTGCTCGGTGCGTATCATATAATTTTCGGGAACGCCTTTTATTTGCCCCTCGTTATATTCCACCAGCTCGGCACGCACCTGCTTTATGTTTATCTCGTTATTTGTCATAGTGTCTTTTAATTGAAAAATACCCAAAGCGACATCACGTCGGTAAGGGTACAATAAAACAATATATTAAGAATGAATTATCATTTTTTAGGTGTCAATATTATTTCAATATCCCACCCTTTCAAATCTTCGCTCATTTCTTCTTTAGCGGCTATGATATTTTGCATTAGCCGCTTTCCCAAATATTTTGAAATAGGAGCGTTTTTTTGCTCTTGACGATATACCGTGAAGTCTACTTCGGCATACTCGATAACACGCTTTTCGTTGTTTTCGAGGTCGTTTATAACAACGCCGTTGTCGGCGTATTCTAAGTTGTATTTTATATTTTTCATTATCTGTTGCAATCAATAGTTATACAAATGCCAGCTCTATTCCTGCCAGCGCATTTTGAACAATCGTGTTTCTTTGCTTGTTCGCAAATTTTCAAAGCCTCGTTTAAACGCTCTTCAAACGTTGTGTCAAAGGCTTTCAAAAGGTTGTTGTACAAACCTGCCATTTGCGCCATTGTACGCAATACCTCCTCTTTGCTTTGCTCTGCAAGCATATCACAACCGACAACCGTCATATAGTCATCTAATTTCCCCTTTAGTTCTGTACAATGAAAATTTAAACGAGTTATTGACGATAACAGATTTAACTCGAATTTTACACGGTCAAAACCTTTTCTTTTCTTCTTTGCCATTGTTTTTTTGATTTTTTGTTATTGATTTTCGGTGTATTCGCACTCGTCGAACAACGCCTTTACTTTTTCTTCTTCACCAGTAACAAAACACTCTGCCCTCTCTTTATCAAGTAGGGCTATTCCTGCAACTTCGCACCCAAATAGAGGTGCTTTTTCCTGCATCAAGCCTACCTTGTGAATTGTTGCTGTTATTCTTTTCTCCATTACTTGTTATTTACTTGCAAATATAATACTTTATTTTCGTTTTTCAAAATCTTTTTGCAAAAAAGTACAGCCAACGCCATAAAATAATATTTTTAACTCGACATCAAATACAGCGTCTTCTTTTCCCACCCACCAAAAAGCAATAGTTGGGTGCATAAACGCTTCATTTTCCGAAAGCTGCGCACATACAACACAACGCCATATTTGCCAAATTGGATAACTTTTTTCTTCATTGCTTATCTTTTAAAAGCTCGTTTGCTCTGTAAATTTCGCTATCGACTTGGTTCTCTAAGCCTTTAGATAGGCTTAACGCTTCTTTACTCCTCGTTTTGAAGTACTCTTTTTGCGCTGCCCTCATCTTTTCTACAAGCCTAAAGAACTCGTACGCTTTCTCCCTACTCATAGTTTATCCTCCAATGGCTTTTGCAATAGTAGCCAATCTTTATACGACACCTTGCAAATACGTGGGTACTCCACAATATCATCTTTGCCAAAATAGATGTTATAAATACCTAATTGCCCCTTTACTGGTAGCTCCACACATCGCACGGGGTTGCGCATCAACCAGCCCCACCCCGTTTTTATCTCGGCACGTCGGGCACGTGGTATTCGTGTTTTGTCCCAGTCTTCGGGCGTGAAATCTTCCACCCTTTTAACGTCGTAAAGCTCGACAAAGCCTAACACACAACCACTATCCAAATTTGGATAAACGGGCTTTTGACTGCTGCATATCAACAACCTACCTCGATAAGCTGTGCGGCGGCTTCGCACCTCGATACTCTTTGCACCATAGGTAACGCCTTTTTCGTCTTTGTAAGCAACGTTTACAAGGTCGCTCGCAAATGGTTGCTTTACTGTTAGTGCTCGATAGGCTGTGTGCTCCTTTTCGTTGAAATCTTTTTTTTCTACCTGCATATCTTTTTGTATTAAAGGGGCTTTCGCCCCTATTGGTTAAAACGGCAAGTCGTCATCTTGTGGTACTCCACCTTGTGGCGTTGTGCTTGCCCCTTGCTGTGTACTCGTTGGCTGTTGCCCTCCACTTGGTGGGGGTGGTGCTGGTGCGCCTTTTGGCTTTGGTGTCAGCAACTCCATTTTGTTGGCGTAAATTTCCGTTATATAACGCTTAACTTTGTTTTCATCGTCATAGCTCCTATAACGTATTTCGCCCTCAATATACAGCTTATCGCCTTTGTGCACATACTTTTCCGCAATATCGGCAAGTCCCCTGTATAATACCACGTTGTGCCACTCGGTACGCTCTGGCACTTTGTGCCCGTCTTTCGTCGTGAACTCGGGGACGGTGGTCGCTAAGCTTATTTGTACTACCTTATCGCCAGTGTCGAAAACGTGGACTTTTGGGTCTGCTCCCGTGTGTCCTAACAATGTAGCTCTGTTTACTGCCATAGCCCTAAAAATTTAATAATAAGGCTTGCTGCCGTGTATATGTAACAAAACACCGTTAGGGCAATAAAGCCCCAAAACACCAACTTATAACCTGTGCTAACTTCCATTTTCATTGTGTATTACTCCTTTCTTTTATTGTTATTCTCTTTATTGGTCTTGTTAATAAAATAAACAAATACCAACGACACCACAAAGGCTAAAAAGCCTAAAATATTTTCTAACATATTTATTTGAATTTTACGCCGTCAAAAAGGTATTCCGTTTTGCTCTCGCTCCACCCTGCGGCGTTGTTTAACATTTTTCTATCCTCGTCGTACTTGAACGAACAATACCACCCTCCGAAAGGTGCTTCACGCAACAATAACACCTGCCTGTTTAATATCAAGTGTCGATATTTGAAGTAGCCGCTATTTACATTTACAAAGGCGATACGCCTTGTTGCGTTTGGCTGTGGTGTTGGCTGTTGCTTCGCCTCTCTTCTGTGATAACGCTCGAAGTCAGAACGAACGCTTTGCCTTGACACCTCGCTATAATTAGGCTTCTTTACTCTCATATTTGCTTAAGCTGTTGTATTCTTTTGTCATTTGTTCGATAATAAGTGCGTTGCTTGGATAAATACGCATTGCCTTTCTATTGCCAACTTCCCATTGGTTGTGGTGCTTAAAGCATAGTATATTTACATTACGTACATCGTGTGCCGCTTCGGGAAACGCCCCTCGTGTGCGTATGTGTGAAATGTACGTCGCCGAATACCCTGTAAGGGGGCGCAAACACTCTTCGCATACGTGCGGATACATATCCCAGCAATAGCGATAAAATCTTTCGTTCTCGCTCGGCGTGTGTCCTTTTCCAAACAAATGGTGTTGTATTGCTACACGCACATTTATAGGCACATCAAAACGCCTGTCAATTAAAGGCTCAAAGCCTTTACTCTTTGCGTATTTGTAACACTCAACATCTTCTATCAAAATACCCATAACAAAAGAACATAAGCGGGGGCAATAAACGCCCCCACGTTATTTTACATTTCGGGGTTTTCCTCCCCTTGCTCGTTATCGTTGCCTTGCTCCTCATCGTCGCCAAACAATGTTAGCTCGGCTTTCTTGCCTTTGAACAAAAAGGCGTAAACCTCGCTTTCTATCTCGGCTATGATGCTCTCAAGCTCTTCCTCAAAGCCCCAAGTTTCGGTTGAGAAACGCAAGCGTGGCGAGTTGATGCAAACTTTCTGCTCGTTGGCAACGGTAAACAAGCCAGTAAGCACAACACCTACTTTGTCATCTTTGCCACTAAGACTAACACCTCGTACCTCTATTTTTTCAAGGCACTGCTCTGCGTGATTATCGGCAAGTTCTTTTTGTCTTTCCCTTGCTTTGAACTCGTCAGTAGCTACAAGCGTCTTAAATGATGTTATGTTAAACACTCTTCCCATAATAGGGCGCAAGCGTTTAAACAACTCTTTCAAATCGGGGTGAGTGTCCTTTGCGCTCTCGATGTGGTACTTATTGGTGTATGTTTCAGTACCTACCACCTCGACTACTTCGTAATGGACGTCCAAGCCTCCGTCCTTAATAACTTTTACCTTGTTTAAGGCGAAATTGCTTTCACTTGGAATTGGCATTTTTTCTGTTTCCATAATTCAATAATTTTTAAATGTTTAAATATAACTTTGACCTTTCAGCCCTTATCTTTTTTCATAGGGCTGCCGATGTAAAATATTAACCAAACGAATAAAGCTAACACTATCGAAATGCTGCCCAATGCAAAGTACTCCATTTAGAAGTCTTCCATATTTAGCCCCTTTGGCTTTGCACCTGTTGAGACTTCGTTCTCTTTTCCACCACTCGCCGTTGGCATTTGTACTGGCTCATCGTCAAATATTCCCTGCGCCTTGCCTATCTTCATTTTTTGCGTTGGCTTTACGTCGGCTTTCTTCTCTTCCTTGTGTGTAGGCTTCCCTCTTCGTTGTACTCTTTTTGCTTCAACTCAACGATACCTTTTTCAACAAGCACTGGTAAACAAGCTGCCAATGCTTTTACGTCCTCGCCTGCATCGTGGGCGTTGAACGTCTTGCCGTCAAAACATTTGGCGTACAGTTCCTCGAGCGTCGGGAATTTGCCCACTCGACCGTCTGCAAATTTCGCCTGCACGAACTTGATTGTTTTCATCATCGTATCGACACGCTTCCCTTTGAACAACGCCACATCAACCACACTGTCGTAATACTCCTGCCCCAAATAGCGCATTATGTTCGCCTTTATTATTGAGGTATCAAAGTAGATGTTGTGAGCACACACAAGCGGCGAGTTGCCGCAATCTTTTATGAACTCTTGAATAACATCTACAAAGGGAGCACCCTCCTGCATCGCTATTTCGGTAGATATACCGTGTATCTTTACCACCTCTTCGGGTATCTCGTATGGTACGCCTTTAGGGTCTATTGGCTTAATAACGTGTGAGTGCAACTCACCGTCTTTCAGCCACGCCAATTGCGCAATATATGGGAATTCGTTGAAATCTTTGTCCCACTTTTTGCCCCTTGCGGGCACTCCTGTCGTTTCCGTGTCGAAAAACAACACATCGTTAATTTTGTACTCCATTTTTACTTAAATTTTATTGTTAAATCGTAATTTTTTATGTATTTTGTATATGCTTTGCGTGTCAGCCATTCACACCCACAACGCAAGCACTTAACACGGCTAAAGCCTTTAGGCGTATAGCAATAACGGTTTACTCGCCACGTTGGCAATGGGTAAAATCTCGGCATTTGTCCACACTTGCAAAACATATCAAAGTTTTTCTATTTGGTTTCTTAATTCTTCACGCCTCTCTCTTATTTCTTCAATTAATGCCTTACGTATTATATTATATACGTTTTTGGAAATTTCAAAACAAGTCCCATTAATTTGCAGTGAAATACTACAACGTTCGTGCAACCTTTCATTATTCCTTTGTAATTCTCTAAATTCTTTAAATAGCTCTTGCGCTAAATCTATATTTTCTAACTTCATATCACCTTTGGGTTTTCAATAAAAACGTTTAAATCTTCTGCCGCAAATTGCTTTATGAACTCTATGTGCTCTATTAGCACATCATTCCCACAGTTGGCGGCACTCTTTAGCTCTGTTATGTACTCACCCGTTTCAATATTTGGCGTTTGCTCGTGCATAACGGGGCTTTGTTCTCGCAAAAATAGCTCTGTTTCCTCTTCCGTTTTCCGCTCTCCAAGCTCCAATAAGGCGTGCTTTACTGTCGGTACTACATAGTTGAAATAATACCCTTTCAAAGCCTCGCTTGTTGATTTTGGTGCAACGAAAAAGCGAACTACAACACGTTTTCCCTTGTGTTTTTTGAGAAATTCGTTTACCTCTCCCATATAGAGAGAAAGTTTGCCGTTATCATTTACAACGCCTGTGGCTGTAATATCATTTCTCATCTTGCAACTGTTTTATTGTCCTTTGTGCTGCATCATCGCCTATCGCCTTTATAAAGCTACGGCAAACACTTGATAAGGAACTATTTTTGCTTAACACAGCCGTATATTCAACAATGAAATTTCCAACTGACAAGTCCAAATAATCTATTGGGTGGCGTTTCATTTCTCGCCCTGCCATATAGACTTTTTCTCTGTAATCTCGCCGTTCAGCTTTCAAGCCATTTATAATATTTTCGGCGTTCTTTTGGAACTCTACCGTTAATATCAAA